>Ga0308176_10001534_pt1 | contig 14508 bp, 19 predicted proteins | sample PhyCR2_3_FD_203890 | JGI IMG/M metagenome (GOLD analysis project Ga0308176, IMG submission 203890) | Soil microbial communities from UC Gill Tract Community Farm, Albany, California, United States - DLSLS.C.R2 | ecosystem: Environmental > Terrestrial > Soil > Agricultural land | place: USA...
CGCGCTCGGCGAAGATGAAGCGGCGCATCTTCGGGTTCCAGCGCCGGGTCTGGTGGCCGAAGTGGACCCCGGCCTCCAGCAGGTCGCGCATGGAGACTGCGCCCGTCGAGGCCGGCTCAGTCGAAACTGACATGGAGAGCTCCTTCCGGATTCGTTTTTGGTAGAGCGCCGGCGGAGTCGAGGCGCACCTCCCACGAGGAGAGGCACGCGCGCCACGGCTGGGCCGCCGGGGAGTAGGAACGGGACGCGGGAAGGTTAGCTGGCTCGGGCTGTTTCCAGCGCTGCAGCGAGGTCCGGGGGAAGCGGCGACGACACGTCGATGGGCTCGCCGGTGATCGGATGGGCGAACGCGAGCCGCGCGGCGTGGAGGAACTGCCGCTCCAGGCCGAGGTCTCCCCGGATGCCGTACGTGGGGTCGCCGGCGACCGGCAGGTCGATCGCGGCGAGATGAACCCGGATCTGATGCGTGCGGCCAGTCTCGAGCCGGACGCGCAGGAGCGCATGGCGTGGCAGGAGCTGCTCGAGCTCGAAGTGCGTCACCGCCGCGCGCGGCGTGTCGGTGTCGAGCGAGTGGCGGAGCCTGTCGTGCCGGTCCCGCCCGACCGGCGCGTCGATCGTGCCCCGCCGCGACTGCGGCTGTCCGACGACGAGCGCGAGGTACTCACGCGTGAGCCCCCGTCGCCGGACGAGCCGCTGCAGCCCCTCGAAAGCGTCCTGCGAGCGCGCCACGACGAGCAACCCCGACGTGTCCCGGTCGAGCCGGTGGACGATTCCCTGCCGGTCCTCCTCCCCGCCCTTTGCCCCCGCAGCCGCCAGCGCCTGCGCGAGCGTGCCGCCGGCGTGACCGGCCCCCGGGTGGACCACGACGCCTGCGGGCTTGTCCACGACCAGCAGGTGCTCGTCGGCGTACGCGATCGTCAGCTCGGGCAGCGGCACGGAGGGCTCCTCCGCAGCCGGAGCCGGCGGCTCGATCGAGATCTCCTCCCCGCCCGCGAGCCTGAAGCTCTTGCCGTGCGGCTCCCCGTCCACGAGCACGGCGCCGGCCGCCAGGAGCCGCTCGGCCGCGGCGCGCGAGCCCACCTCCGGCAGCCCTCCGAGATAGCGGTCAAGCCGCTCTCCCGCTGCCTCGGCCGGGACGGCGATCCGCTTCAGCTCTTGGGAGACTGCGGCTCTCGCTCCGAGAGGACGAGCGCGGCGAGGAGGATCCCGACGCCGATCACGATGAAGCTGTCGGCGAGGTTGAACGCCGGCCAGTAGCGGAAGTCGAGGAAGTCGGTGACGAAGCCGAGCCGTACGCGGTCGGCGAGGTTCGAGACGCTGCCGCCGATCACGAGCCCCAGCGCGACGGGCAGTACGGGATGGCGGGCACCGGACCGTGCGAAGTAGGCGAGCATCCAGGCGATTGCGACCCCGGTCACCACGATCACGGCGGCCGTCGCGTTCGAGAAGAGGCCGAACGCGATGCCGGAGTTCTCGACGTGCCTGATCGTGAAGGGGCCGACGACGTGCACACCCTCGCCGAGACTGAGATGGGAGGCGACGACGTGCTTCGTCACCTGGTCGGCGACGACCGCGGCGAGCGCGATCGCCGCGAGCGCCAGCCACTGTGCCCGTGTCGCGGCGAACGAGCGGGTCGCGCGCGAGAGAGGTGTCAATGCATCCGTCGCAGAGCCGACACGAACCTCGAGTTGCCGCAGAGGCTCGTTCACCCTCCCTCGGCTTTTCGCTTGCAGTCGATGCAGAGCGAAGCCCAGGGGTTCGCCTCCAGCCGTTCGCGCGGAATCTCGTTGCCACAGCTGAAGCAGATGCCGTACGTCCGGTCGTCGATTCGCTGTAACGCGGCGTCGATCTCGGAGAGGACCTGCTCGGCGTTGTCACCCAGCGTGTAGTCGATCTCGCGGCCAAGGGTCGCGCTGGCGGTCTCGGCGAGGTGGTTGTCGCTCGTCGCGGCGACCTCCTCGACCTCGTCGTCGAGGGAGCCGGGGTGCTCGTCGCGCAGCGAGGCGAGGGCATGCTCGATCCGCTGCCGCTCGTCGAGGAGCGCGTCGCGGAAGTGCTCGGTGTCGATGCTCACCGCCTCTCCTTTCTCCCCCGGGCATCCCCTGTGGCCGAGGTGAGGCGCCGTTCGATCAGCGCCGGCCCGATCCCCGTCAGCTCCACGATCTTCTCCCTGCCGCCGTGGCCCGAAACGAGCGTCAGCGCCGTGCGCGGGAGCGCGAGCGTCTCGGCGAGGAGGCGGAGGACGGCCTCGTTGGCCCGGCCGCGCTCGGGCGCCTCGGTGACGCGCACCTTCCAGGCGTCGCCGTGCCGCCCGACCAGCGCTGTCCGGCCCGCTCCCGGGCTGACGCGCAGGCGCAGTCGAGTCGTCTCCGCAGTCACGCGTTCAGTTTACGTCGGGCTACGCCTAGGCAGCGTTCGCGTCGGGCACGCCGTACCAGCTGCGCTCCTCGCTCTCTTCCGCGCCTTCGTCGACGGTTGCCTGCGGCTCCTGCGCAGCGGTCGGTTCGGGCGCGCCGAACGCCGAGAGCGCCTCTTCCAACTGCAGCCGCAGCCGCCGCGAGTCCTGCTCGAGCCGGTCGTTCTCGGCGAGAGCGCGCCGGTGAATCTCGCGTGCCTCGGCGTGGGCTTCGTTGAGGATCAGCTCCGCCTCGCGGCGCGCCTGGTCGCGGGTGTGGGCCGACGCCTGCTCTGCGGAGACGAGCGTCGTCCGCAGGAGCGTCTCGAGCTCGCGGTAGCGGACGAGGTCGGTCTCGAGCTGCTCGACCTTGTCTGCCAGGTCGGCGCGCTCGCGCCAGACGTCCTCGAAGCTCGCGGCGACGTCTTCGAGCAGCGTGTCGGTCACCGCGACGTTGTAGCCGCGGCGCAAGGTCGTACGTGGGGGTGTCAGATGCCTGATCTCGACGGGTGTGAGTGCCATCGGTCTCTCCTTAGTGGAAGTGGTCGAGGAGCCAGATGAGGAAGCGGTCGATCACGATGAGCGTGATCAGGGCCAGCATCGGCGACAGGTCGATCGCTCCCGTCGAGGGGAGCAGGCGACGGAAGACGCGCAGGTAGGGCTCGCAGACGTCGTAGAGGAAGCGCTGAATCCGGTTGAGCGTCGGCGAGTACGGCAACCGCAACCAGCTCACGAGGATGTAGACGAAGATCACGAGCCAGTACAGCCCGATGAAGACGTTGACGAACGTCTCGACGCTCGAAATCGCGTCGGCGAGCAGCAGGAACCTGGCTGACCAGCCCATTCAGGCGTGGTTCGCGGCTCGGAGGCTTTTTCCTAGGCCTGGTTGAAGAAGCCCCGCTCGAGCATCCGCGCCCGGTCCTCGGCCGACAGCTCCACGTCGCTCGGCGTGAGGAGGAAGACCTTGTCGGCGATTCGCTGCATGCCACCGTCGAGCGCGTACGTGAGGCCGCTCGCGAAGTCGATCAGCCGCTTCGACAGCTCGCTGTCCGCCGACTGGAGGTTGAGGATCACCGGCACGCCGTTCTTGAAGCGGTCGGCGACCTGCTGCGCGTCGTTGAAGCTGCGCGGGAGGATCAGGTGCACCCGGGACGCGCCGGGTCCTTGCACCGGCTGAAGGTTCCGCACGCGGCGCGGCTCGCTGCGCGGCCGGAGGATGCTCGTCCTCTGGCCGTCGGGCTCGGGGTCGGTCCAGTCGTCGTCGTAGGCATGCCGCGAGCTCCGCGCCGGGAAGCGGCGCACGTTTTGCTCCTCGGCGAGCTCCTCCTCGGTCAGGTAGCCCTCGTCGTCCCAGTCCTCTTCCTCGGCGATGCCGAAGTAGACGAGGGTACGGGCCCAGACGTCGGAAAGCGCCATGGCGCCGCCGATGTTAGCGCTGCCACAGGACTGCGCCGACCCGCATGTAGGTCGCTCCTTCCTCGGCTGCGACCCGGTAGTCCTGGCTCGTTCCCATCGAGAGCTCGCGCAGCCCGTGCCGCTCGGCGAGCTCGCGGAGACGGCGGAAGTACGGCCGCGACGTCTCCGCGTCGGCGGCCGCGGGCGGCATCGTCATCAGGCCGCGGACGTCGGGATAGGCCTCCAGCAGCGCGGGCAGCTCTTCGGGGTCGACGCCCGACTTTGTCGCCTCACCCGAGAGGTTGACCTCGACGAGCGCCGGGATCGTGAGCTTCCTGGCGGCCGACTCGGACGCGAGCGAGTGGCAGAGCTCGCAGAGCTCGCTCACGAGCGGGGCCTTGCGGCTCTGGAGGTGGCCGATGAAGTGCCAGCGGAAGGCGTCGCCATAGCGGTCGTGTTTCGCGCGCAGATCCTGGGCGCGGTTCTCGCCGACGACCTCGATGCCCGCCTCGGCGAGCGCGGCCAGGTCCTCCAGCGGGACGTACTTCGTCGCGGCGACGACGGTCACGTCTGGCCCGACCTCCTCCCGGATGCGCTCGTAGCGCTCGCGGATCTCAGCCGGCGACGTAGGCGATCACCCCCTGGCGCCCGGTGCGGCCCGCGTCACGGCGGTGCGAGAAGAACGTCTCGGGCTCGCAGGCCGTGCAGCGGTCGAAGCGGTCGACCTGCGCGACCCCGGCGGCGCGCAGCGCACGCTCGGCGCTCGTCCAGAGGTCGAGGCGGCTCTCGCGCACGATGTCGTCGCCGAAGCGCTCCCGGAACGGCGCCGCCACCGCCTCCCCCACCTCGTAGCAACACGGGCCGATCGCCGGGCCGATCGCGGCGGCCAACGTGCCGCGACCGAGCGCTGCCGTGCCCGACTCGACGATGCCGGCGAGGAGGCCCTTCCACCCGGCATGGAGGACCGCGACGGCCGGCTTCTCCGTGCCGGACCGCACGAGCACGATCGGCAGGCAGTCGGCGGACATCGCCAGGATCGGCAGGCCGGGCTCGTCGGTCCACAAGCCGTCCGCGTGCTCGCCGCGAATGGCGGGCGCCGCTCGCAGGACGCGTGAAGAGTGCACCTGGTAGTTGAGCGCGAGCTTCTCGAGGTCGGCGCCGACGGCCTCGCAGGCGATCCGCCGGTTCTCGTCGGCGCGCTCGGGGTCGTCCCCGCTCTTGCGGCCGAGGTTGAGCGACGCGTACGGGCCCTCGCTCACGCCGCCGACGCGGGTCGTGAAGGCGACCTCGTAGCCCTCCGCTTCCCAGCGGATCACAGCCGCTCCTGCGCCCGCGCGAGCAGCTGGTCACGCGTGTTCAGGGCAGGCTCGTCGACGACCGCGTCGAGGAGGTCGTGGAGGATGCGCCCGAGTTGCGGGCCCGGCTTGAAGCCGAGCTGGATCAGGTCGTTTCCGTCGACGGCGAGGTCGCGCAGCCGGTGCGGGCTCGACAGCTCCTGCTCGACCACCGCGCGGAAGCCGGCGAGCCGCTCGATCTCCTCGAGCGGCGGCGGCTCTCCGGCGCTGCCGCGCTTGCCGAGCAGATCCGCGTGCTTGTGGTCGATGAGGTCGAACGCGAGCTGGTCGCCGTTGCGCCGCAGAAAGCGCCGCGCCCGGCGGGCGTCGCCCTTTCCCGGCTGGAACATGTGACGGCGCACGATCCGCACGACGTGCCTCCGGAGCGCGTTCGGATAGCGGAGCCGGAGCAGCGCCCCCGAAGCGAGGTCCGCGCCGACCTGGTCGTGCCCGTGGGCTGCGAAGCCGGGCTTCGCGTAGTAGTGGAGCCGCCCGTCGTTCCCACGCCAGCCGACGATTGGCTTGCCGAGGTCGTGGAAGAGCGCGGCGAGCCGCACGGGCAGCGAGAAGCCGTTGTCGGCTGCGGCCTGCACGACGGCGAACGTGTGCTCGTCGACCGTGAGGTCGTGGTAGCGGCTCTCCTGGTCGAATCCGATCGCGGGGCCCAACTCGGGCAGGAGCTCGACGAGGACGCCCGTGTCGCGCGCGAGCCGCAGCGCGCGGGCCGGCTCGCCGCCGAGCAGGAGCTTCGAGAGCTCGCCCATCCCGTCCGCCGCGAGGCCGCCGCCGATGCGCTCACCCGAGACGAGCTTCACCGCCGGCGCCTCCTCGCCCATCTGCTCGAGCAGCTCGTCGTCCGGCTCGAAGCCGAGCTGCGAGACGAAGCGGAGTGCCCGGACGAGGCGCAGCGGGTCCTCGCGGAAGCTCTGCGGCGAGACGGTGCGCAAGCGGCGTGCTTCGAGGTCGGCGCGGCCGCCGAGCGGGTCGACGAGCTCGCCCGTGTCGAGGCGGCGGGCCATCGCGTTGACGGTGAAGTCGCGGCGGCGCATATCGTCCTCCACCGACAGCGACGCGTCGGCGACGATCTCGAAGTCATGCCGGCCGGGCCCGGTGGAGACCTCCTTGCGGGGCGGCGCGAACTCGATCCCTGCCGGCGTCAACTTTCGGATCCGGCCGTCGCGTGGGTAGAGCCGGATGCCGACGAGCCGGTCGGCGACGACGAGGTCCTCGACGCGCCCGTGCGGGGCGAGCGCCGCCCGCAGCCCCTCGGTGTCGAGGCCGGGCACGAGGAAGTCCGCGTCCTTCGAGTCCAGCCCGAGCAGCTCGTCGCGCACGGCGCCGCCGACCACGTAGGCGTCGAGCCCGAGCGAGCCCACGTAGTCCTCGATCTCCTGCCTCACCCGGCCATTCTGGCGTCAGTACAGTCGGAGCCGTGGGCGAACTCCAGCAGGCGTGGGAGGAGAATGCGGCGGCATGGGTCGAGTGGGCTCGCGCGCCGGGCCACGACAGCTACTGGCGCTTCCACCGCGACCTGTTCCTCGAGCTCGTTCCGCCACCCTTTCGGCAGGACGCTCGACGTCGGGTGCGGAGAGGGACGTCTGGCGCGCGACCTCGCCGCGCTCGGGCATGAAGTCGTGGGCGTCGACGCGTCGCCCAGCATGCTCGCCGCCGCCCGCGAGGCTGCGCCGGAGATGGAGCTTCACATCGCCGATGCGGCCGAGCTGCCCTTTGCCGACGCGTCCTTCGGGCTCGTCGTCGCGTTCATGTCGTTCCAGGACGTGGACGACCTGTCGAGCGCGCTGCGCGAGGCGACGCGCGTGCTCGTCCCGGGCGGGCGCCTCTGCCTCGCCATCCTCCACCCGCTGAATTCCGCCGGCTTATTCGTGAGCCGAACGGCCGACAGCCCGTTCGTGATCGAGGGCTCCTACCTCGGCGAGTCGGTCACGGACGAGACGTTCGAACGCGACGGCCTGGCCATGCGCTTCGTGAGCCGGCACCGGCCGCTCCAGACATACACCGAGCTCCTCGCGGCAAACGGGCTGCTCATCGAACGCCTGCGCGAGCCCGAGCTGCCGGAAGCCGGGTTCAACGGCGACCACGGCCGCCGTTGTCGCAGGATCCCGCTCTTCCTGCATTTACGGGCCCTAAAGCCGGGCTAGATCCGGGCGATCGCCTCGATCTCGACGAGGGCACCGGACGGGAGCTTCGCCACCTCCACCGTGGCGCGCGCCGGCGGCTGCTCGCCGACGTGCTTCGCGTAGACGTCGTTCATCGCCTGGAAGTCGTCGAGGTTCTGCAGGAAGACGGTCGTCTTCACTAGCCGGTCGAGGCCCGTACCCGCCTCTTCGAGAATCGCCTTCAGGTTCGCGAAGACCTGCTCGGTCTGCTCCCCGATAGTCCCCGAGATCGCGGTGTCTCCCGGCTTCAGGCCGAGCTGGCCGGAGACGAACACGAAGCCGTCGGCGGCGATCGCCTGCGAATACGGCGCACCCTGGAACGGCGCCGGCGCGGCCTCGGTGCGGACGACGCTCTTGTCGCTCACGGACGGGCCTCCTGTCTCTCGCACGCTTCGGCCAGGGCAGCCCCGAGCGCCTTGAAGATCGCCTCGAGCACGTGACTGCTGTCGGTGCCGTTGAGCAGGCGCACGTGCAGGACGAGACCCGCGTTCTCCGCCAGCACCTCGAGGAACCGCCGCGCGACGTCGGTTCCGAGCCCTCCGATGCGGGCCTGCGTCAGGTCGACGTTGGTGACGAAGAGCGGCTCGTCGCTCGTCTCGAGGACGACCGAGGCGAGCGCCTCCGCCGATGTCATCGCGCCGGAGCCGTGTCCGCGGGCGCCTTCCGCCCGCAACGGGCCGGCGAGCGCGTGGCCGATCGCCGCCGCCGCGGCCTCGACCTCCGCCTGCGTGTCTCCCGGCTCGATCTCGAGGGCGAGGTCGAACCGCGCGGTCTCCGCGAGGCGCGCGAGGAGCTGGTTGAGCACGGGCAACCCCGTGTCGACCGTCGCCTCGCCGAGCCCGTGGACGTTGACGCGAACGCCTGCCGCAGTCTGCTCGCTCATCCCACGGAGGGTAACGGCTCTAGTGCCTACGCCTCGACTCGCTCGATCTGTGCGCCGACGGCGCGAAGGCGTTCGTCGATCCGCTCGTAGCCGCGGTCGATCTCCGCGACGTTGCCGATCACCGAGCGGCCGTTCGCACATAGCGCGGCGATGAGAATCGCCATTCCCGCGCGGATGTCAGGGCTCGTCAGCCGCTGCCCATAGAGGCGGGACGGGCCGCTGACAACCACGCGGTGCGGATCGCAGACGATGATCCGCGCGCCCATCGAGACGAGCTTGTCCACGAAGAACAGCCGGTTCTCGAACATCTTCTCGAACACGAGCACCGTCCCCCAGGCCTGGGTCGCGACCGCGACCGCGATCGACGTCAGGTCCGCCGGAAACGCGGGCCAGGGGCCGTCCTCGATCTTCGGCACCTGGTCGCCCAGGTCGTTCTGGATCACGAGCTCCTGGTGCGGCGGTACACGCAGCCAGTCGTCACCGAGCTCGACCTCGATGCCGAGGCGACTGAAAGCCGTGAGGATCGACGCCATGTCGTTCGACACCACGCCGTCGATGATGAGGTCGCTGCCCGTGACCGCTGCGAGGCCGATGAAGCTCCCGACCTCGATGTGCTCGGGAGCGATCGTCCACTCCCCTCCCGTCAGCCGCTCGACTCCGTGGACGCGGAGGACGTTCGACTCGATGCCGTCGATTCGGGCGCCGAGCGAGACGAGGAAACGGCAGAGATCCTGCACGTGCGGCTCGCAGGCGGCGTTCCCGATAGTGGTCTCGCCGGGCGCGACGACGGCGGCCATGATCGCGTTCTCGGTCGCCATGACGCTCGCCTCGTCGAGGAAGATGTCGGCGCCGCGCAGCCCCTTCGTCTGCATCTCGTAGCGGCTCTCGATCTCGATCCGCGCACCGAGCCGCTCGAGCGCGTGGATGTGCGGATCGAGCCTGCGCCGGCCGATCACGTCGCCGCCCGGCGGCGGCACGCTCGCCCGGCCGAGCCGCGCGAGCAACGGGCCGGCGAGCAGGAACGACGCCCGGATCCGCTCGGCGAGAACCGCGTCGATCTCGTGGGACGAGAGCCCCCGCGGGTCGACCTGAACCTCGTTCGGTCCCGTCCAGTCCGCGTTCGCTCCCGTGCCGCAGACGATCGCGAGCATCGTCTCGACGTCGCGAATCCGCGGGACGTTCGAGAGCGTCACGGGCTCGTCCGCGAGCAGGCAGGCGGCGAGTATCGGCAGGGCGCCGTTCTTGTTCCCCGAGGCTCGAATGCGGCCGCTGAGCGGGTTTCCACCCTCGATGACGAGGGCATGCGGGGCCGTCGCGACGGACATGCCGCGCCAGCATACCCGGGCCGTTCAGGGCGCCTGCGAGGCGCCGCGCCGGGTGCAGGCGGGTATCGGCGGCAGCTTGCCGAGCGGGACGAGGGCAAGCCGCAGGCGGGGGTGAACAGCCTTAGTCGTGGATCCGGAGACCACCAGCAGCGTGGTGCCGTCGACCTGAATCCAGCCGCCGTGGCCGCCCACTTCGACGTAGCGATGCGTCTGTGCGTTGGCGATGAACAGACGCGGCCAGATCCCGAAGCCGACGTACCGACGCCCGACCTGCACCGAGTCGTCGATGTGGTCGCGCGAGCGTGCGGTGAGGATCTTCCGCGGCTTCCGGCGCAGGTACGGGGACCACCAGATCGACCGGTACGGCGCATTCGGATAGGCGATCCGGTGTCCGTCGGTGGCGAGACCCGAGACGCCGTCCAGCGCGCGCAGCGCCCGTGGCACGGCGACGCGCTTGCCGGTGAGCGCTGAGGCGGCATGCATCCTCGTCACGCGGCCGGGGCCCGGCGACTCGGGCCAAACGACGCGGTGCCCCGCGACGAGGAAGGAGCCCTGCGCGTGACCGCGGTGGATGATCGTGCCGTGACCGGTCCGCAGGTTGTGCACGTGGACGGCCGCGACGCCGTCACGGCCGGTCCCCTGGACCCAGGTCGCGATCCCGTCCAGCACGTCGGGCCCTCGCAGGGGGCTGTCCCAGAATTCGCCGCCGGGTGATCGCGTGGCGGCACCGATCTTCGTCACCCGTCTCGAACGCCGGTCCCAGGCCCAGACTGTGAAATCGCCGAGGCTCGTGAGTGAGTGGTACTCGGCCCAGACCAGCCAGCGGCCGTCGAAGGCGCCGCCTGCCTGATCCTTCGCCGGTTTCGGAAACGCCTTGATCGGCTCGACTGCATTCGTTCTCGCGTCGATCTCGGCGACCCCCGAGAAGCTCGGGGAGTGAACCGCCGCGAAGAAGGAGCGACCGTCGTGCGCGAGCGCGACGGGCACGAGCGGCGTTGTCCGCGAGAGCCCCACCACATGCCGCGAGAGTGCCCGAAGCCAGGAGTCGTTGGACCGGGCCTCGCACCAGCTGCTATGTCCGCGGCCCGTCCGGGATGTGACCCCGTGGGCGCGGCCGGGCACGCACGTCAGGGCGGTGGCGGCCACCAGAGCCAGGCCGACGGCGTTGAGCCATCTACCAGACGTAGCCGCGCCCCGAGACGATCGTCACGATCGTGCCGCTCGCCATGGTCGAATAGGCAGGAACGCTCCCGGACCACGAGATCGAGCTCGCGCCGTGCACCGAGTCCTCGTACATCGTCGACCCGCCGGAATTCTGGTATCCGCGGATCTCGAACCAATGGAATATCTCCCTGTTCGTCGGGTGTCCCACGAGGTGGGGCCCGCCCGGCACCTCCCAGGCGTCGCCGACCAGCGGCGCCCGGATCGCGTAGATGTCTATCGTCAGATCGCCTTTGTAGGTGCCGATAGCGCTCGAGGTGGCGGATGAGACCCGCTGCGGCACGTAGTAGTTCCGGTTCTGCATCCCGTTCAACACGTCCGGGACCGGATATCCGGACGGCGAGGTTCCGCCGCCTGACCACGCGGTTCCATCCGTCGTGGTATGGAGCTTCGTCGCCGCGGACGCCTGCGACAGAGAGATACCGACGGTGCCGAGGACTTCGTGCACGGTGGCCGGGCCGCAGTAGTAGCTCGTCGACTGAGAGGTCTGATTGGCCGCCAGGTGCGCAGAGTCGGGATAGCCCCCACCACCGCACGCGCACACGGCGTCCGGGGAAGGCGACGCTCCCAGAGCTGCGTCCTGCGGCTCGGCCGCGCGCTTCTCCGCGGTCATCGCGACCTGTTCGGCGGTGAGCGGCAGATGCGGATCGGTGTCGTGCGTGGCTTTCCACGTGGCGTCGTCGGCCCGAGCCGTCCCCATCGAGCCGATCAGAAAGATTGCGAGCGCGGCCGCCAGGGCTGCCGAGCGGATGACGTGACGCATAACCGGACTCCTCACTGGGCGTGATTTGCGTAGGCGGAATTGGTGTACGTCGCCCGTCCGCGCAGCGCAAGGCGTTTCGGAATTCTGGGGCGAAATTGGCACGCTCTCGTTACGGCTCGAGCTGCGCGACTAGCATGAGCCGGCGATGGACACGACCCGCGAACGCGCCTGGGAGACACTCACGCGCTACACGAAGAGCGAGTCGCTGCTGCGCCACGCGCTCGCCGTGGAGGCCTCGACCGCCGCGTACGCGAGGAAGTTCGGCGAGGACGAAGAGCTCTGGCGTGTTTCCGCGCTCCTGCACGACTTCGACTACGAGATGCACCCGACGCTCGACAAGCATCCGCAGGACGGGGCTCCGATCCTGCGTGAAGAGGGCTATCCCGAAGAGGTCGTCGAGACCGTGCTCTCGCATGCCGAGCACCTCGGCCTGCCGCGCGACACGTTGCTGAAGAAGGCGCTCTTCGCGTGCGACGAGCTCTCGGGCTTCGTCCACGCGTGCGCTCGTGTGCGGCCCACCGGGCTCGAGGGCCTCGAGCCGAAGTCGGTCAAGAAGAAGCTGAAGCAGCCTTCCTTCGCCGCCGGCGTCCACCGCGACGAGGTCTACAAGGGCGCCGAGGACCTCGGCGTCGACCTCGACGACCACATCCGCACCATCATCGCGGCACTGCAGCCGATCTCGGCCGAGCTAGGACTACCCGCCTAGACCGTCCGCGAGGCGGCGGAGGTCGTCCTCGCTCGTCCACCAGCCGCACGAGGCCCGGAGGAGGTTGTGGCCCGGCAGCTCGCGGACGATCACCCCGGCCTCGCCGAGCGCGGCGACGAGCTCCGTCGGTTGGCCCGGCGGACGGAACGAGACGAGTGTCGACTCGTGCGGCGGGGTCACGACGTCCACGAGCGCCTCGAGCAGCTCTCGGCAGCGGGCTGTCGCGGAGGCGGCACCCTCGTAGCGCCAGTCCGGGGGCGCCCCGAGCGCAGCTTCTAGGCCGGCGAGTGCGGGCGCGCCGATCCAGCCGGAGTCGAATCGCGCCGCTCCGTCCTTCGGCGCGAACGAGCCGTCGGTCTCGCTGCCCTGGGACGAGAACACGCTGGGCAGCGCCACGCCCAATCGTTCCGGATCGCGGACGAAGAGCGCGCCCGACGGGTCGGGACCGCAGAGCCATTTCTGTGCGCTGACGGTGTAGAAGTCGGCGCCGGCGAGATCGACCGGGATCGCGCCCACCGACTGGGCGCCGTCCACGAGAAGCGGCGGCCCGTCCGGTTGCCGCAGCCGCGCGAGATCGAGCCTGTGTCCGGTCGTCCAGAGGACGTGCGAGACGGCGATCAGCCGCGTTCGCGGCGTCACAGCCGCGAGCAACGCATCCTCGTCGGCCTCCGCCACGACCACGCGGGCGCCGCTGGCGTGCAGCGCCCCGAGCAGGCCGAAGTGCTCCTGGTCGGTCGTGACGATCTCGTCGTCCGGGCCGAGGCCGAGCCCGGCCGTGACGACCTGGCAGCCGCGCGTCGTGGACTCGGTGAGCGCGACGAGCTCGGCGGACGTGCCGAGGACGGTGGCGATGCCCTCGCGGATGCGCTCGCGCGCTTCGAAGATGCCCTCGATGTACGCCTTGCCGCTCCGTCCCTCCTCGAGATCGCGCTCGAGCCGTGCCCGGATCGCGTCGCCGGCCGCGCGAGGGAGAGGGCCGCTCGAGCCGGCGTTGAGATAGGCGTAGTTGTCGAACACGGGGAACTGCGCCCGAGCCTCGTCGTGTGTCATTCGACGACCGCCTCGAGGGGAGCGTGATCCGAGAGCACCCGGCCGTCGAGGGTGCGCCGCTCGAGCGGCCAGGCGGACGGGCCGTCACGCAGCTCGAGGCCGCGCACGAGGATCTGGTCGATGCTGCCTGCGAGCGGCTGCGAGAAGCCGTCGGCGGCGGGCGACACGAGGTTCGCGTCCCCGGCGACGATGGAGCGCTCCGGCGCGAGCGCGAGCACGCGGTCGAACTGCTCGCGGTCGCCGTCGATATGGAAGTTCACGATCGTCACTCCTTCGAGCTCGACGGCGTGGGCGATGCGGCGCAGCTTCGTCTGGCCGACGACGTGCTCGCCGAGATCCCGCCCGGCTGTGCGGGTGAGGATCGCGTCCCCCTCTCCTGTGAGAGCCGATCGGATGAGCCCGTAGTGGAGCGCGGTGATGGTCCGCCCGCCGACCGGGAGCAGCGGGCGCCGCGCGACTGCGGTCGCTGCGTGCATCCCGCTCCAGCTCTCGAGATGAGGCAATGCCCAGACCGGCAGCTCCTGCAGGCACACGACGTCCGGTTGATCGCGAGTCACGAGCTCGATCATCGGGCGGAGGAACGCCCGCCGCCCCGGCGGCGACGGCTTGCCGTGGAAGAGGTTCCAGGTTCGGACGAGCATGGCCACGGCGTAGCGTACGAGGCCGTGCGCGTCCTGCTCGCCGATCCGCCGGCCTTCACGCCGCCGTACGACCACGAGCTCGCCGCGGCGCTGGCGCGGGCGGGCGTGGACGTCGAGCTCGTCACGTCCCGCTTCCGCTTCGGCGACGCGCCGGAGCCGGAGGGATACAGGCGCCGGGAGCTCTTCTATCCCCTCTCGTCGCGCCTGTTCGGGCGGTCGCGGCTGCGCCTGCCGCTCAAGGTTGTCGAGCATCCGCTCGGGCTTGCCTCTCTGCGCCGCCTCGAGGGCCGCCTGCACGCGGACATCCTCCACGTTCAGTGGCTCCCCGTCCCCGAGCTCGACGCGCTCCTCTTCCGCCCACACCTGCCGTCCGTTCTCACCGCACACGACCTGCTCCCGCGGCGCACCGCGCACCGCACCGGCCTGTGGCGCCGGCTCTTCGCGCGCTTCGACCGGATCGTCGTGCACAGCGAGGGCGGCCGGAACACGCTCGCCGAGCTCGGCGTAGACCGCGAACGGCTGCGAGTCATCCCCCATCCCGTGTTCCCGAGCGACCCCGCGAGGCGGGACGACGGACGCACGGTGCTCGCCTTCGGGATCATCCGGCCGTACAAGGGG
>Ga0308176_10001535_pt1 | contig 14505 bp, 14 predicted proteins | sample PhyCR2_3_FD_203890 | JGI IMG/M metagenome (GOLD analysis project Ga0308176, IMG submission 203890) | Soil microbial communities from UC Gill Tract Community Farm, Albany, California, United States - DLSLS.C.R2 | ecosystem: Environmental > Terrestrial > Soil > Agricultural land | place: USA...
CGCCAAGCTGCTGCGCGACGCGCCCGCCGGCAGCGCGCTGGCCTACGTCTGCGTGATCGCGCTGGTCGATCCGGCCACGGGGACCGAGGAGCTCTTCGAGGGCCGCTGCACCGGCACGCTGGCCGATGGGCCGCGCGGCGACGGCGGGTTCGGCTACGACCCGGCGTTCCTGCCCGACGACGCGATCCCGCCGCCGCCCGGCCGCACGATGGCCGAGCTGACGCCGGAGGAGAAGGGCGCGATCAGCCATCGCGGCCGTGCCGCCGCCCTGCTTCGGGAGCGCCTGGGCTGATGGGCACGACGGCGACCAGCGACGGCCCGACGGCGCCGCGCCCCGACGACCCGCCCGCGGTCGGCGCGAGCGGCCCGCTCGCGGAGGCCGGGCGCGTCGCCGAGGAGGACCGCGCGCACGCGACCGGCCTCCTGCGCTCGGCGCTGGGCTCGGTCGTCGCGGCCGCGTTCCTGGTCACGCTGAAGCTCGTGGCCGGCCTGCTGTCGGGGTCGCTCGGGCTCGTGGCCGAGGCCGTGCACTCGGGCACCGATCTGGTCGCGGCGCTGCTCACGTTCCTCGCGCTGCGCGTCGCGATCCGGCCACCGGACCGCGACCACCCCTACGGGCACGGCAAGGCCGAGCACCTGGCCGCGCTCGGCGAGGGCGGCTTCCTGGTGCTGGCCAGCGCGTTCATCGGCGTCCAGGCCGTGTCCCGCCTGACCGCGGGCAGCCAGCACGAGGTCAACGCCAACGCCTGGACCTTCGGCGTCCTGGCGGTGGTGCTCGTCGTCGACATCTCGCGGCTGGTCGTCTCCCATCGCGCCGCCGTGCGCCACGGCAGCCCGGCGCTGGCCTCCAACGCCCTGCACTTCGCCTCCGACATGGTCGGCACCATCGCGGTCCTCATCGGCCTCGTGTTCACGGCCAGCGGGACGCCCGAGGCCGACTCCGTCGCGGCGCTCGTCGTCGCGGTCCTCGTCATCGTCGCCGCCGTGCGGCTCATGCGCCGCAACGTCAACGTCCTGATGGACGCCACGCCGGAGGAGGCCCAGGCGGTCGCGCGCGCCGCGATCGCCGACGCCGAGCCGGAGATCGAGCTGCGCCGGCTCCGGGTCCGGGCCGCCGCGGGGCGCAACTTCGTCGAGGCGACCGTCGCCGTGCCGCCCGACGCGGCCCTCGGCGAAGGCCACGCCGTGGCCGACTCGATCGAGGAGGCGGTCCGCGGCGCGCTGCCGGGCAGCGACGTCGTCGTGCACGTCGAGCCCGGAGCGGGGGAGGGCGACCTGCGCGAGCGGGCCAGCGCGGCCGCGCTGACCGTCCGCGGCGTGCGCGAGGTCCACAACGTGCGCGTCGTCGACGTCGAAGGCCATCCCGAGCTGTCGCTGCATCTCAAGCTGCCCGCCGAGCTCGGCCTCGGCGACGCGCACGACATCGCCTGCGCGGTGGAGGCGGCGATCAACCGCGCCGTGCCCGAGGTCATCGACGTCCACACCCACATCGAGCCGCTGTCGGCCGGGGCCGAGGGCGCCGAGCCCCGGCGGTCCGAGGTCGCCGACGAGGAGCGGATCGTCCGCCGCATCGTCCGTGGTCTGACCGGCGGCGAGGCGGAGGCGCTGCGCTTCCGCGCCGGCGACGACGGCCTCGTCGTGCTGCTGACGGTCCGCCTGGACGGCGCCCAGACCCTGGACCAGGCGCACCACGTCGCCAGCGAGCTCGAGCGCCGGATCCGCGCTCAGGCGCCGAGCATCGACGAGGTCATCGTCCACACCGAGCCCGGCGAGCCGCCTGCGCGCGGCTGACGCTCCCGGGCGCCTGGGAAAGCGCCTCAGCGCAGGTTGATCGCGGCCGAGGCGGCGACCGCGGCGAAGAGGGCGGCGTAGCCTTGGTAGTTGGACAGCAGCATGATGAGCGCCCCGATCAGGAGGGCGGCCACGGTGACGAGCCAGGCGATGCGCTGCAGGGTCATCGGACCCACATTCTGGAGGGCGGCGCGGAGGCCTGCACGCCCGGTCCGTCCGGGCGGGCGACCACACTGCCCCGCCGGCCGTCCGCCGGAAGCGTCCCGGATGCGGGTTTCGCGGCAGCGGAGGGCGGCAAGACGGCGTTGGGCAGCCATGGTCGACCCCGACCACGCTGCTAGCGTCGCCCCGACTACGACCCTCGATAGGAGGACCGCAGTGACGAAGAGCGAGTTCGTCGATCACGTCGCCCAGAAGGGCGATCTCGACAAGAAGGAGGCCGCCTCGGCGGTCGATGCCGTCCTCGGCGTCATCGAGGAGACGCTCGCCCGCGGTGGCGAGATCACCTTCTCCGGGTTCGGCAAGTTCCACGTCGCGGAGCGCGGCGCTCGCGAGGGCGTGCATCCGCGGACGGGCGAGCCGATCCAGATCGCGGCGTCCAAGGTGCCGCGCTTCACCGCCGGCTCGGGCCTCAAGAAGGCCGTCAAGGGCTAGTCCCGAACTGGGCGTCAGGTCCGCATCTGGGTCCGCAGGGCCGCCCGGCGAGCACGTCGCCGACCGGCTCGCGGCCATCGTGGCCGAGCGCGAGTCGCAGATCGTGCTCGGCCTCGACCCGGATCCGCGGCGCCTGTGGCTCGCCGCCGCGCGCGCCGCGGACGGCACGACGCCCGCGGCCCGCGCCGCGGCGGCCGTCCTGGCCCACTGCCGTGCCGTGATCGACGCCGTCGGCGACGCCGTCGTGGCCGTCAAGCCGCAGGTCGCATGCTTCGAGCGCCTCGGCCCGCCGGGCTGGGCCGCGCTGGCCGCCACCGTCGAGCACGCCCGCGCCGCCGGGCTGTTCGTGCTCGCCGACGCCAAGCGCGGCGACATCGACGTCACGGCCACCGCCTACGCGCAGGGCCTGATCGGCGCGACGCCCGGCCTCGACGGCGACGAACCGATCCGCGGCCTGGGGGCCGACGCGATGACCGTCGCGCCGTACATGGGCGCCGACACGCTGGGCTCCTTCGCGGCCGTCAGCCGCGAGCACGACGCCGGCCTCTTCGTGCTCGTCCGCACGTCCAACCCGGGCGCGGCCGACGTCGAGGACGCCGAGCTGGCCGACGGCGACGCCGTCTGGCACCGCGTCGCGCGGCTGGTCGCCCGCCTCGGCGGCGAGAACCTCGCGCCGGGCTGCGGCCTGGCCGACGTCGGCGCCGTGGTGGGCGCCACGCAGCCCGAGCACCTCGCCCGGGCGCGCGAGCTGCTGCCGCGGGCGATCTTCCTCCTGCCCGGCGTCGGCGCCCAGGGCGGGCGCGTGGAGGACCTCGCGGCCGCCTTCGCCCCGCACCGCGCCGCGGCGCTCGTGACGGCCTCGCGCTCGATCGTCCGCGCGCACGAGCAGGCGGGCGCGCCGGGCGACGCGGCCGCCGCCGCGCGCGCGGAGGCGCAGCGGCTCCGCGACGCCGCCTGGGCGCTGGGCTGACCGCCCTTGCGGCCCGCGCCACCCCTTCGTCGGTCCTGTCGCGTCCAGACCGGTCGGCTCCCTATCCTGCGCGTCTGATGCGCCGCCGCTCTCCCGCCCGTTGGCTGGCCCCGCTGGCCCTCGTGACCTGCGCGGTCGCCATCTACACCGTCGTCAACCACGAGCTGCTGTCCGACGACGGCAACGCGACGACGACGTCGGCCACCACGTCGACGACGGGCCGGACGGCGAGCACCGCGACCACGAAGCACAAGTCCACCAAGAAGTCCAAGACCTACATCGTGAAGTCGGGCGACTCGTTCTCGGTCATCGCGGCGAAGGAGGGCATCGACGCCTCGGCGCTCCAGGAGGCCAACCCGGACGTCGACGCCTCGGCCCTGCACCCCGGCCAGAAGCTGAAGCTGCCGCGATGAGCCGCTCGACGTCCGCACTCCGGCGGGCGGCGCTGGGAGCGGCCGTCGCCCTCCTGACGCTCGTCGCCCTCGTCGTGGCGCCCGCCGCTCCGGCGGCCACCGCGCCCAAGCCGCCGCAGGTCCGCGCGCCCGCCGCGATCCTCGTGGAGCCGGCCACCGGCGACGTCGTCTTCCAGCGCAACGCCGGTCAGCGCCGCGGCATCGCCTCGACGACGAAGATCATGACCGCGCTGGTGACCGTCGAGCACGCGTCGCTGGACGACGTGATGACGACCGTCGACTACCACGCCAGCCCCATCGAGTCGCAGGCCGGCTTCCGGGCGGGCGAGCGCGTGACCGTCCGCGACCTGCTGCGCGCGCTGCTCGTCACCTCCGCCAACGACGCGGCCGCGACGCTCGCCCAGCGCGTCGCCGGATCACGGGCCAGGTTCGTGGCGATGATGAACGCCAAGGCGCGCCAGCTGAAGCTCGGCGACACGCACTTCGCCAACCCGATCGGGCTCGACAACGAGGAGAACTACTCGACGGCGACAGACCTGGTGAAGCTCACGCTGATCCTGCGCCGCAACGCGTTCCTGCGCGAGACGGTCGACCTCCCGAAGGTCACGCTGAAGTCCGGCGCCCATCCCCGCACGTTCGTCAACCGCAACGTGCTCGTGCGCACCGTCCCGGCCGTCAACGGCGTCAAGACGGGCCACACGAACTCGGCCGGCTACATCCTCGTCGGGTCGGCCTCGCGCAACGGCGTCACCGTCGTCTCGGCCGTCCTCGGCGATCCCAGCGAGGCGGCCCGCGACAGCGACTCGCTCAACCTCCTCAAGTACGGGCTGTCGCGCTACCACGTCGTCACGGCCGTCAAGAAGGGCCAGGTCGTCGGCCGCTCGGCGCTCAGCCACCGCGACCAGCACGTCGACCTGGTGGCCGGCGCCACCGTCCGGCGCACCGCGCGGCGCGGCGACCGGCTGGTCGTCACGGTGCTCGACGCGCCGACCACGATCGACGGCCCGCTGCCCGAGGGCGCCCGCGTCGGCACGATCACCGTCACGCAGCGCGGGCGGGTCGTCGCGCGCGTGCCGCTGCAGACCGCCGACGCCGTGGACGCCGCCACGTTCTTCGACCGGCTGCGCGACTGGCTCGGCAGCCCGATGACCCTCGTCCTCCTCGCCGCCTTCGCCGTCTGTAGCCTCTACCTCGTGCTGCTCCGGCGGCGCGCGGTGCGGCGCCGGCAGAGGCGGCGCACCGGCAGAGGGGCCCCCGTCGCGTGATCATCACCGTCACCCTGAACGCCGCCATCGACAAGTCGCTGTCCGTGCCGAACTTCCGGCTCGGGCGGCGCCACCGAACGGTCGAGCAGCGCACGGCCGCCGGCGGCAAGGGCGTCAACATCGCCCGCGCGCTCAAGACGCTGGGTCAGCCGGTGATCGCCACCGGCTTCGCCGGCGGGCCGACCGGCACGCGGATCGTCGACCAGCTCACCGAGGAGTCGATCCTCAACGACTTCGTGCGCATCCGCGAGGAGTCGCGCACCAACACGGCGGTCTATGACCCGACCAACGGCCAGCAGACCGAGATCAACGAGCGCGGCCCCGCGGTCTCGGCCAAGGAGATCGAGCTCTTCCGCGACAAGCTGCTCTACCTGGCCCGCGGCGCCGACATGGTCGTCATGGCCGGCTCGCTGCCGCGCGGCGTCGACGCCGACATCTACGCGGGGCTGATCCGCGAGCTGCGCAAGGCCGGGGTGCTGACGCTGATCGACACCGACGGCGAGCCGCTGCGCCACGCGGTGCGCGCAGAGCCCGACGTGATCTCGCCCAACGTGCTCGAGGCCGAGGAGCTCGTCGGCCACGAGTTCAACGACGACGAGGACCGGCTGATCGCGGTCGGCGAGATGGTCGAGCAGGGCGCGCGCGAGGCGATCATGACGCTCGAGGACGGGTGCGTGGCCTGCGTGCTCGTCGACGGCCATCCGCAGCGCTTCCGCGTGTCGGTGCCCACGCGCGAGGACGTGGCCGGCGTCGGCGCCGGGGACGCGTTCCTGGCGGGCTACGTCGCCGCGCGCTACTCGGGCAAGTCGGCCGCCGACTGCCTGGCCTACGGCGTCGCTTGCGGTGCCGAGTCCACGCAGCATCTGGGCGCCGGCCTGGTCGAGCCCCGCGAGGTCGACCGCCTGCTCGGCGACGTGGAGGTCCGGGCGCAGCCGGCGCCCGCCGAAGTGCGCTGAACGCGGGTTCGCGGTTCGGTTCCGTACGAAGGCGTTGCTACTCTCTGAGACGCGTGAGGGGTTGCCGCCACATCACGCCGCACCGCCCATCCTGGACCCCGCCTGCGCGGGGTCTTTTCGTCCGGCCCTAGACCTAGGATTCGCCAATGGAGATCGAGATCGGCCGCGGGAAGAAGGCCCGTCGCGCTTACGGATTCGACGACATCGCGATCGTGCCTTCCCGGCGCACGCGTGACCCCGACGACGTCGACATCTCCTGGAAGCTCGGTGACTACCGCTTCGAGCTGCCGCTGCTCGCCTCGGCGATGGACGGCGTCGTCTCGCCCCGCACGGCGGGCATCATCGGCAAGCTCGGCGGCCTCGCCGTCCTGAACCTCGAGGGCATCTTCGCCCGCTACGAGGACGCCGACGCGCAGCTGGAGCGCATCGCCGCGCTGCCCAAGGACGTCGCGACGCGCGAGATGCAGGACATCTACCGCGCGCCGATCGACGAGGACCTGATGGTCCAGCGCATCCGCGAGATCAAGGACCAGGGCGTCGTCACCGCGGCCTCGCTGACGCCCCAGCGCGTCATGAAGTACTACGAGAAGGTCCTCGACGCCGGCCTGGACATCCTCGTCATCCAGGGCACGGTCGTCTCGGCCGAGCACGTCTCGCAGACGACCGAGCCGCTGAACCTCAAGGAGTTCATCGCCGACCTGCCGGTGCCGGTCGTCGTCGGCGGCTGTGCCAGCTACCACACCGGCCTGCACCTGATGCGCACCGGCGCGGCGGGTGTCCTGGTCGGCGTCGGCCCCGGCGCGGCGTGCACCACGCGCGGCGTGCTCGGCATCGGCGTCCCGCAGGCGACCGCGATCGCCGACGTCGCGGCCGCCCGCTCGCAGCACATGCTCGAGACCGGCGAGTACGTCCGCGTGATCGCCGACGGCGGCATGCGCAACGGCGGCGACGTGTCCAAGGCCATCGCCTGCGGCGCCGACGCCGTGATGATCGGCTCGCCGCTGGCCCGGGCCCACGAGGCGCCCGGCCGCGGCTTCCACTGGGGCATGGCGACGTTCCACCCGACGCTGCCGCGCGGCGCCCGCGTCGCGACGACGCAGAACGGCACGCTCGAGGAGATCCTCGTCGGCCCGGCCCGCGAGAACGACGGCACGTTCAACCTGATGGGCGGCCTGCGCACGTCGATGGCGACCTGCGGCTACCAGGACATCGCAGAGTTCAACCGGGCCGAGCTGATGATCGCCCCGTCGCTGCAGACCGAGGGCAAGCAGCTGCAGACCTCGCAGTCGGTGGGCATGGGCTCACGCGGCGCGGCCGTCGGCGCGCACGGCCCGGCCACCACCGCGGCGCCGGCGGAGGAGAAGACCCCGGCCTTCGCGGGCTAGCGGGACGTAGAGATCATGGACAACCTCGTCACCGCCTCGACGGCGGCCACGGAGCTCGCCGACGAGTCGGCGCCCGTCGACCGCCCGACGGCGGTCGACGAGGTCGTCGTCCTCGACTACGGCGGGCAGTACTCGCAGCTCATCGCCCGCCGCGTGCGCGAGTGCGGCGTCTTCAGCGAGCTGCTGCCCCACCACGTCGGCGCCGAGGAGGTCCGGCGGCGCAAGCCCAAGGGCCTGATCCTGTCGGGCGGCCCGGCGTCGGTGTACGCCGACGGCGCGCCGAAGCTCGACCCCGAGCTGCTGGAGCTCGGGATCCCGGTGCTGGGCATCTGCTACGGCATGCAGCTGCTGGCGCTCAAGCTCGGCGGCACCGTCGAGGGCGCCGAGGTCGGCGAGTTCGGCCGCTCCCAGCTGACGGTCCGCGAGAGCGGGACCCTGCTGGCGGGGCTGCCGGCCGAGCAGTCGTGCTGGATGTCGCATCGCGACACCGTCTTCCAGGCGCCGCCTGGCTTCACCGCGCTGGCGTCGTCGACGGCGTCGCCGGTCGCGGCCTTCGAGTCGACCGAGCGCGACATCTACGGCATCCAGTTCCACCCTGAGGTCGTCCACACGCCCTACGGGCAGGACGTGCTCAAGAAGTTCCTGGGCGACGTCTGCGGCGCGGAGCTCAACTGGTCGGCGGCCTCGATCGTCGAGGAGCAGATCGCGCGCATCCGGGCGCAGGTGGGCGACGCCAAGGTCATCTGCGGCCTGAGCGGCGGCGTCGACTCCTCGGTCGCGGCGGTGCTCGTGCACCAGGCGATCGGCGACCAGCTCACGTGCATCTTCGTCGACCATGGGTTGATGCGGAAGAACGAGGGCGAGCAGGTCATCAAGGCCTTCCGCGACCAGTACAAGATCCCGCTCGTCGCCGTCGACGCCGAGGACCGCTTCCTCGACAAGCTCGCCGGCGTGTCGGAGCCCGAGGCCAAGCGCAAGATCATCGGCACCGAGTTCATCCGCGTCTTCGAGGAGGAGGCGTCGAAGATCGGCGACGCGAAGTTCCTCGTGCAGGGCACGCTGTACTCCGACGTGATCGAGTCCGGCGGCGGCACCGGCGCCGCGACGATCAAGTCCCATCACAACGTCGGCGGCCTGCCCGAGGACCTCGAGTTCGAGCTCGTCGAGCCGCTGCGGGCCCTGTTCAAGGATGAGGTCCGCGCCGTCGGCGCCGAGCTCGGCCTCCCCGAGCGCCTCGTCTGGCGCCAGCCGTTCCCCGGGCCGGGCCTGGCGATCCGCGTCGTGGGCGGCGAGGCGACCAAGGAGCGGCTCGACGTCCTGCGCGACGCCGACTCGATCCTGCAGGACGAGATCCGCAAGGCCGGCCTGTACCGCGAGCTGTGGCAGTCCTTCTGCGTGCTTCCCGACGTCCGCACGGTCGGCGTGCAGGGCGACGAGCGCACCTACGGCTACGTGGTCGTCATCCGCGCGGTCACCTCCGATGACGCGATGACCGCCGACTGGGCCCGCCTGCCCTACGACCTCCTCGAGCAGATCGCCTCGCGCATGATCAACGAGCTGCGCGAGGTCAACCGCGTGGTCTTGGACATCACGTCCAAGCCCCCGGGGACAATCGAGTGGGAGTAGTCCTCAGCGGCTGCCGCCGCTGAGCAGCCGCGCGTAGCGCTCGATCTCGGCGCGGAGCGTGTCCGGGTCGAGCCCGCGGTCGTCCAGCAGGTGGACGTGCAGGCCCGCGGTGAAGGCGGCGAGCACGAGGTCGGCGAGCACGAGCGCGTCGGCCCTCGGGTGCAGCTGCCGTAGGAGTATCGCGGTGTGCTGGTGCCACCCGGCGTGGGTGGCCTGGCCGAAGCGCGCCAGCGGTGAGGACTCGTCGGCGGCCAGCAGCAGCTCGCGGTGGTCGCCCACGAGGTCGCTGAGCGCGAGGAGGAACGCGACGAGGCGCTCGCCGGCCGGCGCGCCGGGGCCGAGCGGGGGAGGACCGGAGATGACGGCGTCCTGCAGCGCGCGCTGGCGCTCGCCGACCAGCTCGAGCAGCAGGTCGCGCTTGGAGCCGAAACCGCGGTAGATCGTGCCGGCGCCGACGCCGGCCGCCCGCGCGACGTCGCCGATGCGCAGCGCCGCGGCGCCGTCGCGGTCGACGCCCGGCATCGGCGGCCTCGGTGCCCTGATCCTCGGTGTCGCCATCAGCGGCGATCCCCTCACCCTGACGCGCGCGCTCGGCGGCCTGCTGGTGATCGCCGGCGTGGCGACGCTGCGGGCCGCGGGCGGCTGACAACACCCCTGCTGCCGGCGCCAAGGCATCCAGGGACGCAGGGGGACGCACGAGAATGCAGGGGGACGCAAGCGACGCACGGCGCCCGAGGCGCGGGTAGGGTCGCCCGATGTCCCGCCTCGCCGCGCTCGCGCGCGCTCTCGTCGTGCTGACCGCCGTGGCCGCCCTCGCGGCGCCGGGCGCGCAGGCCAAGACCCGCACCGGCCCGGCCGGCGAGGCCTTCTACACGCCGCCCGCCCCGCTGCCCGGCGCCGCCCACGGCGACCTGATCTGGGCGCGCAAGCTGACCGGCGCCGCCGTCGCCCCCGGCGCCGGCGCCAGCTGGCGGGTGCTGTACCGCTCCAAGGCCGTCCAGCCGGGCGAGAAGGCCATCGCGGTCTCGGGCATCGTCCAGGTCCCCAAGGGCAAGGCGCCCAAGAAAGGCTGGCCGGTCATCACCTGGGACCACGGCACGACGGGGATCGCCGACCAGTGCGCGCCCTCGCGGGACGTCGCCGGCACGCCGGTGCACCCGTACAACGCCTACATCCTGCCGCTGGTCACCCGCTGGCTGAAGGCGGGCTACGCGGTCGTGCGCACCGACTACGAGGGCCTCGGCACGCCGGGCACGCACCCGTACCTGATCGGGATGTCCGAGGCGCGCAGCACGCTGGACATCGTCCGCGCCGCGCGCGAGCTCGACCCCAGGATCTCCAAGGACATGATCATCTCCGGTCACTCGCAGGGCGGTCACGCCGCGCTGTGGGCCGCCGGCCAGGCGAGCTGGACGCCCGAGCTGCGCCTGCGCGGGACCGTCGCCTTCGCACCCGCCTCGCACCTCGAGGACCAGATCCCGATCACGACCGTCCTGACCACCCCGGGCGGCGGCCTCAGCGGCCTGGTCGCCACGATCGCCCGCGGGCTCGACGCGTTCTCGCCCCAGGCGCACTTCACCGACGTCTTCAGCGACGCCGCCGCCGCGCTCTACCCGCAGACGCTCACCCAGTGCCTGCCCGAGCTCTCGGCGGCGACGTCCTTCGGCGGCCTCGCGCCCAAGGACCTGTTCAAGCCCGGCACCGACTTCACGGCGATCAGCAAGGGTCTGCTGGCCAACGACCCGGCGATCCTGCTCTTCCGCTCCTCGCCGGTCCGGATCGAGCAGGGCGCGAGCGACCGGACCGTCATCCCGCTGTTCACCGATCGCCTGGTCAAGGACCTCACCGGGAGCGCCAAGCAGGCCGGCGCCGGCAACGTCATCACCTACAAGAAGTACCCGGGCGTCGATCACGCGGGCATCGTCTACGCGGCCGCCGCGGACGCGACCGCGTTCATCAAGAAGGCGCTGGCCGCAAAGGGCCGCTAGCCCGACGCGGTCACGCGGAGGACCTCCTCGGGGGAGGTCAGCCCGAGCCGGATCTTCTCCAGCCCGTCCTCGCGCAGGCGGCGCATGCCCTTGGCGACGGAGGCGGCGGCGATCTCGTCGGCCGAGGCGCGGCGCAGCACCAGCGACCGGATCTCCTCGTCCATCTGGAGGATCTCGAAGATGCCCAGGCGGCCGCGGTAGCCGGTCTGGTTGCAGCGGTCGCAGCCGCCCGGCTTGGCGACGTCGACGTCGCCGTCGACGTCGAACCCGTTGCCGCGCATGACCGCGGCCTCGACGCGGATCGGCTTCTTGCAGGAGTCGCAGAGCTTGCGCGCCAGTCGCTGGGCGACGACGCAGTCGATGGCGCTGGCGAGCAGGAACGGCTCGACGCCCATGTCGAGCAGGCGCGAGACCGCGTTGGGCGCGTCGCGCGTGTGCAGGGTGGAGAGCACGAGGTGGCCGGTCAGCGCCGCCTCGACGGCGATGTGCGCCGTCTCGCCGTCGCGGATCTCGCCGACCATGATGATGTCGGGATCGGCGCGCATGATCGCCTTCAGGCCGCCGGCGAACGTCATCTTGGCCTTCACGTTGATGGCCATCTGCTTGACGCCGTCCATCCGGTACTCGACCGGGTCCTCGACGGTGACGATCGTGCGCGTGCCGTTGTTGACGTGCGCCAGGCACGAGTACAAGGTGGTGGACTTGCCCGAGCCGGTCGGCCCGGTGACGAGCACGCCGCCGTACGGGCGGGCCATCGCGGCCTCGACGTTGGTGCGGTCCTCCTCGAGCATGCCGATCTGCTCGAGCCCGACCGGGGCCGAGGACGAGTCCAGGATGCGGGCCACGACCGCCTCGCCGTAGACCGTCGGCAGCGTCACGACGCGCAGGTCGATCTCGTGGCCGTCGATGAGCAGCGACACGCGGCCGTCCTGCGGCACGCGGCGCTCGGCGATGTCGAGGTTCGACATGACCTTCAGCCGCGAGACGACGCCGACCGACATGCGCCGGGGGACCGTGAGGGCCGAGTCGAGCATGCCGTCGACCCGGAAGATGACGTGCATGTCCTCCGAGCCGGGGTCGAAGTGGATGTCCGAGGCGCCGCGGCGGATCGCCCGCGTGAGGACCGAGTTGACGAGCTTGATGATCGGCGCCTGGTCGTCGATGCCGAGGTCGGTGACCTCGGTGTCGTGCGTCGAGAGGTCGACCTCGGAGGAGTCGTAGCCGTCGTCGGCCGACAGGTCCGGGAGGTCGTTGCCCAGCCGGACGCTCAGGCGGTGGATGTCGTCGTAGGCGGCGACGACGGGACGCACGGCCATGCCGGTGATCATCGTCACGTCGTCGATGGCCAGCATGTTGGCGGGGTCGGCCATCGCCAGCAGGAGCTGGCCCTCGTCGTCCTGGCCGACCGGGATGGCGTCGTAGCGGCGCACGAAGCCCGGGTCGACGAGCCGGGCGAGGTCGTTGTCGATGCGGAAGACGGCGAGGTCGATGCGCTCGATCCCGAAGCGCTCGGCGAGGACGCGCGCGAGCTGCTGCGCCGTGAGGACGCCGTCCTCGATCAGGACGCGGCCGGTCAGCCGGCCCGACTCGCGGGCGTGCATGACCGCGCGCTCGACGTCCTCCTCCTTGGCGAAGCCCAGCTCCACCACGACCTGACCGATCAGGCGCGTCGAACGACCACGCGAGAGCGGGGGGATCAGGCCGGGGACGTCCGCGACCGCCGCGTGCTCGGGGAGCGGCGGAACCGCGGGCGCGGTGGTGCTGGAGCTGGGAGGAGGGACCGACACACCCCGTATCTCGGCCGCGTGCACAGGCCGGTCCAGCCCCTGGACGGGTGTTCGACCCGGACCGGTCGCCGCGCGGACGGCGCAGGGCGCAGAGCCGAGCGGCCCCTGAGGCGCTAGACTCGCTCGGCTGGACCGGGTCGTCACGCGGCCCGTTGCGGTTCGGACCCTCTCCCCAGAGGCCGCGTCCGGGCCCGAATCCCCTATCATCGTCCGTCGCCGCGCGCCCTGACGCGCGGCTTCATTACGCCGTGAAGACCTACGTCGCCAACTCCACCACCCGCGAGCGCAACTGGCTCGTCGTCGACGCCAATGGCCAGACCCTTGGCCGGCTCGCGACGCAGATCGCCGACGCTCTGCGAGGCAAGCGCAAGCCCGAGTACACCCCGCACGTCGACACCGGTGACTTCGTCATCGTCGTCAACGCGGAGAAGATCTCGGTGAGCGGCAACAAGCGCACCGAAAAGCGCTACTACCGCCACTCCGGCTACCCCGGTGGGATCAAGTCCCGCACGCTGGAGGAGATGCTCGAGCGCCGGCCTGAAGAGGTCATCCGGCTCGCGGTCAAGGGCATGCTGCCCCGCAACCGCCTCGCCCGCAAGCAGCTCACGAAGCTGAAGGTCTACGCCGGCCCGGATCATCCGCACGTCGCGCAGCAGCCTCAGCCCCTGGAGATCAACTCTTAGGCATGTCCGACCAGACGCCGCAGGACCCGCAGGACGAGCAGGAGACCACGACGCCGGAGCCCGGCGCCGAGGCTCAGGCCGACGAGACCACGACCCCCGCCGCGCAGCCGCCGGCCGCCGAGGAGGCCCCGGCTGCCGCCGAGGAGGCCCCGGCTGCCGCCGAGGAGGCCCCGGCTGCCGCCGAGGCTCCGCAGGCCGAGGGTGCCGAGGCCGCGCCGCAGGCGCAGGCCGGCGCCGAGGAGGACGCCGAGGAGGCGACCCCCGCCGCTCCGCGCGAGAAGCCGGCCATCCCCGGCGCCGACCTCGAGGTCGACATCGTGCTCGACGGCGAGGACCGGGGCGGGCGGGACTGGTCCGAGGACGTGGATCCCGACGCGGAGGAGCCGGCGGCGTCCACCGACGACGAGGACGACGTCGTCGAGGAGCAGCCGATCACGGCGCAGATCCAGCTGGCCGACGACGCGCGCTACCGCGCGACCGGCAAGCGCAAGACCGCGATCGCCCGCGTCATCCTCAAGCCCGGCACGGGCAGCTACGTCATCAACGGCCGCACGCTGGACGAGTTCTTCCCGCGCGCGACCCTGCAGCGCACGATCCGCCAGCCCCTGGAGACGGTGGGCTACGAGGACCGGATGGACGTCATCGCCCGCATGCACGGCGGCGGCGTCTCGGCCCAGGCGGGCGCGCTGCGCCACGGCATCTCGCGGGCGCTGCTCGAGGCGGACCCCAACCTCCGCACCGAGCTCAAGCGCCGCGGCTTCCTGACGCGTGACGCGCGCGCCAAGGAGCGCAAGAAGGCCGGCCTCAAGAAGGCCCGCAAGAAGCCGCAGTTCAGCAAGCGCTAGGCGCCGCGTTGGCCCGCCGGCTCTTCGGAACCGACGGCGTCCGCGGCGTCGCCGGCGAGGTCCTCACCGCGGACCTCGCCCTGCGGCTGGGTCGTGCCGTCACGACCCAGTCGCCTGCCGGGCGCCCGCAGGTGCTCGTCAT
>Ga0308176_10001536_pt1 | contig 14503 bp, 16 predicted proteins | sample PhyCR2_3_FD_203890 | JGI IMG/M metagenome (GOLD analysis project Ga0308176, IMG submission 203890) | Soil microbial communities from UC Gill Tract Community Farm, Albany, California, United States - DLSLS.C.R2 | ecosystem: Environmental > Terrestrial > Soil > Agricultural land | place: USA...
TGCTCGATGTCGATGCCCTGCGCATGGCCGATCAATTGATATCGGTCCGTCAAATCGTGCGCGCGGTGGCCAGGCGACACGGGTTGCGGGCCACCTTCATGCCGAAACCGCTGGGCGATGCGGCCGGCTCGGGCACGCACATCTTTCAGAGTCTGTTTCGCACGAAGAGCGGTGATGATGCGCTCGGTGCGCCGGGCAACTCGCTTCAGCCCGAAGCGAAATGGTTCATCGGCGGCCAGCTCGATCACGCGATCGGCATGATGCTCGTGACCAATCCGACGGTGAATTCCTACAAGCGCCTCAACGCCGGGCACCGCGCACCGCGTTACGCCACCTGGGCGCGAGTCAGTCAGGCGTCATTAATCCGCGTTCCGGGTTGGCAGGATGGCGACTTCGCCGAGGTCGAACTTCGCTCGCCCGATGCCATGGCCAACCCCTACCTGACCTTTGCCGTCGCGCTCGCGAGCGGTATTGATGGCATTCTCCGGCGCTCCGAACCAATCGACCCGTACGACGAAAGTTTCGTCACCTTCGATGACGACGAATTGAAACGGCGGGGCGTTCCCCGCCTCCCGGCGACCTTAGGCGAAGCAATCGGGGCGTTCGCCGGCGATCCACTGATGGCAACCGCCGTCGGCGCATACATCGCCGATCAACTCATCTCCGTCAAAACCAGCGAATGGGAGGACTACCGCGCGCACGTCGGCGCGTGGGAACTCCAGCGCTATATCGATGCTTGAGCAGCGGTGATTACGCTTGGCGAATTGATTGCATTGGTTCTGCCAGTCCGGGACGATCAGGGCTCGGCACCCAGTCTGCTCGACCGCGAGGTGACCTGGGCAACCCGCCCACGACCCAGCCCGCCGGCATTTGCCCATCTCAGCGGAGGTGAACTCGTCCTGCTCCGCCAGGAGGATCTCCACGAGGTTGATGACCGCCTAACCCTCGATGTCGCCATTCGCCAACTTGCCGGGTTCGGCGTTTCGGCGGTCGCCTTCGCCGGTGGGATCACAGAGAGCGACTTTGCGCTCGCGAAGGATCGCGATATCGCGCTGCTCGCTATTCCGGCCGACACCGATCTGGCTGCCATAGAGCGCCAGGCGGGACAGATCATCGCCGATCGTCGGCGTGATCGGCAGCGCCGTGGGCACGAAGCCGGCCGGCGATTGATGGAACTGGCAATCGCCGGAGAACCGTTGGCCGCGATCATCAGCACGCTCGCTTCCGTATCGGGTCAGTCGGTCGCGCTTGAGACGAGGGACGGGCGCATGCTCACCTTCTTCGGCCAGAATGGGAATCCCGGGCGGGAGATGGTCGAACCGCTCCTCGCGGCCACTAGCGGTGTGGTTCAGAACTGGCTTGCGGTGACAAGTGACGCCAGTCCGGCAGAGCCGCCCACGATGCATATGGCACTTGGACCTGATCTCGATCGCACGGTTGCGCCGGTCATCGGACGCGACGGTCTCCTCGGTTGTCTTTCGCTCGTTGGGCCGATCAGCGCATGGTCGGGCGACGATGGGTTGATCACCTCACGCGGGGCAGCGGCCTGCGCCATCGTGCTCGCCCGTGAATTTGCCTCGATCGCCGCTCGTCGCGAGATCGAACTCAACGTACTCGACGAAGTCCTCGATGGAGCCCTACGCAATGACAGTACGCTGCTCCAGCAGGCCAGTCGCCTGGGTCACGATCTGACCGGCATGAATAGTGTTCTTGTCTGCGCATTTCAGGATGGCGAAGGGGCAAGCGGTCACAGGCAGGCTGTAGACCGCGCGCTCGGGCCGAAGGGCGTCTCTTGTCTGTGGCGCATCAAGGAGGACCAGATTGAAATCGTGCTGCCCCCGGGAACGCCCGCGCAGCGGGTGGTCGACGCGCTCGTCAGTGCTCTGCCGGAGGTGACGATTCGGGCCGGACTTGGTCGCGAATATCCGGGCCTTGCCGGATTGCAGCGCTCCCGAACCGAAGCGAGGCAGGCGCTGACGATCCACCACCGGATCGATATGGCGGGGCCCGTCGCGAACTATGGGGATTTGGGTATCTATCGTCTCCTGTTCGCAGCCGAATCGCTGCCCGAATTTGAAGAATTCCATGCCAGCGCCTTGGGGGTATTGCTGCACCACGACGCCACGCATCACTCTGGTTTCATTCCGACGTTGCGTGCGTTTTTCGCCGCTAACGGCAGCCCCAAGGATGCGGCCGAGCGCCTCGGCGTGCACCGCAACACGATCCTCTATCGCCTCGGTCGCATTTCCGCGCTGACTGGGCACGATCTTGACGACGCGGATACTCGGCTTCGCCTCCAACTCGCCCTGGCAATCGACGCAATCGTGGGCCCATCGCCAAATGGTTCGCCGTCGCGGGCATGAAGCGGGTTGGCGACCCCAGGAGAATTGCCGGCTCGTGGGTTGCCGCCGCGGTGAGCAACGGTCTGGCGATCGATGGCGCGTTTTTGCACGGATCGATAGTCTGGGCGCGTAATACCGATCCGCTCACTCCGGCCTCTGATGTCGATGTTTTGCTTGTGCCCGCACCGGGTACGGAGGTGCCAACTCGCGACAAGATAGTCGTCGACGGAGTCGCTCTGGACGTATCAACGATCGACCGGGCCGAGCTGGAACCGCCAGAACGCGCGCTCGGCGCATATCACCTGGCTGGCAGTCTGCGCTCGCCGGACAGCATTCTTTATGACTCTCATGGGTGGCTAGGCGCGATCCAGCGGGAGGTTGCCGACCACTTTGATGACCCCTTTTGGATCGAGGCCCGATGCAATCATGCGACACACCGGTCAGAGAGCAATCTGGAGCGCATGATCGGGGCATCGTCGGACGTGGAGCGGATGATGTCGTGGCTCTTCGCGGCCGGTGTCACGGCCCACATTCTGCTCTCCGCGGGACTGCGCAATCCCACCGTGCGCAACCGCTACGCCATGACTCGGGCCATGCTCACAGATCTCCAACATGACGAGATGTACACGCCGTTGATCGATCTGCTGGATCCGGCCCGCACGACTGAGCGGGAGGCGACACACTTCGTCGAGCAACTGGCGCCGCTATTCGACCGGGCAATGCAGAGCCGCAGAACCTGGTTTCCTTTTGCGGATGACATCTCTCCCGCCGGACGAATTGGGGCCACCGATGGCAGCCGCCAATTAATCCGCGACGGTCTCCCGCGGGAAGCCATGTTCTGGATCGGGGTGACGACGGCCCGTTGCATAGCGATTTTGGCGTGCGATGACCCAGAGCGGCAATCCGAATTCGTGGGCATGTTCCGGGATCTGGCCGGCCATTTGCGTATCGGGACCGCGAACGAGGGTGCAGCGCGAGCCGCGGAGTTTCAGCGGGTGTTGCCAACGATTCGGCAGAATGCGCGGATTCTGATCGACGAGCATTCAGAAATTGAGACGGTACGTTCTTAAAAACGGAAGGACCGCACCAATTAGGGCGCGGTCCTTCCGGGATGAACTTGGTTGGTTAGAGGACGCGAGTGACCATCCAGATAACGGCCGCCCACAGAGCGAGTCCCGCCGGAACCCAAAACCAGAGTGCGTTGAAAAACGCGAGATCATCCTCTGGCAGGGAATTCGCCACCGGCGCAGCATGCGTCAGTTCCGTGCGGTCGAAAGTGGCTTCCATCGCTGTTCGATCCTGACCTGCCGCTGATCTTCGGGTCAACACCCTCAATCTACGGATGCCGGCGCGAAGCCTCAACCCGGCAAGAGTCACCTGCCTCGTCCCCAGCCTTCCCATGACCGTCAATCCTTTCGAACCGATTGCGTGTCATACGATTGGTGATACTACGCCGACGGACAGATCGTCCCTGTTCGAAAGTGGCAAAAACGACGGGTGTTGGGCAACGACGTGCGACAGGGGCGGGTAATGACAATTGTATTCATTGGGATCGCTCTGGCGCTGGGCATCACCGCGGTTGTTCAGGTCGGCATCAACTCCGACCTTCGCAGCCTGATTGGCAACCCGTATCAAACGGCCCTGATCTCAACGACGGTGTCGACGGTTTTTCTGATCGCGCTCTCCACTGTTGTCTACCACCGCCCTTATCCCGACATGCAGGTATTCCGCGACGCGAACTGGTGGATGTGGACCGGCGGTGTCATCGGCGCGCTCTTTGTGGCGGGGACGGCCGGATTGGTCTCCCGCCTCGGAAGTTCGGTGCTCTTCACCGTCATCGTGCTAGGTCAACTTCTGGCCGCGGCCCTGATCGATCACTGCGGCTGGTTTGGACTCGATGAGCACCCCCTGACACTGGCCCGCGTGGCCGGCATTGGGCTGGTTATGGTCGGCGCGGTGCTCGTCCGGCTCTCCTGACCGCTACCCGTGAACCTGGACCTGTTTTGCCTTGACCAATGCCGGGATCAGGGCTTGGGCCAGCGCCTTGATCGCCGGATCCTTCATCGCCTCGATCGCGTTGGGCGCCATGGGTCGAGGTGGTTCTTGACCATCGTCAAATCCCCACGATGTAGTAGGATCGACGGCTGCTGCGCCTGGCATCAGTCGCCGAAGCAATGATTCAAACCCATCGGCTCCAGCCAGCTGCTCATCAATGGTCATGGTCAGATCGCCCACCCCGGAGCCACTTTCCAGCCGCGATCCGAGATCGGCCCGGACCGGATCGGTCAGGCTAGAGACCGCGGTGCTAATGGCGCTCTGCCGACTGACTGGATCGAGATCGCGCGTCAGCTGATCGAGTCGACCATAAAATGCCTGGCCCGTCTGCAGTTGCTCCACGAACTGCTGCAACCCCTTGAGCGCGCCAAAGCCGGCGGAGAACTGGCCGAACAGCCCACCTCCCATCAGCTCGGCCGCTTCGGTCGGACCGTCTGGAACAGGATCGAAGAGGGTGTTGTCCCAATCCGCGTTTTCCTCGAACGAGGCGTCGTTCGCGGCCACCTCGTTCGCCGAAATCGCGTCGACGCGCTCCTGAAAGTCGCTGGTTGTTGATTTGCCACCAAAGAGACGTTTCAGAAACCTCATTGAAGGTCTCCGTTTCGTGGGCGCGCCGCATCCGCCCGTATCATGTGCACGGCAGCAGTATGCCCGCTTCAGGAGGTCGCCGTGTCAGATGAATCCCCGCTCACGCATTTCGACGACGCCGGCAATGCCCGCATGGTCGATGTCGGCGACAAGGATGTAACCCACCGCCAGGCAATCGCCAGCGGACTCGTCCACATGCAACCGACAACGGTCGAACTGATCCGCAACCATCGCGCCAAAAAGGGCGACGTCCTCGGCGTGGCGCAGATTGCCGGGATCATGGCCGCCAAACGTACCCACGAGCTTGTTCCGATGTGCCATCCGCTCATGCTGACCCGGATCGATCTCAACCTTGCACTGGAGGACGCGTCCGTAACCATCGAGGCGACGGTTGAAACACGGGGGCAAACCGGTGTCGAAATGGAAGCATTGAGCGCCGTGACCGTTGCCGCCCTGACGGTCTACGACATGGTGAAATCGGTTGATCGCGGGATGATGATCGGCGAGATCAAACTCGTGCACAAGGCTGGCGGCAAATCGGGCACCTGGCATCGTGGCGATTTCGGTCTGGAGTAACTCGACCGTTGGATGAGCAGTACGACTACGGTCTGGACGAAGGCGAATCGTTCGAACCGCTTGATGATCCTGATGACGATATCGACGTGAGCCTGCCGCACATCATGACGCTGCTCGGCCCGATTGATCCCGGCGCTCTCGGAATCGCCCTCCACCACGAACACATCTTCAATCACACCAATCCGCTGGCCGCAACCGATGACGATCTCATCATCGACGATATCGTCGCGTCGGCTGCCGATGTTGAGCTCTTTTTTGGCGCTGGTGGCCGCGCGCTGGTCGATATGGGTCCGGTCGATTACGGCCGCTCGATCACTGATTTGCTTGTCATCGCGGCGCATTCACCGGTTCATATCCTGGTCACGACCGGGCATCACAAGCGCCTCATCGCCGCCCCCTTTGTCGGTGACGATTCGGTCGATGCGATTACGGGGCGCAATATCCGCGACATCCGCGACGGGATCGATGGCACCACCGCGCGGGCTGCCCTGGTCAAGGCCGGGACGAGCCTGAACGAAATTACCGATATTGAGCAGCGGGTGTTGAAAGCCGCGGCGGTAACCCAGATTAAGACCGGTGTGCCGATATCGACCCACACCGAACTCGGCACCATGGCGCTGGAACAGATGACAGTCCTGACCGCGGCCGGGGCGGATCCAGCGCGCGTTATCCTCGGTCACCTTGATGCCCAAATCGCCGATCGACGCTATCTGATCGCCGTTTTGCAGACCGGGGCATTTGTTTCGTTTGATCGGTGGACGCGGTTCGACATGGCCCCGGACGAACTCCGGGCAAGCGTCCTGCATGAGCTGGCGTCCGCCGGTTATCTGGATCAGTTGCTGATTTCGGGCGATTTCGCGCGCAAATCGAACCACCTCGGCTACGGCGGGCAATTCGGCTTCGATTACATGCTCGATCGGGTGCCGCTCATGCTCATGGACGCCGGTTTTGATGCGCCCAGTGTCCGGCAATTGCTGGTCGAGAATCCGGCCCGGGCTTTGACGATCCACCCGCCGACCGCGTGAGAGGCGACTGCAGGAGCCACCACGCTACGTCGCTACGAAAATCGAATCTCAGTCGAAAAAGATCGGATTGCTCCACGCTTTTCCGCCGGCCGCGCCCAGGACCGTGATCCGAACGTAGGAATCCAGGAAAGGCTCAACCGGTATCGCGACCCACGTCAAGTCGGACCCAGTCACGGTCTTGTGCACGGCCCCCGGTCCGGTCGCAAACACTGTGTGAGCGGGGTCGCACTCGATGACGAGCTGCTCGCCTTCCAGCCGGACATCGTGCAGATTCGGACCAGTTGAGGCAAAGAACGCGCCGGCCTTAAGGGCAGCGAGGATCGACTCCGGATCGAGAGATGCGCTGCGGATCATGGTCCACCCGCCAAAGGTGTCGGGGCGGGTGCTGCAGTGCGTATCATCGGTTGCGATCGCAAACGGCCGCCGGCCGGTCATCAGGAACTGGTCGGCCAAGTACCAGCCTTCACCGCGATCGTTATCGTAGTGGCACGTGGTGTTGAAGACCTCGACAGCGTCGGCAAAATCGAGTTCCCTGGCTTTTTCATAGAAGAGCGAGTACCAGGCGGGATGGGCAATGGCCACGAACGCGCCCGCGTCCTTGGCCCGCCGCGCGATCGCCGGACCTGATTCGTCACCAACGGGCGGCGCAAAATCGACAGGAAGACCGACTGAAAGGATGTGCCACGGACCGAGCATGAGACCTGGTCCGTGCAATTCCGCGCCGGGCAGGGTCGTGAACGAATCGCTCCGAAACTGGACTGTGTCAACGATTGGGAACCCGTATCGCTCCATAAAGTGGTCTGTGATCGCAAGGACGTTATAGCCGGCATCACGGTATATCGCGCACAGCTCGGATGGCGTCAGTTTTCCGTCCGAGCGCGTGGTGTGGGAATGGAGGTTCGCCTTCCAGAATCGTCCCGGCTTATCAAATGGCAAATGTTTCACGTTGCGTCCATCCGTCTCTCACGCTCACAGGCACGGTTGGTAGGATACCTGCGATTGCGTCGCCATCGGGCGGCAGGCAAAGGAGTCGATATTGCCAACGAGAAACGTCTTGATCACGGGAGTCGCGGGCATTATCGGCCAGGCCTGCGTGACCCATCTTGCCGATCGATACAACCTGACCGGCCTCGACATCAGGGACCCTGGCAATGTGCCCACGCTGGTCGCCGACATTAGTGATCTGGCGGCAATCCAGCCCGCCTTTGAAGGCATCGATGCCGTCGTCCATCTTGCCGGGATGCCGTCGGTGCATACGCCCTGGAATGACGTCTACGAAATCAACATTCAGGGCACGTACAACGCCTACGAGGCCTCCCGGATTGCTGGCGTCAAGGCGGTCGTCTTCGCATCGTCCAATCACACGATTGGCGGTTACGAGGAAGATGGCATGCCGTCGATCTACGATCTGGATGATCCCCGCGTCTACGATCACACCGTCGCGTTGCGGCCCGATTCGCTCTACGGGGTGAGCAAGGTATTCGGCGAGGCAGTGGGCCGGTATTATCAGGAATACCACGGTGTCCGCTCGTACAACCTGCGCATTGGATCTGTCCGGGACGATGACAATCCCCGTGATCCATCTGTGCCGGAAGGGTCGTTCTGGCTCAACCTCACCCCAGAGCAGAAATATGACCGCCTGCGCGCTACTTGGCTCAGCAAACGTGACGCGGCAGGGCTGATCGCTGCCTGCATCGAAGCCGACGATGTTCCGTTTGCAATCGTCTACGGAATCTCCGACAACCCGCGCAAGTTCTGGGATTTGGAACACGCGCGCGAATTACTCCACTGGTGGCCGAAGGACAGCGCCCCGATCGGAGACGACCAGTCATGAAGACAATCGTGTGCTACGGCGATTCCAACACCTGGGGAGCTGATCCATCGGGCGTTGGGCGCATTCCCATAGAGCAGCGCTGGACCGGGGTGCTTGCCCGCGAACTGGGCGCCAACTTTCGCGTGGTTGAGGAAGGGCTTAACGGCCGCACGACCAACCTCGATGACATCATCGAAGTGCAGCGCAATGGTTTGACCCACCTGCGGCCGACATTGGAATCGCAGGCGCCGATCGATCTTCTAACGATCATGCTCGGCACCAACGATCTCAAAGATCGGTTTCATCGCAATGCGGGCGATATTGCGCAATCGGCAGCCATCCTCTGCGACACTGCCCGGCACTTGCCGGTTGGACCGGAAGGGGGTTCGCCGCTGGTCCTGATGATGGCTCCGCCCGTGGCCGGCGCGATGGGCGATCTCGAATCGATCTTTACTGGCGCGATCGAAAAGTCGAAGCGATTCTCATCGGAATACACGGCCTGGGCAAAGCGTTACGCTCTCCCGTTCCTCGATACCAGCCAGATCATTGTCAGCAGCCCCCGCGATGGCATTCATATCGATCCGCCCGACCATGCGAAGCTTGGAATCGCCGTTGCCGCCAAAATTCGCGAACTGATCGGCAACTAATTGGGCCGGTGCCGGCGCCAATCCAGCCTGTTCGGCCCGTAGACTGAATCAAGCACCGGACGTCGAGTCCCCTGCAAATGGACGGAGAGTGCCCATGCCTGTTGATCACCCATTGACCTCGATCCTTGTTCCAATCGATGGCACGCCGCTCAGTGAGCAGGCGCTTCCCTTCGCTCTGGCCATCGCCGGGAAGACCGGTTCAGTGACACTTCTGGAAGTTGTGCCCGAATCGGAGCCACTGCGCAAACCGTTCGGGGCAATCACCATGTCCGCCGAAGAAGTTATGAGCATGCTCAACGAGCTTGCCTCGAATGACCTGGATCGGGCCGCAAACCACTGGCAGGATCTGGCCGCCGGGACCACGCTCAACCGTCTGGTCGGTCACGGCGACGCGACCGAGGTCATTCTGCAGTCCGCCGTCGATCACAATTTCGAACTCATTGCCCTGGCCAGTGCCGGACGGGGTGCAATTGGGCGACTTGCGCTCGGAAGCGTGACCGACCGGGTCGTGCGCGAGGCAAACACTCCGGTGATCGTGGTCCGGGAGAGCGATGCGCCAAGTGACCGTGCCCTGCCGGTGGTCGGGAGGATCATTGTCGCTCTCGACGGTTCCGACCGGGCATTGCTGGCCATACCGGTTGCGGCGACATTGGCCAAACAACTCAATACCGAAGTCGTGGCCCTGACCGCGGTCGATCTGCCACAGGTGGTGTCGCCCTACATGGGCTACGCGCCCGCGTTTTCACCGAAGATCTATTCCGATCTCGAGGAGGAATCGACCAATAACGCTCGCAAGCATCTCGACGAGGCGGTAAATACATTCGAGGAACATGGGGTGAATGCCACGGCCCAGCTCGTCTCGGGATACGCCGTGCACGCTATCGCTGATGCCGCAACGCGCGATGACATCGTCGTTGTCACAAGCCGCGGCCAAGGTGGCATAAAGCGCTGGATTTTGGGCAGCGTCACCGAGCGGCTGATCCGCGAATGCCCGGCGCCCGTTTTGGTAGTGCCGTCGCACCACCACGAGTAGCGCGACTGCCTAGTGATCGTCCTCGGGTCGGGCATGGCGGCCGCGGCGAGGCGGATGCGAATGGCTGTATCCCACGTGGTTATGCCAATACGGGCGATTCTCACGTGGATCCGATTTGAACATCAGGCGCGGCGCGGCAATCAGCCGGTCCGATTTGGCGCTACAGACAGGACACGGTTGGCGGGCGCCGGCCTGATCCAAAGGGGCATCAAGTTCGAATTCGGCGCTGCACTCCTGACAGTGATATCCATATATCGGCATTGAATGCTCCATACTTGACTAAACAGATCCGCCCGGGCTCCGACCACCTCGTACGGGCCCTCGAAGGGCGCAGGAAAGGGCCTGTTCTCCATGACGTCCAACAATCGCATGTCCCGGCGCACGGTTTTGGCCGGCTGCGTCGCGACGGGCGGCGGCATCCTGTTGACCTATCGCTATTCCGCTCTGGCTCAAGTCGGTACACCCGTTGCTCCGGCCAGTTCACTCGGTTGGTCCGATGCCTTCGTTTCCGGTAACGGACTGATCAATGTTGCTACCACTGTTGCCCCGATTAGTTCGATCTGCCGCAATATTCTCGGCACCCACGGCAATCTGCACGGCATCATTCCCGATGGCACGAACAGCCACACCTTTGAACCAGCGCCGTCGGATGCGGTCATCCTCTCGAAAGCCGATGTGATCTTTGTCAATGGTCTGCAACTCGAGCAACCGACGATGGATTTAGCCAACGCCAACCTGAAGGACGGCGGCGAAATCGATATTCTCGGCGAACAAACAATTACGCCCGATCAATATATCTACGACTTCTCCTTCCCCAAAGACGCGGCCAAACCGAATCCGCACTTGTGGATGAACCCGATCTTCGCGCTCAACTACGCGATGCTCATCAACGCCAAACTGTCCGAACGCGTTCCCGACAGCACGGGCTACTTTCAGGAAAACCTCACGCGCTACTCCGAACTCCTCAATCGCCTCGACGCGGGCATTGCAGCCGCGATCCAGACGATCCCGCAGAAAAACCGTAAACTCCTAACGTATCACGACTCTTACGCGTATTTCGCACAGCGTTACGGAATGACCGTAATCGGCGCGGTTCAGCCATCGGATTTCTCCGAACCGTCCGCCAAAGAGGTCGCAGCCTTGATCGATCAGATCAAGCAAGAGGCTGTACCCGCAGTCTTTGGATCCGAGGTCTTTCCGAGCACAGTTCTCGAGCAAATCGCCAAAGAGGCCGGCGCTGTCTACTTTGACAAGCTGCGCGACGACGAGCCACCCGGTGATCCCAATGCCTCGAATCACACCTATGTAGGCATGATGCTCAGCAACATGAACCTTATGATTCCGGCGCTCGGGGGCAATGTCGACGCTCTCTCCGGAATTCAGCCGTGGGACACCTATCTACCGTGACTGCTACCGCGATTGAACTGATTGATGTCACTGCTGGCTATGACCGCGGACCGGTCCTCGAGCATGCGTCCTTGACCATCGCCCGCGGGTCGTTCGCCGGCATTATTGGTCCCAGCGGAGCCGGCAAAACCACTCTCCTCAAAACGGTGCTGGGAATGACCACGCGAACTGGCGGCCGAGTCGTCGTTAACGGCCTCGAACTCGGCCCGCATCGCCACCCGCGGAGCGTCGGGTATGTGCCCCAGGTCGAGACAGTCGATTGGACCTTCCCGGCCACGGTCGAAAATGTCGTCATGATGGGGCTTGAACACCGACCCGGCAGCTTGCCATGGGCCTCGCGCCACGAACGCCGACTGATCGGTGCGGTTCTGGAACAGCTCGGCTTGCACGGACTTAGCGGACGGCACATTCGCGATCTGTCCGGTGGCCAGCAGCATCGTGTCTTTCTGGCCCGGGCCCTTGTCGGCAAACCGGGCATCCTGATCCTCGATGAACCAACGTCGAGTGTCGATATCAAAACGCGCGACGACATCCTGCACCACCTCGCCGATCTCAATGCGGCCGGCACCACGATCCTGATGACTACACACGAACTGAACTCTCTGGCCGCGCACCTGCCGTGGGTCATCTGCGTCAACCGGGGCATCGTCGCCGAGGGCAACCCGACGGCGATCTTCACCGATCCGATTCTGTCGCGGACATTTGACGCCCCAATGCGAGTCGTGCGGGACCCGGAAACCGGTAATCTGCTCGTGGCCGAAGCAGGCAGTCATCCGCCGCTTGCCTCAGTTCGGGGGGCGCAATGAACTGGTTCTCCGAGCCGATGCAGTACGAGTTCTTTCGCCATGGCCTGGTCGTCGCGATCATGATCGGCGGGATCTGCGGAGTCGTGGGCACCGTCGTCGTTCTGCGCCGGATGAGCTACATCGGTCACGGACTCTCCCACTCGGTCTTTGGCGGCGCGGTGGTCGCCTATCTCATCAATATCAACTTTTATCTTGGCGCCGGCCTCTGGGGATTCCTCTCGGCGCTGCTGATCAATGCCACCGCCCGCCGCCGCAATATCGGTGGTGACGCGGCGATCGGCATTGTCACGACCTCATCGTTTGCCCTCGGCGTCGCCCTGATCAGCCGCTACCGGACATTCACGCGCAATTTCGAGGCCGCGCTTTTCGGCAACATCCTCGGCGTCACGGGACAGGACATCAAGGTAGTGACCGCGGTATGCGTCATCGTTCTGATCGCGGCGATCGTCTTTTACCGGCAGTTGCTCTTCACGTCGTTCGATCCGGAATTGGCCGATGTCTTTGGAATTTCTTCGGCCTGGGTCGAGACCGGCTTTGCCCTTGCTCTGGCCGCGGTCATCGTCGCCTCCATGAATATCGTCGGCGTGACGCTGATCGCGGCCGCCATCGTCATTCCACCCAGCACGGCCCGGCTGCTGACCGATTCATTCGGCCGGATGATGATCCTCGCCGGTATCCTGGGCGCATTCAGCGGGTGCGTGGGCATGTTCGTCAGTTTTCACGAGGATGTGGCCTCCGGTTCGGCGGTTGTCCTGCTCAATGCCAGCCTCTTTGCGATTGCCTACGCGGGCACATCGGGCCGGCGGTGGGCAGTCTCGCACCGCCATGCCAACGCTCCTTCACCTGCGTGGCAGGTTCACAATCCCGGAACAAACAGTGGCCGCGATTGAGATCCGGAAAATGACGTCACTCACCGAGGACGACATTACCGCCTTGAGTGAAATCCTGATCGGTACCGTTGCGGCCGGGGCCTCGGTCGGCTGGATTCATCCGCCCACGATCGACGAAGCCAACGCGTACTGGGCCGGGGTAATCAAACCCGGCAATGTCTTGCTTTGCGGCTTCGATGGCGACCGAATCGTCGCCACCGGGCAACTCGAGCTGGCCCAGCGCGCCAATGGCCGGCATCGGGCCGAGGTCAACAAGGTTCTGGTCCAACTGTCTCGTCAGGGTGAGGGACTGGGCCGCCAGATGATGGCCGCACTTGAAGAAGCGGCTCGTGCCGAAGGCTGCACCTTGCTCCACCTCGACACCAATGCCGACGACACAACCAACACTTTTTACCGGCGTCTCGGGTGGTCGGTGGCGGGGACGATCCCGGATTGGGCGCGATCCGGTGCGGACGGCGCCTTGCACGGCACCACCTTCTACTACAAGCAACTGGCCTGACTGCGGATCAGGCAGTCCGCCGCGCCTCGTCGGCCGCTGCGCCGATGCGATCCAGGGCCTTGCGCAGGTTCTCTTCGGAATTGGCATATGAGAGGCGCAGAAATCCTTCGCCATGTGAGCCAAACGACGCCCCCGCCAGGGCGGCGACGCCGAACTCCTCGAGCAAACGATCGGCAAACTCGCGGCTCGTTTTGCCCGTACCGGTGATGTTCGGGAAGACATAGAACGCGCCCTTGGGATTGAGACAGGTTATGCCGTCGATCTTGTTCAGCCCGGTCACCATGATGTCGCGTCGTTGACGGAAAGCGGCGACCATCGCCCTGACGTCATCCTGCGGACCGGTCAGCGCCTCGACACCGGCGCGCTGGGTTGCTACCGCGGTGCATGAATTGCTGTTGACCATCAACTTGTTGACCGCCGCGACGAGTTCGGGCGGCATTGCACCATACCCCAGCCGCCAGCCCGTCATGGCGTAGGTCTTGGAAAAGCCGTCGAGAATGATTGTCCGCTCGGCCATGCCAGGGAAGGTCGAGATTGAGACATGCTCGCCTTCATAAATAATCTCGCTATAGATCTCGTCCGAAAGTACGATCAAATCGTTATCAACAGCCAGTTGCGCTATACGCCCAATCTCGGCCGCGGACAGAACACCGCTGGTTGGGTTGCCGGGACTGTTGATGATCAGAAGTTTGGTGCGCGGCGTGATCAAACCGGCCAGTTCCTCGACATCGAGCGCGAAATCGTTCTCCTCGCGGATTGGCGAAGGTACGGCGGTCGCGCCGGTGAAGTTGATCATCGATTCGTAAATTGGGAAGCCGGGGT
>Ga0308176_10001537_pt1 | contig 14499 bp, 16 predicted proteins | sample PhyCR2_3_FD_203890 | JGI IMG/M metagenome (GOLD analysis project Ga0308176, IMG submission 203890) | Soil microbial communities from UC Gill Tract Community Farm, Albany, California, United States - DLSLS.C.R2 | ecosystem: Environmental > Terrestrial > Soil > Agricultural land | place: USA...
CACGCAGGACGCGCAGAACCTCTTCGCGTGGTTCGCCAGCCGCGGCGACGTCTCGGACACGCAGATCGGAGCATTCGGCCTCTCCCTCGGTGGCGGGGAGGTCTGGAACGCAGCGGTCGCCGGCGTTCCCTTCAGGGCGATCGTGCCGGCGATCACCTGGACGAATCTCGGCGCCGCTCTCAACCCCGACGGTGTCCCGAAGACAGGCCTGATCGCGATCCTCTCCCGGGCGGTGCCGCTCGGGAACTGGGATCCGGCGCTCGTCCAGGCCGAGCAGGATCTGTTCCAGGGCAGCGTCACGCCGGCGGTCACGAGCGTCGAAGCGGCCCGGTCATCCCGGTCGCACCTCCACGCGCTCACTGTGCCGACCCTTCTCCTGCAGGGGCGGCACGACTTCCTCTTCGACATGGACCAGGCGACCGCCGCGTGGAAGCTCCTCGCCGGGCCGAAGCGCCTCTACCTCGGCGACCTCGGGCATCCGCCGGCCAAGAACCCGGCGAACGAGCAGCCCGTCTACATCGGCGACGCCATCCTCTGGTTCGCGCATTACCTCGACGGCTTTGGACAGGGTGGCCCGGATGACATCCTCCTCGCCCACGATCCCTGGAACCCGCGCCAGGTTCAGACCGTGTACACGAAGCTCCCGAAGACCCGGACGGCGAGCGTCAACCTCCCGGGCAGGGCCCTCGTCCAAGGCCCGCACTACGCGTTTCGCTCGGCCCGCCTGACCGGCGGACCACACGAGACTTTCGGCAACGGCTCCGTCACCGTGCACTACTCCGCCGCGAAGAGCTGGACGCATCTCGTGGCGACGATCTCGATCCAGGGGGGCAGCACGGTGGTGACCGAGGGAGCCGCCCGGATCAAGTCCTCGTCGGGCGTCGTGAAGATCCCGCTGATGAACGAGGCCGTCCTCCTGCCGCGCGGCAAGAGACTCAAGGTCAGGCTCGGCGCGACCTCCTGGGACGACGCGTATCACCTCGGCATCCCGGTCTACGCGAGCCTTCCGCCGCAGGGAGCGTCGATCAAGATCGGCAGCGCGACGCTCAAGCTCTCCTTCCTGAAGCGCACCGTCTCCAAGTAGCGTCCGCGGCATGGCCGCGACCGTCCGCATCGGCACCTGCTCGTGGGCCGACGAGGCTCTCTCGAAGTACTTCTATCCGCCCAAGCTGCCGGCGAAGGAGCGTCTCGCCTGGTACGCCGAGCACTTCGACGCGGTCGAGGTCGACTCGACGTACTACCGGCTACCGGGCGAGTCGATGGTGCAGGGCTGGGCCGAGCGGACGCCGGACGGATTCACGATGCACGTCAAGGCGTTCGGCCTCATGACGCGCCATCCGGTCAAGGCCGAGACGATCCCGGAAGACCTGCGCGCCGAGATGCCCGTGGACGAGCGCGGCCGCGTCGACCGCCCGCCGCGCGAGCTCCGCGGCGAGATCTTCCGCCGCTTCCTCGAGGCGCTCGAGCCGCTCCGCGCCGCGGGCAAGCTCGGGGGGATCCTCTTCCAGCTACCGCCGTACATCGTGCACAAGGAGTCGTCGCTCGACTACCTCGAGTGGGCGCGCGAGCAGCTCGGCGGAGACGAGATGCTCGTCGAGTTCCGCCACCGCTCGTGGCTCGACGACGAGAACCGTGCGGCGAGCCTCGCCTTCCTCGAGAGGATCGGCGCCGGCTACGTCGTCGTCGACGCGCCGCGCTCGGACACCGCGCGAAACCTCGTCCCGACCGTGGTCGCCACGACCTCGCCCACGGCGTACGTCCGCTTCCACGGCCGCAACCTCGGCACCTGGAACAAGCGCGGCGGCTCGGCGGCCGAGCGGTTCGACTACCTCTACTCCGACGAGGAGCTCGGCGAATGGGTCGGGCCGCTGCGCGAGCTCGCCGGCCAGTCCGAGCAGGCGTACGCCTTCTTCAACAACAACGCCTCGTCGGAGGACCCCGACAACCCGCTCGGCCGCGTTGCGCAGGCCGCGAGGAACGCCCGCCAGCTGCGGCGGCTCCTCGACGTGAACCAGATCGCCGCGAGCGGCGGCGCATGAACGTCCTCTCGATCGTGCACGGCGAGGACACCGGCCCCGAGCTCTTCGGTCCCCTCGTCGCCGAGGCAGGCCACCGGCGGGACGAGTGGAGCTTTGAGCGCGGCGGGCCGCCGCCCCAACCGCTCGAGACATACGACGCCGTGCTCGTCTTCGGCGGCTTCATGCATCCCGACCAGGACGACCTCTTCCCGTGGCTGCCCGACGAGACCGAGTGGCTGCGCAGACTGGTCGAGCAAGAGATGCCGACGCTTGGGATCTGCCTCGGATCGGAGCTGCTCGCGCGGGCGACGGGCGCGTGGGTCGGACGGCTACCGGTTCCCGAGATCGGCTGGGGAGAGGTCGAGCTGACAGAGGCCGCGGCCGAGGATCCCGTCTTTTCGGCGCTGCCCGCGCGCTTCGACGGGCTCATCTGGCACCACTACGCGCACGACCTGCCGGAGGGAGCGGTCGCGCTCGCGCACAGCGCGGCATCGTTGCAGGCGTTCCGGCTCGGCGACAGCTGCTGGGGCGTGCAGTTCCACCCGGAGGTAACGGAGCCGCAACTCGGACGGTGGATCGGCGATCCAGGCGATCCACCGCCCGATCCCGAGCGCATGCGAGCGGAGACACGGGAGCAGATCGGTGGCTGGAACGAGCTCGGGCGACGGCTCTGCCGCTCCTTCCTCGCCGCGGCCGAGCGGCTCACCGGCCGCGCCGCGTGAGCGGCGATGACATCGAGCTCCGGGACCCCTGAGCCAGGCTCTAGTACGTCGTGGCGTCGTCGACCTCGGCGACCGTCGGTCCCATCTTCAGCCGCATCCCGCCGCGCTCGATGGCTCCGGACGCGAGCAGACGCTCACGGAACGCCTTGGCCTGCTCGACGGATGGGAACTCAACACGGACAAAGCCCTCGTTCGGGTTGTCAACGGCCCGCGAGACCACATGACCCGTCGCGCCGCTCTGCTTACGACCCGCAGGATCCTCGTCAAACAACGCCTTCCAGGTGTCGTAGTCGTCGACCTCGAAGTTCATGACCATGATCGCCACGGCTGCTCCTTTCGTTGGGACCGGACCGCTGACGACTGCAGCGACCACGGAAAACCGTCTCATGTCCGATTCGGGCCGTCAAGACAGCCGGCCTGCGGCCGTTGACTCGGCGCTCGCTCCTGGTAGACGTGCACGTCGAAGACGGCCTTGTGTCCCGGCATGACGCCGACGTCGTCCAAAGCCGGGCTGAGAACCGGCTCGCGTGGGCGAGCGTCCGCACGCCTGAGACGCGGATCGGCTAGCGCTCGAGCGGCAACTCGTCGTGCCGGCTCCACTCGTGCCAGGAACCGGCGTAGTTGCGCGCGTCGTAGCCGGCCAGGCGGAGCGCGAGAGTCGCCAACCCCGAGCGAGAGCCGGAGTGGCAGTACGCGACGATCTCCGTCCCCTCAGGCAGGCCGACGAGCTCACGGACTCGCTCGGGCGAAGCGGGGCGGCCCGGCCCCTCGAACAGCTCGCCGACGTCGAGGTTCCGCGCGCCCGGGATGTGCCCCTGGCGCGGATCGCACTGGTTGCCGCGGCGGCCCGTGTACTCGTCCGGCGTACGCACGTCGAGGATCGTCAACGTCGCATCGGCGAGCCGGCTCGCAAGGTCCTGCCGCGTCGGGAATGCCTGCGGATTCGCCTCGAGATCGGCCTCCACCTCCCGCACGTGGTCGAGCTCGACCGCTCCCTCCTCGAGCTCGCCCTCCCAGCCGGCGATGCCGCCGAGGAGGATCGCGACCTGCGGATGCCCCGCGAGCTCGGCCATCTGCGCCGCGGGCATCGCGCCCATGCCGTCGCCTCGATCGACGAGCACGAGCCGCTCACGACCCGTGATCCCGTGTCGTCGCAGCCGCAGCGCGATCTCGTGTGCGAGCGCTCGCGCCGACTCCTCGTCCGCCGCCGGTGGCGGCGAGCCGAGCACGAGCGGCCGCGAGCCCGGGATGTGTCCGCGCATGTGGGCGTTCGGGCCACGGACGTCACCGACGACGAGATCGTCCTCGCCGAGATGCTCGGCCAGCCACCCGGAGTCGACCACCGCCCTCACAGCGCCGCGACGACCCCGACTTCGGCTGCGATCGCGGGCCGCTGCTCGAGTCGCGCCAGCCAGTCGGAGAGAGAGGAGAAGGCGTCGAGCTCGACGCCGAGCATGTCGCGCGCGCGCAGGAACCACGGGACGAGCGCGATGTCCGCGAGCCCGTACTCCGCGCCGCCGAGGTACGGCCGCTCGCCGAGCAACGTGTCGAACCGTCCGAGCGCGGCGTCGAACGCCTCGGCGGCGCCGTCCTCCCCGCGCCGAAGGGCGTAGTACGGCTTGGTCAGCTCGCCGTCGCGGAAGATGAGAAGCCGGACGAAGGCGCGGTCGGCGGGATCGGCCGGCAGCAGCGCCGGCTCCGGGTAGCGCTCCTCGAGGAACTCCATGATCACCGCCGACTCCGGCAACGGCGGGCCGCCGCCCTCCTCGATCACAGGGACGCGTCCGGTTGGGTTCTTCTCGTAGAACCAGGCGGGCCGGTCGGAGAGGTCGATCTCCACGGTCTCGAACTCGATCCCTTTCTCGGCGAGGGCGATCCGGACCCTGGCGACATAGGGACAGCGTGCGGCGTTGTAGAGCGTGATCATGGTTGCACCCCCATCACGGTTGCGAGCTGTTCGTACAGCTCCTGGGCGGGCGGCAGCTCGCCGGGCGAGGCCGCGGTGCGGGCCACCTCGCGCACGCGCCTGGGATCGGCGCCGGTCAGCCGCCCGACGACCGTCGCGTTCGCGCCGAGCGCGTATGTGTCGCCCGGCGGCAGCGGTCTGAAGTACTCGGGAACAGACAGGTACTCGTCGACGTCGGCGCCGCGGTCGAAGAGGTCGTAGCGCACGACGGCGCCACGTTGGATCCCGAGCGAGAGGGTGACGCCGCCGGTCGTGTACGAGAGCTCCTTCGCGAGCGCCTTCAGCCTCTCGGGGTCGGCGTCGGTCGCGTCGGAGCGCACGCGCACCCAGTTCCCCTCGACTTCGACTTCCGGCTCGAGCCGCAGCACCTTGACCGCGTCTCGCTTGACCTTCTCCACGTCGTCGGTCTGGACATGGACGAAGCCGAACGTCGGCCCGTCCGCCGGTGCGAGGCGCTGCTCGAGCTCGTCGACCGGCGCCGCGAGGCGAAGCTCGAGCGGCTGGAAGCCCCACCGGCCGTACGTCGCGCGAGCGCCCTCGTTCGAGGCGATGACCTCGAGTTCGATCACCTCTGCCCCGGCCTCACGCATCTGCGCGACGAAGCTCCGCGTCAGCTCGGCCGCCACGCCCCCACCCCGCGCGGCGGGGCGGACGAAGATGCCGCGCAGCTCGGCAACGCGCGTTCCGATCATGCGGCCGAAGGCGATCCCGACCGGTTCGCCCTCCTCGCTCTCGGCGATCCAAGCTGTGCCTCCCTTGGCCAGTTCGTCGATCTCTTCGAGCTCCTCGTCGGAGTCCGGATCGCGCCAAGGCGCATCCGTGATCTCCTCACCGAACTCGAGCCAGAGTTGGTGGAGAGCCTCGCGGTCGGCGGTCGTGGCTTGACGGATCATGCAGTCAGGAACTGTGCGAGTAGGTAATGCGCGGTCAAATTCTGGAAGGGGTCGAAGCGCTCGCCCGCCGCGCGGACGTCGACGTCACCATAGAGCGCACGCACGGCCTTGCGCAGGGCGAGGTCTCCGGCCGGCCAGGCGCGCGGGCGGCCGAGGTAGCGCGCAAGGAACCAGTCCGCCGTCCACTCCCCGAGACCGCGCAGCGCGGTGAGCTGCGCCTTCACCTCGTCGTCGGGGAGGAGGGTCAGCGCCGCGAGGTCGAGGTCGGAGCGCGCGAGTCCGATCACGTACTCGGCCTTGCGCCGCGAGAAGCCGAGCGAGAAGAGCTCCTCCTCCGACGACGCGGCAAGCCGCTCACGCGCCGGGAACGCCCAGACCCGGCCGACGCGCTCGCCGAACCGCTCGACGAGCCGGTTGCGAATCGCGACGGCCGCGAAGAGCGAGACCTGCTGCGCCGTGATCGCGCCGACGAGCATCTCGAACGGATCCGCCGCGAGCGTCGGGCGGAAGCCGGCGAAGCGGACCACGAGCGGAGCCAGCCGCTCTTCTCCCGCCGCCCAGGCGGCGAAGGCCACGAGGTCGAAGTCGAAGCCCAGCACCCTGCGCACGACGGCCTCCGTCTCCGCGTCAAGCGGATCGACATCGACACCGCCTTCTGCCGCCGCGATCCGCACCTCCTTCCCGCCGACGGCGCGATAGAGCGCCCCGTCCTCCCACACCGTCGCGCGGTCGAGCCCGAAGGCGCGAAAGCGCGCGGTCGTCAGCTCGAGCGAGAACGGTTGCGGGACGGGCAGCAGCAGCGGCTACAGGTGCGAGGTCAGCCCGGCGCCCGAGGCGTCTTCGACGTCGCTCGGCTGCTCGGCGTTCGCATACCAGGAGTTCCAGTACACCCCGTCGTCGAGCTCTCGCGCGAAGGCCGACAGCTTGAGGGGGTGGAACGTGTCGCACATCACTGCGAGCTCGTGTGTCTCGTGCATCCCGATCGCCTTCTCGGCGAGCCCGGGCTGCGGCCCGTGGGGCAGGCCTGACGGATGGAGCGTGATCGAGCCCACCTCGACGCCCTTGCGCGAGCCGAAGTTGCCGGAGACGTAATAGATCATCTCCTCGGACTGCAGGTTCGAGTGGTGGTACGGGATCGGCACCGCAAGCGGGTCGAAATCGAGCTTGCGCGGGCAGAACGAGCAGATCACGAAGTTCTGTCCCTGGAAGGTCTGGTGCGAGGGCGGCGGCTGGTGGATGCGGCCGGTGATCGGCTCGAAGTCGTGGATCGAGAACGTCCACGGGTAGAGGTAGCCGTCCCAGCCGACGACGTCGAACGGGTGGTAGTCGACGACGTACGTCTGGTACCCGCCGCGGACGCGAACCTTGACCGGGTACTCCCCGCGGTCGCGCACCGTGTGCAGCTCGGTCGGCGGGTGGATGTCGCGGTGGTAGTACGGCGCGCCCTCCACGAGCTGCCCGTACTGGTTGCGATAGCGGCGCGGGATCTCGATCAGGCCGGGCGTCTCGAAGACGAGATACCGCTGGGGGCCTTCCGGCTTGAAGCGGTACGTCGTGCCGCGGGGCACGACGACGTAGTCGCCGTCCTTGTAGGGGAGGTCGCCGAAGATCGTCTCGAGGGTGCCGGAGCCCTCGTGGACGAAGATGACCTCGTCGCCCTCGCCGTTGCGGAAGAAATAGTCCATCGAGCCGGACGGGCGGCAGAGCGAGATCTCGACGTCGTCGTTCCACATGAGCAGGCGGCGGCCGCTGATCTCGTCACCTTCGGGAGCGGTCTCGATCGTCTTGAAGTGCCGGTGCGCGTGCTGGTCGGGCACCCACTCCTCGCGCTCGATCGGCTCGAAGCCGGCGAGCTCCATGACGCGGCACGGCGACTGGAGGTGGTAGAGGATCGACTCGTTGCCGGTGAAGCCCTCGAGGCCCATCACCTCCTCAGTGAGGAGGGTCCCGTTCTCGCGGAACTGGACGTGCCGCTTGCGCGGAAGGTCGCCGAGGCGCTGGTAGAACGGCATGGCGACAGCGTATCGCCTAGCTCAGGGCCAGCTCCGCCAGCCTGCGGCCGACGGCCGGCGCGAATTTGAAGCCGTGTCCCGAGCACGCGGAGCCGACCACGACGCGGCCGCGCCGTTCGAAGACGAAGTGTTCGTCGGCCGTGGTCGTGTAGAGGCACGCCTGCGCCTCCACGGGGTCGGGATCGACGTCCGGGAAGCGCTCGCGCACCCAGGCGGCGATGCGCTCAACGATCGCGGGGTCAGGCGCACCGTCGGCATCCGGGTCGGCCTCTGCGCCGGCGTGGTGCGCGCCGGCCTTCAGCCCGTGCACCGGATCGGAGAGCGAGTACATCCCGTGCCCGCCCGTCTCGGCGTTGAGGTCGACGATCGAGGGCGGCGGCGGGCCTTCCCGCTTGAAGTAGGCGACGGTCTCACGCGTCACGGTCACCGCCACTTCCGGGACGAGGTCGCGAATCCAGGAGCCGGCGGTGACGACGACGACGTCCGCGTCCAGCTCGTCGGTCGATTCGACGCGCCGGTTCGTCTCGACCTCGGCGCCGGCCGCTTCGAGGAGGGCGTGGCGTGCGCGATCGGCGAAGACGACGCCCGCGTCGGGGACGTAGAGCGCCGTCCAGCCGTCCGGGAGGACGGCGCCGTGCCCCCGGACTTCGTCCTGGTCGAGGATCCGGTACGGCACGCCGCACTCGTCGAGCGCCCGCGCCGATGTGAGCTCCGGATCGGCCACCAGCTCGATGAGCCCGTAGAGGCCAAGCAGGCTCGGGTCGAGCTCTTGCCAACCGGCGTACGCCTCCTGCGCAAAGCGCACCCAGGATTCCTCGGGATACGCGACACGGAAGATGCGCGTGCGTCCGTGACTCGAGCCGCGGTCGTGGTCGACGCCGAACTGCTCGTGCACCGTCACCTCGGCGCCGCGCTCCCGCAGCGCCCACGCGGTCGCGCAGCCCATCACCCCCGCACCGACGACCGCGACCTTCACCGGACGATCAGGTCTCCGGGATAGAGCGTCGTGTTCGCCGCCGCTTGCGCGACGAGCCGATCCCAGTCCACGCCGGGCGGGGTGCCTTCATCCGGGGTCGTCACGACCGGGCCAAGCGTGAGCGCGAAGTCGCGCTGCTTCGCGCCCTGGAGTTGCGGCGCGACCCACTCGACGAGCGGCGTGAAGCCGCCGATCGCCCCATCCGCGCCGATGATCCCCGCCACGCGCTCCACCGGCTCGACCCCCGGCACTTCCGGCTCGTCGTCCACCGCCTTGATCGCGGCCGGGTTTGCGAAGGCGAAGTCGCCGGCGTCGTCGAAGATCCGCACCGAGGGCGGGCGGAGCACCGGGGCACGGAAGACGACGTCGGCGAGCCGATACTCAGCGTGCTCGCGCGCCTGGCCCCCGCCGGTGAAGAACGCCTGCAGCGTCTGCGCCGCGAGCTGGATCACCGTGTCGCCCTCGATGCGGCCCGGCCAGCCGCGCTCCAGGTCCTGATCGCGGGGCGAGAACATGCACAGCCTCACTGTGTCGCCTTCACGGTGCCTCTTTCACTGGGGCTCCGTATGCACGACGACGTCGGCGATCTCCGGGCGCTCGCGCCGGATGAGCTCCTCGATCCGGCTCGCGTCGGCGTGCGCGGCGGCAAGTGTGTCCGAGCCGAGCCGGAGCGTCAGGTAGGCGACGAGCCCCTCGTCGGTGTCGACGAAGCGCAGTCCGGCAGGATCGACGCCCAGCTCAGAGCGGACGATGCGGCGCACCGTCGCGGCGTCGCCTGCGACCTCCGTGCCGGCCGCTTCCTCGCCGAGCGGCTCGAGGTGCGTCTGCACCGACGACACCTCCGGAACCGCACGCTCGATCGCGCGCTCGACCTCCTCGCCGATCGCGTGCGCCTCCTCGAGCGGGAGGCCACCGGGAAGCTTGAGGTGGAGGGAGAGCTCGGTTCCGCTGTCGACGGAGAGGACCGACACGTTGTGCACCTCACGGACGCGTGGCACGTTCAGCGCCGCGGCATGCGCGCGCTCCCGCACGTCCGCGTCGGCGGCCTCGACCGGCTCGACGTGGACGACGACGTCCGCTTCCGGCAGCGCGGACTGCACCGCGCGCTCGACCGCGTCGGCCGCCGCATGGCCCTGGGGCACCGCCGCGTCGTACGCCACGGCGATCACGACGTCTGCGAACACGCGCCCGGCCGCCTGGCGCATCCGCAGCCGCCGCAGCTGCACCGGAGGCTGCAGGCCGACGATCGCCTGGCGCGCCGCCTCTTCGGCGTCGGCAGGCGCGCGATCCATGAGCACGTCCACATTGCGCCGCATCAGCCGGGCGGCGGCGAGCAGGACGAGGACAGCGACGAAGAGGGCTGCGACAGCGTCGGCGCGCGGATAGCCGCCGCGTACGAGCAGCAGGCCGACGAGCACGGCGACCGAGCCCGCGAGGTCGCTGCCGAAATGGAGCGCGTTCGACGAGAGCGCAGGGCTCGAGTAGGCGCGCGCCGCGCGCCACGAGGCGGTCGTCCGGGCGACGTCGATGCAGATGACGATGCCCATGACGAGCAGCGCGTACCACGTCGCGTCCACCTGCGCGCCGCCCTCCACGAGCCGCACGACGGCGCGCCAGATGATGAAGACGCTGGCCACGACGAGGATCGCGCCCTCGGCGAGTGCGGCGAGATGCTCGGCCTTGCCGTGGCCGTACTGGTGGCCGGGATCGGCCGGCCGCACGGCCACGCCGACGGCGAAGAACGTCAGCAGCGCGGCGATGAGATCAGTGCCCGAGTCGGCCGAGGCCGAGATGAGCCCGAGGCTGTGGGTCGCCAGGCCGGTGCCGAGCTTGAGCGCGATCAGCGCGACCGCCGCGAACACCGACCAGAGCGCGGCTTTTCTCTGGGGCTCCACGCCGGAAGCGTAAAGCGGGCTCAGGTCAGGACGCTATGGGCTCCGGCGGCCAGATGAGCGCGTCCTGTCGGAAGGCGAAGTGGCAGCAGCTCGGAGCGCCGCCCAGCGAGAACGGCACGATCGAGGCGAGCTCGACCTCGGCCTCCGCCGGACTGAGCACCCAGCGGTCGTGGTGCATCTCGGCCCTCGCGTCCACGGCGAAGAGCCGGTAGCGCTCGGTCAGGAACGCCGCAAGCGAGCCAGGCTCCGCGTGAAGCGTCTCGGCCGTCGCGCGGTAGCGCGCAGCGAAGACGCTGCCCGGCTCTCCGACGCGAACGCACTCCGCCTCCTGCCACTCGCCGACCGGCTCAACGGTCATCCGCGCGTGGAAGGCGGGCACGTGGTAGATCCGCCGGACGCCGACCGCGGCCAGTCGGCTCGACGCGTCGATGCTGAAGAACCAGACGCCGGGGAGGCCGTCGGGCCCGCACACGTACGTCCGGACGTTCAGCTGCAGGAAGGTCGAGATCCCCGGCACCGGCAGCACGCCGCGAGCCCGCAGCGCACGCACACGAAAGAACATGATGCTGAGCCAGGCGGTGCCGTCGTGCTCCTCGATCTCGAGCTCGTCGGGGACGCGCACGCGGACATCCGCGGTCGGCAGGGGCCAGTGCGCCCAGAAGACCTGCTCCCAGGTCTGACCGAGCGTCCACCGGCTCTCGGGAAGAGGGAAGGGACGGTGGCCGACGCTGCGCAGCGAGCGCGCCTGCCGGCTCGCAGCCCTCGCGTCGTCGAAGAGATCCGTTCTGGCTCCTAGAGGTTGCCGCGCAAGGCCTGCTCGCGCTCGATCGCCTCGAACAAGGCCCTGAAGTTGCCCTCGCCGAAGGTCGTCGCCCCATGCCGCTCGATCACCTCGAAGAAGACCGTCGGCCGGTCCTGCGCCGTCTTCGTGAAGATCTGGAGCAGGTAGCCGTCGTCGTCGCGGTCGACCAGGATCTTGTGGTCCTGCAGCACCGTGTAGTCCTCGGCGATCTCCCCGACGCGCCCGGGCGCCTCCTCGTAGTAGGAGTCCGGCGTGTCGAGGAAGACGAAGCCGCGCTCCTTGAGGTTCTGGACGGTGCCGACGATGTCGGTCGTCGCGAGCGCGATGTGCTGCGCGCCGGCAGTGCCGTAGAAATCGAGGTACTCCTGGATCTGGCTCTTGCGCTTGCCCTCGGCCGGCTCGTTGATCGGGAACTTGACCTTGCCGCTTCCGTCCGCCATGACCTTCGACATGAGCGCCGAGTACTCGGTCTGGATGTCGTCGTCTCCGAAATGGATGATGTTCGTCATCCCGAAGACCCGCTCGTAGAACTCGACCCAGTAGTCCATCTTGCCCAGCTCGACGTTGCCGACGACGTGGTCGATGTTCGTCAGGCCGGCACCGGCCGCGGTGTGGCCGTTCTCCGAAACCGAGACGTAGCCGGGCAGGAACGGGCCCCCGTACTCGGCCCGGTCGACGAACGTGTGGATCGTGTCGCCGTAGGTGGCGATCGCCGCGCGCTCGACGGCGCCGAACTCGTCCTCGTCGCTCCGCGGCTCCATGACGCTGCGCGCGCCGCGCGAGACCGCCTCGCGGTGTGCCTGCGCCGCGTCGGGCACGGTGAGCGAGATATCGCGGACGCCGTCGCCGTGACGTGCGTGGTGCTTCGTGATCTCGTGCTCCTCGCGCAGCGCGCTCGTGACGACGAAGCGGACGTCGCCCTGCTCGAGCACGTAGGAGGCGCGGTCGCGGACTCCCGTCTCAGGACCGGCGTACGCCGTCCGCGTGAAGCCCATCGCGTGCTCGTAGAAGTACGCAGCCTGCTTTGCGTTGCCGACCCAGAGCTCGACGTGATCCCAGCCGAGCAGCGGCATGAAGTCTTCGGCCATGCACCGATTATGCCCCTCGCTACGCCACGGCGGCGAAGTCCGTTTACTCGGCGGTCGGCACGCGCGCCGGCACCTGCCGGCCCACGCGCTCGTAGGCGATGCCGGCGAAGATGAGGGCGCCGCCTGCGATCTCGAGCCCGTGGATGGACTCGGAGAGGATCAGGAGCGCGAAGAGCACGCCGAAGAACGGCTGCATGTTGTTGAAGATCGTCGCCCGCGGGGCGCCGACCCGGTCGACGGCGGTGAACCAGAGGATGTTCGTGAGGAAGAGCGGCCCGATCACGGCGTAGGCGAAGCCGAGCCAGACCGTCCCCGAGAAGGAGAAGTCCTGGCGGCTGATCTGCGGGATGCTCACGAGGGCGAGCGGCAGCCAGCCGATCGCGAGCACCACGGCGCTGATCCGGTACGGGGAGTAGCGGCGCATCAGCGGCGCGATCGCGATCGTGTAGCTCGCCCAGGTGACGGCGAGGGAGATCGCGAGCAAATCGCCCTTCCAGCCCGAGACGAGCCCACCGCCGGCGCCGGCCGCAATCAGTGCGACGCCGGCGAGGGTCAGGCCGGCGCCGATCCAGAACGACCTGCCCAGGCGTGCGTGAAGGACGACGATCGAGATCAGCCCCACGAACATGGGGGTCGTGCCGAAGAGCAGCGACACGGTCGAGGCACGCGCGAACTCGAGGCTGTAGACGAAGCAGAGCTGATTCACGAAGATCATGGCCGCCGCGATGCCGACGTAGATCCAGTCGACGCGCGCGATCCGGAACGAGCGCTCGCGCCACCAGGTGTAGATCCAGAAGATCGAGATCGCGGCGAAGTAACGGATCGTGCCGTACGCGAGTGGAAGCCAGCCGTGCTCCAGCATGTACTTCGTGACCGTGATGTTGAGCGCCCAGAGCAGGACGGCGCCGAGCAACATCGCGTCCACAACGGAAAGTCGGCGCACGTCCGCGAACGTACCTTTAGGCTCCGCTGCGATGCCGGAGCCGACCTTCGCCGACGTCGACGAGCTCGTTGGGCCAGCGACGCCGCACTTCGCCTACCAGCTGCGTGCGCGCGTGCGTGAGCTCGTCCTCGACCTGCCCGAGGAGCACCCGGTGCGGCAGTACGCCGAGGAGAAGATGGAGCTGCTCGACCAGCTCGGGCACGCGTCCTCGAAGGCGGCCGACAGCCGCCGCGAGCCGCAGACGCGGCCCGGCTGGAGCGAGCTCCCGAGCTCGGCGCCCGCCGACGAGCCGCTGCCGAGACTGCGATGAGCTTGCAGGGCGCCTCGGTGCTCGTCACCGGGGGGACGCGAGGGATCGGCCGGGCGATCGCGCTCCGGCTCGTGGCCGACGGAGCCCCTCGTGCCGTGCTCGGCTACATGCGCAACGACACCGCGGCCGAGGAGGCGGCAGCGCTGGTGCAGGAGGCCGGAGCCGAGGCCGTGCTCGTGCGCGGCAACGTCGCCGACGCGCGGGTCGTGGACGAGCTCGCCGCCGCCGGCCCATACCGCGTCGTCGTTCACAACGCCGCCACCGGCGTCATCCGCCCTGCGCTCGAGACCGAGGACAAGCACTGGGACTGGACGCTCGCGGCAAACGCGCGCGCGCTTCTCTCCCTCGCGCGCGCGACCGTGCCGGCGATGGAGGAAGGCGGCGCGATCCTCGCGATCTCGAGCCTCGGTTCGCAGCGCGTCCTTCCCAACTACGTCCTCGTGGGCACGTCGAAGGCGGCCCTGGAGTCGGTCGTGCGCTACCTCGCGTTCGACCTTGCTCCGCGTGGGATCCGCGTCAACTGCGTCTCGGCGGGCGTCGTCGACACCGAGGCACTCGACTGGTTCCCGAACAAGGAACAGATGCTCGCGTCAGTGAAGCGGACGCCGGCCGGCCGGCTCGTGGAGCCGAAGGACGTCGCCGCGGTCGTCTCCTTTCTTTGCTCACCGGACGCCGCGATGGTCTGCGGCCAGACGCTCGTCGTGGACGGCGGCTACTCGCTCGGGGCGTAAGGCCGGGGATGGAGCCGACCGAGGAGAACATCCGCGCCTTCGAAGACGCGCACAAGGCTCGCGCCGAGCCCGCGGAACTGCCACCGATCGTGCAGCGCACCCTCGGCGACTTGACGAAGAAGCGCGTCCTCCATCTCCATTGC
>Ga0308176_10001538_pt1 | contig 14497 bp, 14 predicted proteins | sample PhyCR2_3_FD_203890 | JGI IMG/M metagenome (GOLD analysis project Ga0308176, IMG submission 203890) | Soil microbial communities from UC Gill Tract Community Farm, Albany, California, United States - DLSLS.C.R2 | ecosystem: Environmental > Terrestrial > Soil > Agricultural land | place: USA...
CACCGAAATCGCCAATCATCTGACCGGGCGGCAAGGCCTCACCGTCATCACCAACGCGCTCAACATCGCGCTGACGCTCGGTGCCATCCCCTCCTTCGAGGTTCACATGCCCGGCGGCCATTTCAAGGCGCCGACGCTGTCGCTCAGCGGCGAGAAGTCCGCGCAATATTTCGACAACATCTTCGCGTCACGGCTTTTCCTGGCGACGGCGGGCGTCTCCATCGAGGCCGGCCTGACCTATCCGAGCTTCGCTGATTTGCCGATCAAGCAGGCGATGATCAAGGCCGCGAGCGAGGTCTATCTCGTTGCCGATTCCACTAAGGTGAATCGCAATTCCTTCACGCGGCTCGGCGGCCTCGATTTGATCCACGCCTTCATTACCGACGATGGTCTGGCCGACACTGATGCGAGCGCGATCGAGCGCATGGGCATCAAGATCATCATCGCTTAGGGCGACGCGATCTTCGCATCATATTAGGAGCTGGTCGACGCCGACCACGGGAGGCGGCGCGTCACGCGACGCCGGCGCGTATGGAACAACAGCCGCTGTCCGGGACTTGCAGAAGTCTATAAGCCACCACTCAGCGAGAGAGAGTTTCGATGCGGTTGCGCCAAGTTCTTCCGGGGGTCGTTGTCATTGTCGTGGTCCTCGTGGGCGGCGCGCTCCTGTGGAAGAACAATCACGCGGAGCGGGCCTCGGCTCCGCCGATGGCGAGCGGATCGAGCGCCGCGCCGTCGCCGGCATCCCAGGGCCCCGCGCAGCAAACCCTCGCCGATCTCCAGCACACCGTGAAGGATCTGCAATCCTCCCGGGCGCGCGACGAGGATCGGATCAACGATCTGCAGCGCCAGCTGTCAGCCGAGCAAGGCGAGCGCAAGTTGCTGTCGGATCAGATGAGCACGGTCGCCGGGCGCCTGGACGGGCTCGAAAAGGCGCGTGCCGAATACACCGGCCCCGCACGCGGACGGCGACGCTGAGGATCAGCGACCGCTTGGCAGCCCCCTACTCGGCCGCGCTATCCAGCGACTGCAGTCCTCCACCTTCGGACGGCTTCGGCACTTCGCAACCGGTCGCGCAGCAGCGGCCGGGCTGCTTCGAGACGCGACGCCCGTCATCGAGGATGCCGCGGTCGAGCAGGCCTTCGACCAGTTCCATCTTCTCCGTCACCGGATAGTTGCGCCATATCTCGCGCTTCATCGCTTCCGGCGAGCCGCCGCCATGCAGCGAGATCACCGAATACCAGCCGGCCTGGTTTGAGACCGTCAGATCCTCGATGAAGCGCGCCACCTCGGCGCGCTTGTCCGCGGGGATGTCCGGCCGGCCGCCCATCACAGCGGCGAGCGACGCCCTGGTCTCAGGATTGTGGTCCTCCTCCGGGCCCGGCAGGGCGACGATCAGGCCGCCGGAGACGTAATGCGCTACGCGGTGCATGTCGTAGATCTTGGTGGCGAGCAGCAGCTTGCCGATATTGGAGAACACGGCATCCGGCATCACTGATCCGGCCGGATCCTTCTCGCAGTAGACCGACGCGGCGACGCCGCAGGCATAGAAGCTTTCCGTGATGGTGATGAGCTCAACCATCGCTTCGCGAATATGCGCATGGCGGTCGATATCGAGCCCATTGGCTTCGATCATCAGCGCGCCGGCGCCGATCAAGAGATCGCCGAAGCCGGCGCGCGCGCCGATGCAGGAATGCCGGTGATGCGCGGCATAGGACGTGGTGAGGACGCCGCCCTCCTCGGTCTCGCCGGCCAGGAAGACGCGGTCGTGCGGAACAAAGACATCGTCGAACATCACGACGCCGACCGACTGGCCATATTTGGCCGAGAACTTGGCGGCCGCTTCGCCGGGACGGCCGGCGGGCCTCGCAATGATGGTGACGCCGGGCGCATCGCACGGCACGGCGCAGCACACCGCGAAATCCTTGTCCTCGGGATTGTGAGTCCGGCATGGCATGACCAGGAATTCGTGCATGTAGGGCGCGCCGGTCACGATCGCCTTGGTACCGCTGATAACGATGCCGTCCGGACGCCGCTCCTTAATGTGGACATAGACGTCGGGATTGACCTGCGCGCTGGGACGCTTCGACCGATCGCCCTTCGCGTCGGTCATCGCCACGCCGAGTGTAAGATCCTTATCCTGAACTTCATGAAGATAAGCGAGGAAGCGCTGGCCATAGTCCGTGCCATGACGTTGGTCGGTCAGTCTGGTCGACTGGTACAGGCCGTTGAGCGCATCATGCGTCAGGTAGCGCTGCGCGCATCCGGCGGTCCGGCAGACCAGGCGGACCGCTTCGAGCTTGAACAGCAGGTCCTGCGAGCTCTCATTGATGTGCAGCATCCGGTTCACAATCTTGCCGGACGTGCCCTGGCGCGCGGTCATGATGGGCGCGTGCTCTGGCCTGAGCGCAAAATCGTAGGTCACGCCGACGCCGGCGATGCCCGGCGCGAGCAGCGGCTCATCGGCGACGCTGTCCACCGCGCTTCCGTTCACAAATACACGCGGTTTGTAGGCGCGAAGCGATTCCCTGTAGTCGGCGGCCGACATCAGCATGGGCGCCACTCCCTCTTGTCTCTTATTCTGGATGGTGTTAAAAATTCTAACGCTGTTAGAATAATCGTCAAGCTGGATTCAGAGGAATGACGGAGCGGCGACGCAGCAGGCGCGAGGCGGTCAACGGCCACAAGCGCGACATCATTCTCGACGCTGCGAAGCAGGTCTTTGCGGAGGAAGGCCTGGAGGGTGCGAGCCTGCGCGCGATCGCGGTCCGGGCCGGTTACACCGCCGCGGCCCTCTACTTCCACTTCGACTCCAAGGAGGCGATCTACGCCGAGGTGCTGAAGGCCTCGCTCGCCGCGCTGGGCCGGACGGTCGATGGCGCGGTCGCGCAGGCGAAGTTGCCGGCGCAGCGGCTGAAGGCCGCCGCCATGTCATTCTTCAGATATTACGCGGACAATCCCCGCGATCTCGACCTCGGCTTCTATTTGTTCCGCGGCGGCATGAAGCCGGCCGGCCTCGGGTCCGAACGCGACGAGACGCTCAACGCGGCCCTCGAAGCGGCGCTGCGGCCGATCGCCGATGCCGCGATCGCGCTCGGCGCCTCCAGGCAAAAGGCCAACCTGCTCATGGTCGACTGCTTCGCCCATGCGACCGGGCTGCTACTGCTGCTGCACACCGGCCGCATCCGGATGTTCGGCGCCTCGGCACCCGACCTCATGGAGCGCTATGTCAGGGATCGGCTTGCCCATGTGACGGACGAATGACACCGATGCTCACCATCGATCCGCAGCGCTCGCTTCTGCTCGTCATCGGCGGCTGATGCCTGTGATCCACGTGGCAAAACGACCGTCCGCAACGCTGTCAGGCTGATCGACGCCGCGACGCTATTCGGCATTCCACGCCGGTTCACCGAGCAGAACGCCAAGGGTCCGGGGCCGACTGTGGCCGACATCCCGGTGGAAAGTGATCGGCTGGTCCACAAGCAGTTGTTCGACGCCTGCCGCGAAGCCGGCTTCCTAGCCCCGTATCCCAGCTGTCGCCCGTCGTCGCAGGCTGCGAGTCCCAGACGCGGTGTTGAGCACCCGACCTGGCAGCGAACTACATCCCGTGGCTCTGGAATACCGCCGAACACCTTTTGCTGAGCCGGCTTCGATTCTGCATCAGGCACTGCTGGACCGCATTGTCATCGCCGAGCTGTTGCCGGCAAAAACGCTTGGCATCGCTTGAGCAAGCCTTCTGCTCCTGGGGCGTGCCCATATGGCCTTGGGCCAGCACGAACGACGGCAGAGCCGTGAGAAACACCGCGAGCGCGAACGACAGTTTTTTCATCGAGAGCATCCTCCTTGGCTCGGACAAACGTCTGCGGGCCACGGCAGTTCCGCTCGCCCTCGCGCAGGGACGGATACGGACCGCGGCTTCGCAACCAGGACCTGACCGGAAATCTGCAGTATTGAAATTTCAAGTGCGTGTGCCGGTATGGATGTCGAGGGCGCCGCATCGATGTGCCGCGCTAGTCAATGCTCCGACGGATCGCGCGCGGCATCCTTTTTGTGGTGCCAATCTTGAGACGGAGAGGCGGCAGAATGCGCCCGAACCTGTGCACCCGACCGGGCCGCGCCAAGGGATGATTTCCGGAAAATGGTATGCTCAAACGCCGCTTTTGTCCTATGGTCATCGCTTGCACCTTATGTCCGCTTTAAGTCCTCCGAGATCATCATGCCTCTTGTTAAGACCACCAAACTGGCCGGCTCGGCTGCGAAAGCCCGGATGCCTGATCGAGCCGCTCGGCCGGTCGCCAAATCGGTCCCAGCCGCGAAACGAGCCCGTAAAGCCGGCAAAGCCTCGGGAAAGAGCCGCATCTCCGAGCGGGTGGCGGCGGCCACCGAAGAGCTGGCAAGCGGCTTGACGGAGGCGTCGGCCGCAGCCGAAGAGCTCCGACGATCCATGGAACAGATTGGCGCGGGAGCGGAAGAAGCGGCTGGAGCGTCCCAAGAGCAGTTGGCGGCGATCAAGCAGATCGCCACGAGCCTGAAACTGGCTCGCGGCGAGGCTGACAACTCGCGGCGCCGGACCGAAGCAGCGCAAGTGTCGCTTGCCGAGACCGCGACGCAGATCGGCGGATCGATACAGGCGATCGAAAAGAATTCGGAGCGACAGGCCGCTTCCGGGACCATCATCAGCGAATTGGAGCGGCGAGCGCGAGAGGTCGGCGAAGTCACGGGCGCGGTCAGCCGCATCTCCGACCAGACCAATCTGCTGGCCCTGAACGCGGCCATCGAAGCCGCCCGCGCCGGAGAGCATGGACGTGGTTTTGCCGTCGTGGCGGACGAAGTCAGAGTGCTGGCCGAGGCGGCGGACAAGAGCGCGCTCGAGGTCAAAAGCCGCGCCGAAGAAATCCAGGGGAGCGTGCGGGAAGCTTCCGCGACAGTCAAAGCCGCAGCCGCGACGGCCGCCGCTCAAGCCAAGGCTGGACGACAGATCGTGGAGATCCTGTCCGTACTTCGGGAGAACATGATCGAACTCGCCGATGGCAGCCAACAGACCGTCACGGCCAGCATCGAGGCGGACAGAGCCATCCACGAAGCACAAAGAGGCGCCGAACTCGTTGCCAGCGCTGCCGAGGAGCAGGCTTCGGCCGTCAACGAGGCGCAGCTTGCGGTGCGTCAACAGGCGCAATCGCTCGATCAGGGCCAGGCTGCCGCCCAGGCGTTGGCATCCGCATCCGAAGATTTGGCCGGCGCGGTGTCGAGTGCTGCTATCGCCGAGAACATTGCCAGCATGGCCGAGCAGCTTTCGGCGACCATTCAGGAGCTTTCCAGCGCCGCGGGCCAGATCTCGACTGCTGTGGAGCAGATCAGCCGCGGGTCGCAGCAGCAGGCCGCCGCTGCGCAACAGACCTCGGCTGCACTGAATCAAATCGAGAAAAGCGCACGGATCGCCCGCGAGCGTGGCCAACTCGCCCTCGACAGGACGGCTGCCATGGGCGAGAGACTGGCAGAAGCACGGTCGGGCGTCGAGCAACTGATCCGGGATGTCGGCGACGGGCTGGACACGACCCGAAACATCCTCGGAACGATCGTTTCGCTGGAGGGCATCGGCCGCAAGATCGAGAAGAACGTCGATGCGATCGCATTGGTCACGATTCAGACCACCATGCTCGCGGTCAGTGGGGCCGTCGAAGCCGCGCGCGCCGGCGAAGCAGGACGCGGGTTCGCATTGGTATCGTCCGATATTCGCGCTTTGGCCCGCGAAGCCTCCGATAGCGTCGAACGGATCAAGGACACGATCCGCGGCATTCTCGATCAGATCACGGTCCTGCGCCGCGATATCGAGCAGATCGTTGCGGCGGGCAGCCTCGAGGTCGAAAACAATCGCATGGTGATCAAAACGTTCGAGGACATGAGTGCCGAGATCGCTGTACTCGCCGGCGCCAACAAGGCCGTCCAGCAGAGTGCCGATGTCATTCTGGCCGCAACGGGAGAAACATCTTCCGCGGCACGGCAGATCGCCGCCGCGGCGGAGGAAGCAGGCTCCGCGTCCCAGCAGGCGGCGATGGCTTCCGCAGAGCAGGCGCAAGGCGCGGAAGATCTGGCGGCGGCCATCGAGGAAATCGCTTCACTTTCGGACGAGCTGAAAAACCAGAATGGATAACACCGACAAGGCCGGCAACGATCACGACGAACGGTTTCTGACCTTCAGGAGTGACGGGCGGCTCTATGCGCTGCCTGCCATGCTGGTGTCGGAAGTCTTGCGGCTGCCGTCCATCGCGCGCGTGCCCCAAGCGCCGCGGAGCCTGATGGGCCTCGCCAATCTGCGTGGATCGGTCCTGCCGGTGGCAAGCGTAAGGGCCCTGCTGGGAGGAGACGAGGCCGCCGCCACCCATGCCTCCCGGCTGATCGTACTGAATGGAACATCGAACGTCGCATTGGCGGTGGATGAAGTTGCAAGCCTGGTTCGTGTTTCGCACGAGAAGGTCAAAATGGCCGAAGCCGACGTTGCTTCGGAGCCCGGAGAACGTCTTCGCGGCGCGTTCGAAAACAACGCCGATGTCGTCAAGATACTCGATGTGCCGGAATTGCTGCGCCAGGGTTTCGCCCGCAGCAGAGCAACGCGGCGCACGCCGGAACCAACGCGCGCTGAAGCGACGTCGGATCTCTCCTCGGCGGAGGCCGTGCGACAGCGGCTGATCACGTTCGACGTCGCCGGCCAGGAATATGGCTTACCTCTCGATTCAGTCCGGGAAATTGTCGCGGCGCCTGATCATCTGACCTACGTGCCCGGGAGCGATGACGCCGTGCGCGGCGTCATGTCGTACAGGGATGGACTCTTGCCCCTGTTGTCGCTCCGACGCCTGCTCGGTCTGCCTGCGGCAAACTCGACGGACGCGATACGTGAGCAGGCCGTGGTCGTCTCGGTCGGTGATATTCTGGTGGGGTTCATCGCCGATCGCATGCGCGCCGTGATTGCCATCGATGAGGGTCGCGTGGAGAAGATCCCACCGATTCTCGCCGCGCGCGCGGGCGGAGAGACCAGGATCAAGGAAGTCTACCGCGTCGCCCACGATCGACTGATCTCGATCCTGGCCCCGGACCGCCTGTTCCGGGACGAGGTCATGCAGAAACTGATGCAAGGCGAAATCGCGATGAAGCCGATGACGGATGCCAGTTCAGCGAGATCGGACGCCGATGAACTGCGGTTTCTGGTCTTTCGTCTCAGCGACGACGAATTCGCGCTGCCGATCGACGCGATTGACGAAGTGGCTCGGGTGCCGGATCAGGTTACGCGCCTGCCGAAGACGCCAAAATTCCTCGAAGGCGTGGTCAATCTGCGGGGCGAGGTGATCCCGGTCATCGATCAGCGCCGCCGCTTCGACATGAGCCCCTCCACGGAGCTCGCAGGACGGCGGCTGGTCGTGGTGAGAACCGAACGTCATCGTGCCGGCCTCATCGTCGATGGAGTTTCAGACGTCCTGCGATGTACATCGGACATGATCAAGCCTTCACCCGATCTGACCGGGAGCGCGCAGGGCCTGGTGCGGTCGGTCATCAATCTGGAGGCATCGGGCAGGATCGTCCTGCTGCTGGACCCTTCCGAGTTGCTGACGCAGGCGGAGCTGGGTCTGCTGGATTCCTTCGGCAAGGATGTCCGAGGCAAAGAGACGCGGCAGACCAAGCCGTGATCAAGATCTTGGTCGTGGACGACTCGGCCCTGGTCCGAAAACTGATCGGACAGGTGTTTGCGACGCAGGCCGATTTCGACGTTCAATTCGCTAGAAACGGCCGGGAAGCGCTCGACGCCATCGGAGTCGCGCGCCCTGATGTCGTCACCCTCGACGTCAACATGCCCGAAATGGACGGGCTTGCGTGCCTCGACAGGATCATGATCGAGCACCCCTGCCCCGTGGTCATGGTGTCGACGACCACAGCCGCGGGCGCAAATGCGACGCTCGAGGCATTGCGTCTTGGTGCGATAGACTTTGTCGCCAAGCCGGCCGGTGCCGTTTCACTTGGCATCGATACTCTGGCGCAGCCGCTGATCGACAAGGTCCGGGCCGCCGCCGGCGCCAAGTTGAAAAGCTCTCTGCGCCTGCGCGAGAGAATACGACACCGGATCGGCGAAAGCGTAAAGGTGCTCCCACGCGCCTCGACCAGACAGCCGAAGCCCGTGGCGACGAACCCCGGTCTGGTGCTGATCGGCACGTCGACCGGGGGCCCCCCGGCGCTCGAGACGCTCCTGACTGCATTGCCGGCAAGCTTCCCGTGGCCGATCGTTGTGGCGCAACATATGCCGGCAACCTTCACCGGTCCGTTGGCGCGTCGTCTTGATGGCATCAGCCGGATCACCGTACGAGAAGTGGTGGAGCCGGTCGCGCTCGAGCCGGGACACGCCTATATCGGCCGCGGCGAAGCCGACGTCATTGTATCGCGGCGCGGCCGGGGCTTGTTCGCGATGGCCGCCCCGGTCGACAAGGCATACCCTTGGCACCCGAGCACCGACCGGCTGGTGCGCAGCGCACTGAATCATGTGGCTCCGAACCTGTTGGTCGGCGTGCTGATGACGGGCATGGGAAATGATGGGGCCGAGGCGATGGCGCTTGTTCACAGCCAAGGTGGAAGAACGATCGCGGAGGCGGAAGCAACCGCCGTCGTATGGGGTATGCCTGGCGAGCTGGTCAAGGCAGGCGGCGCAGACTTCGTCGTTCCGCTTCCGAAGATCGCCGCGCAGTTGAAAAGGTTGGTGGGCTGATGCCACTGGTCAGGAAGCCCTCTGCTCCGGGACCCGCGGCCGTCGCAGAAGGTGCGGGTCTCGCCGAGTCTTTGCTGCGTGGTACCGATGAGGAGCGATGGGCCGCAGCGCGCAACGCGTTCGAAGTTCCCGATGGGCTCGCATTGTTGAGCGAAGCGCTGTCGCGAGAGCATATCCCTCGCGTCCGCGAGGCCATCTTCACGGCGCTCGCGAAGATCGGCACGCCGGAAGCCGCAAGCGCCGTGCTGCCTCACCTGCGTTCGGACGATGCTGCCCAGCGCACCGCGTCGCTCGACGCATTGAGAGCGATGCCAGCAGCCGCCGGCCGACATTTGCCTCAGCTTCTGAGGGATCCCGATCAGGACGTCCGCCTGCTCGCCTGCGAGATCGCCCGCGGCCTCGCAGCGGATGATGCCGGCCGCGAGCTCATCGCGCTGATCGAGCGAGAGCAGAACGCCAATGTGTGCGCCGCCGCCGTCGAGGTTCTGGCCGAGATCGGCACCTCTTCGAGCTTGCCGGCGCTCGCCAGATGCGGCGCACGCTTTCCAGACGACCCGTTTCTGGCATTTGCCGTCAAGGCGGCGGCCGACCGCATCGGCTCACGCTGATCGATGGCCGATCCATCGCCACTCACAAGCGAGGAATTCCGCAGACTGGCCGAATTCCTCTATCGGCGAACTGGCATGGTGTTCTCCGAGGCCAAGCGTTACTTCGTGGAGCGTCGGATTGCCGAGCGGATGTCGGCGACTTCATGCCGCTCGTTCACGGACTATTTCGCTCAGCTCCGCAACGACGAGCGCAGGGAAGTGGAAGAGCTCATCAACGCTTTCACCATCAATGAGACCTACTTCTATCGGGAGGACTACCAACTCGCGTGCCTGACGACGGATCTGCTCGCAGCGCGTCTGGCGGCCAAGCGCGGTCGCGATGCGATCCGGATCTGGTCTGCGCCCTGTTCGACCGGCGAAGAGCCCTATTCCATCGCGATCTGGCTGCTGGAGAACTGGAAGGAAGTCGACGACTACGATATCGAAATCGTCGGATCGGACATCGATACGGACGTGCTTGAAGCAGCAGCGGAAGGCATATTCCGAAAGAGAGCGTTGATGAAACTTTCTCCGGATTTGGTCGCACGCTACTTTCACCCGCTTGGCGATGAGCGCTGGCAGATCCTCGACGACCTTCGCCAGTCGGTAAGGTTTTCACGTGTCAATCTCGTGGACACCAGGCAAACCCGGTTGCAAGGCGCTTTCGACGTCATCTTCTGCAGAAACGTGCTGATCTATTTTGACGATGAGTCGCGGCGGATCGCTGCGGAAAACCTGTACGAGAACCTGCTTCCCGGCGGCTTCGTTTGCCTCGGACATACCGAATCCATGAGCCGCATCTCCCCGCTGTTCGAGGTCTGCAGATATTCGGGCGCCATCGTCTATCGAAAGCCAATGGAGCTGCGCGCGTGATCGAGGCCGCAAAAAAGCGTATCCTGATTGTGGATGACGCCGCGCTGGTCCGGGGTTACTACCGGGCCGCGCTCGACGACCAAAGCTTCGAGGTCGAGGAGGCGTTGAACGGATTGGAGGCTCTCGAAAAAATCCTGGCGCAAAGCTTCGACCTCGCGATCGTCGACGTCAACATGCCGCGGATGGACGGAATTACGTTTTTGCGCGCGCTGCGCTCCCGGGAGCTTCCCATATCCTCGGTGCCGGTGCTGGTCACGAGCACCGAGGCCGGTGCCAAGGACATGGCAGCTGCACGCAGCGCCGGCGCCAATTATTACCTCGTGAAGCCGATTGGACAGAAACTGCTGGCGGAATACGCCGCCATTTTCTGCGGGGTGCGTCGATGAACGAGTTCGTCGAGCAATTCCTGCTGGAGTCGCGCGATCTCGTCGCGCAGGCGACTGACGATCTGCTGGCGCTGGAAGGAAAGCCTGACGACAGAGATCGATTGGATAGCGTTTTCCGGGCATTTCACACCCTGAAGGGCGCCGCAGGAATCGTCGATTTCGCTGCGATGGCGCGGACCCTGCACGCGGCGGAAGATATCCTGGCGAGCATCCGGACGAGCGGAGAGGCCATTGTGCCGAGCGTGCTCGACGAGTGCCTGACCTGCCTCGATCTCACATCGCGGTGGCTGGACGCGATGGAGGCGAACGGAAAGGTGCCGACCGGCACGGAGGCCGACGCAGACGACATGATCTCGCGCTTTGCGGCATCGCTCGAGACCAACGCGCGCGACCGGGCTTCGCAACCCGCCGGTAATGACTGGCTCGAACGACTTCGCGTCGATCCGCACGAACGGACCACAGGTCCGCGCGTGGCGCTGCGATATGTCCCCGATGCGGACGCTTTTTTCCAGGGCCAGGACCCGATGGAGGTGATCGCCGCATTGCCCAATCTGTTGAAGCTTGACCTCGCGTTGCGGGACCCTCCCGCGTCTCTTGAAGCAATGAACACGTTCAGCTCCATCCTCGACATTGTCGCTTTGATGGAAGCGTCCGCAGCCCAGGTCCGCACAGCGCTGATCGGTGTCCGCGGCGCGATGGATATCCGCGAGTTGGCGTCGTCAAACGCCCCGGTTGAGGACGGTCGGTTGACGGCCACCTCTCTGCTGGAGGCGCAACTACTCGTTCTGCGCGACGGTACCGCCGACGGACTGATGGGCCGGCTCGCTTCGGTCGGCCGCACCGCCGTCAACGCGCTCGCATATCTCGGCCAAAGCGAGGCGGCTGCCGCTCTCGGCGGCGCAGCAGCGACCGCTCAGGCCACGCTGAGCGCGGCCCCCTTGGTCGAGGCGATCGAGCGCGCGCTCACCGGCGACGGTCGGCAAACATCCAGGGGCAATACAACCGGCCCGGTCCGTGCGGTCAGGGCCCTGCGGGTCGACATGAGCAGGATCGATACGCTGGTCAAGCTGACCGGCGAACTGGTCGTCCTCAAAAACGCCATCGGTCACGTCGCAAAGCTCAGTCAGGAAAGCGCAGGGCCGGCCCTTCTGGCGACGACGCTGCGTGAACAGCACGCCCTGTTCAACCGGCTGACGACGGAACTGCAGGCCGCGGTGCTTGGCATCCGGGTGCTTCCGTTGCGATCCGTTTTTCGTCGCTTTCCGAAATTGGTCCGGGAAATCGCCGGCAGTGTCGGCAAGACTGTGAAATTGCTTGTTGAGGGCGACGACACCGAGGCGGACGCCACCATCGTGGACGCGCTGTTCGAGCCGCTGCTTCATGTGCTGCGCAACGCGGTCGACCACGGCATCGAAAGCCCGGAACGGCGCGCCGCCGCCGGCAAGGAGGCCGCCGGCACGGTGATCCTGCGCGCGCGCCGCGATGTCGACAACGTGGTGATCGATGTCGAAGACGACGGTGGCGGCATCGACCTGACCCGGGTGCGCGCCGTGGCGGCGGAACGACGGATTGCCAGCGCCGATGTCCTGGCTGCGATGACGGACAGCGAGGCGGTTCACCTCATCTTTGCAGCCGGCTTCTCGACGGCAGCAACCGTCTCCGACCTCTCGGGACGCGGGGTCGGGATGGATTCTGTCAAGACAGCCGTCGAGCGGCTCGGCGGCAAAGTAACCCTTGAGACCACGCCCGGCGCCGGGACAACCATCACCCTGCTCCTTCCCTTCAGCCTGATGATGACCGCGGTGATGACGGTGGACGTCGCGGGCCAAGCGTTCGCGCTGCCGCTCGATACGATCCTGGAAACAACCATCGTCGGGCGCGACCGCATCGTGCCGATCGGGTCCAGCCATGCGGTCGTGCTGCGCGATCGCACGGTGCCGATCATCGACCTGGCCGAGATGCTCGGATTTTCCCCTGGACTGCCCAGCCAGGGCGTCGCGAAGATCGTGGTCCTGTCAGTTGGAACCCAGATTGCCGGACTGGTTGTCGATCGATTGGGCGAGCGGATGGATGTCATGCTGAAACCGATGGACGATCTGCTGGCGGGCATCAGGGGGGTCGCAGGGACCACGTTGCTGGGCGACGGCCGCGTCCTGATCGTGCTGAATCCGGCGGAGATACTGGTTTGACCGCCGTCCTTCACGATGCCTCCACCATCCGGCTGTTCGGCGTCTGCTCCGCCCAGGACGCCGAGATATTGCTTCAATTGCTGTTGACCCATCCCGCGGCAGAAATCGACTGGCGGGACTGCGAAAGCGCCCATGCTGCCGTGATTCAGGTCCTGCTGGTGGCGGGGCGGGCGCTGCGGGGGCCCCCCAGAGGCGCCCTCCTGAGCCGCCTCGTTGCCCCCGCCATCGCCTCCAACTGAAAAGTTGGACTTTCCCTGACGCGCCGGAGATGCGAAAAGCCCAACTTCGCGGCTCAAAAATCGGCCCCCCGGAGACTGCATGCCCTACACGCTCTTGATCGTCGACGACAGCAAGCTCGCCCGAATGGCGGCGGCCAAGGCGCTCAAAAATCTCTATTCGGACTGGGAACGGGTCGAGGCGGCGAACGGCGACGAGGCAATCTCGCTTGTCAGGGAAACGCCGTTCGATATCGCTGTTCTGGACTTCAACATGCCTGGGCGGGACGGTCTGCAGCTCGCGGCGGAAATCCTCGCGCTCCGCCCTTCTACGCCGCTTGCCATCGTCTCGGCCAATCACCAGGCTGAGATCGTTGCGCAGGCGAAGGGCATCGGAGCCGAGTTTCTCACCAAGCCTTTGAACGAACAGGCCTTGGGCGCGTTCCTGGAAGGCGCCGTACGGCGGCTCGAGCAAGCCAAAGCATGAGTGCCATGCCTCCGGATTTGCTCAGTGAGTTGCAGCTCGACGCCCTGACCGAACTGGTCAATATCGGCGTCAGCCGGGCAGCCGCCAGCCTCCGGGAAATGGTCGGCGCGCAGGTCCATTTGTCGGTGCCGATGGTGTCGCTCGAGACCCGCGGCCGGGCGATCGCCATCCTGAGCGAACGTGAGGCATCGAACCTGGTTGCCGTCCACCAGGTGTTCGAGGGCGACATTGCCGGCCGGGCGCTCCTGATCTTTCCGGAGACCAAGAGCCTGGAGCTGGTTCGGGCGATCACGGGTGGGGATCTGCCGCTCGAGGACATCATCGAGCTTGAACAGGAAGCGCTGGCGGAAACCGGCAATATTCTTCTCAACAGTTGCCTTGCGACCATCGCCAACATGCTTCATCGAAGCCTGAAGATGTCGTTGCCCGAGGTTCTGCGCGGCAACGCCGCAACATTTTTCAGCCTCGCGCCACCACCGGAAGCCGGTGACTTTGTGATGTTTCTCTTTATCAATTTTGCCGTTCGCGAGCGCGACATCAGCGGTTACATTGCAATGATCATGGATTTGCCCTCCCTCACGGCGCTCGTTCATCTGCTTGATGAGTTCATCGAACGGGCGACGGGCGATGCGGTATCTTCCGGCGATGACCGAGCTTGAGCGCGATCAATTCTCCGGTGCCTTGGACGCATTGGACTCAGGCGTCGTCGTTCTGGATCGCGATCAACGCGTCGTGTTCTGGAATTACTGGCTCTCGTCGGCAAGTGGCATCGGCCCCGGCCAGGCAGCCGGACAAACACTGGCTGAGCTTTTCCCCGATCGGACGCTCGGTCGACTGACAACCTCTATCACCGATGCGCTTTCGGTGGGCTCGTCCGCCTTCCTGACCTATTCGCTCAATCCGGATTTGCTGCCACTGCGAACCCGGGCCGGCCTGCCTCTGATCTACAACGTGACAGTCCGTCCATTCGGAGCGCAACTGCCGCATTCCCACTGCCTGCTACAGATTGTGGAT
>Ga0308176_10001539_pt1 | contig 14496 bp, 14 predicted proteins | sample PhyCR2_3_FD_203890 | JGI IMG/M metagenome (GOLD analysis project Ga0308176, IMG submission 203890) | Soil microbial communities from UC Gill Tract Community Farm, Albany, California, United States - DLSLS.C.R2 | ecosystem: Environmental > Terrestrial > Soil > Agricultural land | place: USA...
GGCTCCTAACCTCTACTGGCGTCGCAAGCCACGCAGGGAAGGGGACACATGATCCTGGTCACCGGGGCCACCGGGAACGTCGGCGCCGAGGTGCTGCGGCAGCTGGCCGAGGGCGGGCACCCCGTCCGGGGCCTGACCCGCCGGCCGCCGGACCGCGCCGGGCCCGTCGAGCTGGTGGCCGGTGACCTGACCCGGCCGGACAGCCTGCGCGCGGCGGCCCGCGGAGTGAATGCGGTCTTCCTGCTGGCCGGCCAGCCGGACCCGCCCGGATTGCTCGCCGCACTGCGCTCGGCCGGGCTCGAGCGGGTGGTCCTGCTCTCCAGTGGGGCCGTCGTCGGCGGCGACCTGGACAACTACGTGGTCCGCTATAACGTGGTGTCCGAGGCTGCCGTCCGGGACAGCGGTCTACAGTGGACGGTGCTGCGGCCCAGTGGCTTCATGTCGAACGCGCTGGCCTGGGCGGAGCAGTTGGGCCGGAGTGACGTGGTCCAGGAGCCGTTCGGGGCGGTCCCGGTCGCCGTGGTCGACCCCGCGGACATCGGCGCGGTCGCCGTGCTGGCCCTGACCGCGGACGGGCACGCCGGGCGCAGCTACCGGCTAACCGGTCCGCAGGCGCTGACCCCCGCGGACCGGCTCCAGGTCCTCGGCGAGGTACTCGGTCGCCGGCTGCGGCTGGACCCGGAACCGGACGCGGCGGCCCGGTCCCGGATGGCGGCGACCATGCCGCCGGACGTGGTGGAGGCGTTCTTCCGCTTCTTCGTGGCCGGCGAGTACGACGACAGCCGAGTGACCCCCACGGTCGCCGACCTCCTCGACCGCGCTCCACGTACGTTCGCCGACTGGGCCCGTGCCCACTCCGCCGCCTTCCCCCGCTGACCCGGCATGATCATCCTGACCACTCCAGTCCCGCTGCCCGACCAGACGGCGGTATTGCTAATCCGTCGCGCCGGCGAGCCGGGCTGCCAGCGTCCTGACATGCTCGACGAGCTCCGGGGGCTCGTGCACCTGGAAGTCGAACCCTTTGGTTGTCACGTAGATGGCCAACTCGTCCAGCGAGTTGGACCCTGCCCGCAGGGTGCAGCTGTGCTCGTCGATCGGCTCCAGCGCTGCGGTGGTGGGGGCGATCCGCTCCACCGCGGTCTCGACGCTGACGTGCAGGGTGAACCGGGCCTGGTAGCGGTAGGCCGACGTGGAGATCGCCCGCGAGATGTAGCCGCTGATGTCGGGGTCGGGCGGGGTGCGCGGGGCGAAGCGGGGGCCGGTGGGCGTGCGCGGGTCGAGCCGGTCCACGCGGTAGGTGCGCCAGTCCTGACGGTCGACGTCCCAGCCGAGTAGGTACCAGCGCCGACCCGTGTGCACCAGCCGGTGCGGCTCGGTCGTGCGGATGCTGCTGGTTCCGTCGTGGGTGCGGTAGTCGAAGCTCAGGCGCAGCGAGTCGCGGCAGGCGGCGGCGATGGCGGTGAGGGTGCTCGGGTCGACGGTGGGGCCGGTGTTCGCCATCGGCACCGTCACCGACTGCAGGGCGTTGATCCGGTGGCGCAGTCGGGACGGCAGCAGCTGTTCGAGCTTGGCCAGGGCCCGTACTGAGGTCTCCTCGATCCCGGTGATCGAACCGCCAGCGGCCGTGCGCAGGCCCATCGCGACCGCGACGGCTTCGTCGTCGTCGAGCAGCAGCGGAGGCAGGTCCGCGCCGGCACCCAGCCGGTAGCCGGCGGCGCCCGCGGTGGCCAGCACGGGGTAGCCGAGGCCACGCAGTCGGTCGATATCGCGGCGCACGGTGCGCGGAGTGATCTCCAGTCGCTCGGCCAGTTCGGCGCCGGACCAGTCGCGTCGGGTCTGCAGGAGCGAGAGCAGTTGCAGCAGCCGTGCCGAGGTTTCCCACATGGTTGAAGTCTGCCATCGACCTAGGACTGATCCTGACCTAACCGGCTCGTAGCGTCGTCGGGCATGGAGAACAACAGCGAGATCCGGCCCTTCACCGTCGACATCCCCCAGGCTTACCTGGACGACCTGCGGGACCGGCTCGCCAGGACCCGGTGGGCCGCGGACCTGCCCGATGTCGGCTGGAGCCGCGGAGTGCCGGTGAGCTACCTCAAGGGGCTGGCCGGGTACTGGCGCGATGGCTACGACTGGCGCGTCCACGAGCGGGAGCTGAACAAATACCCGCAGTTCACCACCGAGATCGACGGGCAGAACATCCACTTCCTGCACGTGCGCTCGCCCGAGCCGGACGCACTGCCGCTGATCCTGACCCACGGCTGGCCCGGCTCGATCGTGGAGTTCCTGAACGTCATCGGCCCGCTGACCGATCCCGGGGCACATGGCAGCGACCCGGCACACGCGTTCCACCTGGTGATCCCGTCGATCCCCGGCAGCGGGTTCTCCGGGCCGACCGGCGAGGCCGGCTGGGACACCAACCGGGTGACCAGGGCGTTCGCTGAGCTGATGAACCGGCTCGGCTACGACCGCTACGGCGCGCAAGGCGGCGACACCGGCGCGGTCATCTCCCCAGGGCTCGGCCGGCTCAACCCCGACAAGGTCGTCGGTGTGCACGCGAACGGGCTCTCCGCGTTCACCGAGGTCGAGCCGGACCAGGTGGCGGAGCTGACCGAGGCCGAGCGCGCGCGGCTGGAGCGCCTGCAGTACCTGAAGACCGAGCAGTCCGGCTACGTGATGATCCAGATCACCCGGCCGCAGACCCTGGCACACGGGCTGCACGACTCCCCGGTCGGGCAGTTGGCCTGGATCGTGGAGAAGTTCAAGGAGTGGACCGATCCGGCTGCCGAACTGCCCGAGGACGCGGTGGACCGGGATCTGATGCTCACCAACGTGATGCTGTATTGGCTGACCGGCACCGCCGGGTCCTCGGCCAACAGCTACTACGAGGCCGCGCATGCCGGAGCCTGGGGCGCGAGTGAGCGTTCCACGGTGCCGACCGGGGTCGCGGTGTTCCCCCTGGATGTGTCCATCCGGCGCACTATCGAGCTCGAACACACCGTCGTGCACTGGTCCGAATTCGGCCGCGGCGGCCACTTCGCCGCCATGGAGGCCCCCGACCTGCTCGTCGACGACATCCGGAAGTTCTTCAGCAAGCTGCACTGAACCACCGCGGCGCCGACCTCGATCAGGTCGGCACCCAGCGCCCGGCGTCGTCGAGTACGAGTTCGCGGCCGATGTGAGCACCGGGAAGGCACCAAGATCGTCGTCATCGGAAGGACGCTTCGATCACGAGCCGGCCGCCGCAGCCATCTGGTTCGAATCCCGTTGGGGGCACCGCAGCTGACCTGCAACTTTCCTGGCGACTCTGTCCACAGGGCTGGCTCGCGGGATCAGTCGTGGGATCAGCCGGTCGTATGGTGCAACCGTGCCCCCCGCCGTCGCCCCCGCGGCCACATCGAGCCGCTGCCCTCGGGCAGCTTCCGGGCCGTCGTCTTCACCGGGATCGACCCGCTGACCCGCCGGCGCCAGTACGTCCGCGAGACCTGCTCGACCCGCGTCGAGGCGGAGAAGGCGCTGACCAGGCTGCAGGGGCAGGTCGACGGGAATCGGCACCCGAAGTCGTCGATCACCGTCACGACCGCGGTGGAGCAGTGAATGGAGGTCGCCGATCTCGAGGTCACGACCCGGGAGCGGTACGAGGACCTGATCCGGCTCTACATCGTGCCGACCTTCGGCGACCTGCAGGCCGGCCGGCTCGACGCCGAGCTGCTCGAGCGCTTCTACGCCCGGCTGCACCGGTGCAAGGCGATCTGCGGCAGCCGGCCGCCGCGCGGGCACGTCTGCACGCCGCTGAGCACGAGCACGACCCGAAAGATCCATTACCTACTGCGGGGTGCGCTGGGCCGAGCGGCCCGGTGGGGCTACGTGAGCGTGAACGCCGCGGAGCTGGCGCAGGCGCCGTCGCCGCGCAAGCCGAGGCCGACCCGAATGGGCCGCTCCGCGGCAGACGAGTGCGTTGCGCCATCGATGAGCCGGCGGACTGTCGGAGGCGCCTACGGTCCGAGCGTGGCCACCTTTGCCGTACGCATCGTTCACGGGCCAGGTTGGGACCCGCGCCTGGAAGACACGCCCCGCCCTGTGGGCACCACACCGGTACTCCGGTGAACCGCACGCACCGGTCGGACACAGCGACGACAGCTTGAGCCGGTCGTCACGGACGCCGCAGTAGCGGGATGAGAGAGATTCTCATCCCGCCTCTGCCGTCGCTGTAGGGGTTACGCGCCGGACACTGCATACACGTCGGTGGAGTTGTTCTTTGTCGGAGTCAGGTCGGTCGGGCTGAGGACCGATTGGATGGCGCGGCATGAGGGCTGGGTCGTGGCGTTGCCGTCCGAGCAGTTCGTTTTGACGTAGAAGGGGATGAAGCCGCTCGGGTTGGCAACGAGCCCCATGTAGTCGCCGAGGAAGTAGCCGCCTGCATACGGTGCCGCGAGATTGTTGAACGGGCCGTCCAACACGGTGGCGCCGTTAAACGTGGGTCCGGCCGTGCTGCTACCCGGCGCCGTCGAGTGCCGGATCAGCAGGTTGGTGGGCTCGTTACCGCGCACGGTGGTCGTCCACTGGAAGTAGCTGACGCCGACCACGCCCGCGGCGTTGACATAGACGCTGGGGTCGAACGCCGGCTGCCCGGTGTGGACGTTCACCAGTTTGGGCGCGCTCCAGCTGGCGCCACCGTTGTTCGACGTGGAGATGACGACCTCGTCATTGGCGAAGCCGTTGAAGCGGCTGTCCTGCCAGACCACATAGAGTTGGCCGGTGGTGGGGTTGATGGCGGGCTCGGGGATGATGTCGCCGGTGCGTGACGGCGCCGGCGGCGCGTTCGTGGCGGGATCGAGGTTGTTGGGATCGACGACGCCGATGGTTTGCAGGCCCGCGACCACCTTGGGCCGGCTCCACGTGGCGCCGCCGTCGGTGGATTTGACGAAGGCGACGTTGTATCCGCGGTGCCCGCCGGCGTTCGACGCGCCCTGGATCATGTTGAAGAAGTCATACAACGCACCGCTCTGGCGATCGATCACGATCTGGTTTCCGATGGTCTGGTCCTGGGACGGCAGCCCCACAATGACCCGAGGATGGCTCCACGTCCTGCCGAAGTCGGTGGTCTTCGAGATCAGCGCCGGCCCGAAGAAGGCCCGCTCGTGCGGGAATCCGGCCGGGCTAGCCGGCGGCGCGACCAGCCGATCCCAGACGGCGTACGCGATGCCGGGATGCACCGGGTCGGCCGTCACGGACTCCTTGTCGTTGAACAGGTAGGACCTGGCGTTGTGGCACTGGTAGCCGGGCCCGGTCGGAGTTCCCACCAGGCAGGGATCGTCGATGATCGTCTGGACGTTCGTCCAGGTCGCGCCGCCGTCGTAGGACGTGGCCGCGCCGACGGCGTTGTGCAGGGCGTTCGGGTCACCGGGGTACGGCGTCTGATTGAAGGAGAGCGAGACCGAGTAGGCGGTGCTGCTTGACGGCGAGCCAGGCGGAGCGCCGGGGCCGATCGAAACCCACGGGTCGGATGCGCGCTGATAGTTCAGGTAGGCGCCTGGGTAGCCGGATGCGTGGTAGCAGGCGCTGAAGGGTTGCGGGCTGACGCGCCAGCTGAGGCCCCCGTCGTTTGAGTACCCGGCAACCAAGCCGTGAGCCCCGCCGCTGGACCAGCGGTCCTGCTGCCAGGCGCCGACCAGGTGCGATGGATTGGTCGGATCAACAGCGACCTGCGGCTCGACCTCCGAGTTGAGGTAGTTCAGCGACTCCGGCTGGGGTTCCAGAGCAAGACAGCCCGGCGTGGCATACGGGCTGGGATTCTGGGAGGCAAGCGCTGGTGCCGTGGCAGCAACCGCCGTCGCTCCATTCGCTCCGAGCACGGTGGCCGCCGCGACGAGCGCTACTGCGGTCTGAATAGCGGGACGTCTAGGCATTCGTGTCCTCCGCACGCCAGGACCAGGCGGGACCGACCGGCAAAGCCACCCCTCGGCCTGTGGTCAACGTCACACTGTCCCCCGTCGCTCGCACTCAAGCAAGGGGGCCGCAGCACTCCGCCGTCGTCTGGACGCGCCGCCCGGTGGTGCGGATCCGTACGTCCTCAATTCGGCAAAGTCGGCCGTCGCGAAGCCGTAGCGAGCGTCGACAGGTCGTACCTGCTTGTCACTAGGCGTCACCGCCGGGGATCCGTTCCGCCCGGCATGGCGACGTCTTGGCCGCGAGCGTGGCTGTCGTCGCGTCTCTGAGGGCTTGCCCGGAGAGTGAGACGCGACACTAGCCGTCGTTGTTGCCGTAGCTGTCGATCATGTGCCGTTCATAGTTGGCGAACGGCCCCAGCCCGACCGCCGCACGGCGCTCGTCAAGCTGCTCGCGGTCGGCGATCGGCCGGACCTGCAGGCGCCCGACGCCACCAGTGTCGTGGGGGCCGGTCCAGAACTGGGTGCCGTAGCGCTGCGGCTGTCCCTCGGCGCAGAGGACCCGGTCCGTAAGGTAGGCCAGGTTGCTCGGATCGGCCTCGCCGACGGCGACCGCCTCGGTCAACAACGCCAGGCACCGGCGCTGGAACTCGGGCTCGGCATCCGCATGCTGCGCGAGTAGCCACGCCGCGGACGCGGCCTGCTCACCGACTTGGCCTCGCAGCGGCCACCCGCGCCGGTCGAGCACGCCGGCCAGCCAGGCGGTGTTCTCCGCGTCGACAGCGGCCACCTCGTCCCAGTCGGGTGGCTCGCGGGTCCGGGCCTGCTGGTCCCGATCCATGCGGGCCACCAGTTCCGCGGCCAGCGTCTGGTCGTCCACCTGGCCAGCATGGGTCATGACCGAACCTTCGACGCCGGCACGTCCGACCGCCGGCTGGCCGGGGCTGGGGCGGGCGACTCTGACCTGCCCTGGGCGGCTGCGGCCGATACCGGCCGGTCACGCCGGCCGGGTGAGATCTCGCCCCTGCGGGATCGCTGCGCGATCTCACCCCGGCCGGGTGAGCCGCCCGGCCCCGCCCGGTCCGCCCTGGGCTGGTCCTTCGGAGTGGCGCCCCAGCCCTGGGGCCGCCGGCGCAGCGCGCTGGCGTCGCCACGTCGAAAGGACCGACACGTGACCGTCATGGACTACCCACCCGAACCAACAGTCCGGATCCCGATCCCAACCCGGCGCCGGCCGGGCCCCAGACCAGGCGCCGGGCCTGGCTGTGGCTGGGCGGGTGCTGCCGGAGCTGGACCCGCACGGGCTGCTGGACAACCCGCACAACCCCGCACCGACCTCGGTGACCTGACCGAGCTGATCGCCAGTATCCGGGCCGTCGGCGTGCTGGAGCCGCTGATCGTCACCCCAACCGACCACGGTGGGCACGTCTGCTGTTCGGGCACCGGCGCCGGGCGGCCGCGATCGAGGCCGGCATGGTCACGGTGCCCTGCGACGTCCGCGCGGACTACGCGGGCAAGTCGGCCGAGCAGCTGGCCGACATGCTGGCCGAGAACCTGCACCGAACGATTCAGGATTCGAGGCACCGCCTCTCGCGGGCGGTGCTCAAGCCGTCCTCGGCCGTCCCTGGTGACAAGGTCAGTAACAGAGCGTTGACTCGAAGGCCCTCGTCGCACGGAGGCCTACCTGGACTCACGGCGTTGACTAGGCCCGCTACCACTACTGACCTCATGTCAGCGGCCGGCTGCGAAGCCACGGCGCCGAATGTGACACGATTCGCGGCTAGGCGAGATCCCCGGGGGGACGATGGTCCGACGAGACGGCAGGCACCGCGGCGTCGGCCGGCGGCCGGGCACGGGCGGTCGCTCGGTGGTGGCCGGCGGCGGGCGGCATGCGGAGGTGTCCGGGGGTGGTGCCGGCCCGTCGGCGTGGCACGTCGCGGTCGGCGGCGGCACCGTCGCGGTGGCGGCTGCGCTCGCGCTGGGAGTGATGATCGCGGGTCGGGTGCCGCCGACGACGTCGGATCCGGCCGCCCTGAGCACCGGGACGGCCGGCCCATCGGCGCCGGGGACCGGCAGCGCGGCGACCGGGTCGGCGCTCGGTGTGATCGCGGTCGCCACGGCCCACCTCGGTGCCCCCGTCGCCGCACCGACCGGGGCGGACGTCGACCCGGCGGCCGCACCCGCCGCTCGGGCTCCGCGGGGCGGCCAGGGCCACCATCGCCCGCCCGAGCCACCCGGGCGGCCGGCGGATCCGGGCGGCGGCCGGGGTCAGCGGGACCGCTGACCTGTTCGACGGGTGTAGCTCCCGCTCGGTCCCGCGGCCGGGCGCTGACCGGTCGCCCCGGCCGATCGCTCGACAGTCACACGATGCTCATGTCCGCTGGAGCCGTGGTGGCCGCGGCGGCCCCCAGCGGCATCCTCGCAGCGCCGGCATCGGCCGCCGAGGCACCCCGGAACGACAGCGCCGCGTGCGTCCAGGCCGGGATCTCGACGCTGAAGAGCCTCGGGCTCCTCCAGGCGGCCGCGCAGCAGAAGATCGACTACTCGATGCTCGCCGACCCGGTCAACGGGCCGATCTACGCGGCGCTGCCGGCCGGTTCGTACCTGTCCCTCGGTCAGGTGGTCAAGCTCCACACCACCAACCCGGAGCTGTTCGCCTGGTGCCGGTGACCTGAACGCACCATCCGGGCAGGGCCGGGACATCCGGCCCTGCCTCGGCGTGTCCTCTGTGGTCCGGTCATCCCTGTCGTCCGGTCATCCGAAGGCGAACAGCGTGCCTGACCTCCAACAAGGAGACACACGCTAGCCGCGCATCCCCAGACGCGAGGCTTGCCGCGCCACCGTGGGCGCAGCAAACCCCTGATCGCCATCAGGAGCTGAAGTTGGTGATCGCCGAGACACAGCCGACGCCCTGAATCCAGACGTCCTGGATCCCGGCGACGTCGGGTGCAATGTCGTCGGCGGAGACGATCATCTGCGCGGTGAAGGACTCGTCGTTGCCGTCACCGGCACGGTAGAAGTCCGCGAGCAGCACAACCGTGTTCTCATCGGTGCCTGCTATCTTCAGTGACTCCGCCGCTGATCCGGTGCACTTGAAGGTCGTGCTTGGCAGCAGCTCGACCGTGTCCCAGCGAACGCCCTCGCCCGTGAGACAACCGGCCAGCGGGCCCTGCCCGACGTTGCTTGTGCATCGGAAGCCGCCAGCCGAATTTACGAAGCCCGTCCCGGGGTTATAGGAGCCGCCGCCCGTGACCGAGGCGGCACCGGTTGGGAAGCCGCTGATGTCGGCCGCATTGAAGCCGAAGCCGATGTTGCCGGGTGCCGCCGACGCGGTCCCCGCAAGCAGGAGAACGACGGCTGCCAGCACCGCCGGCACAAGCGCAATCACCTTCATTTTCATCTTCTGAGCCCTTTCTTCCGGTAGGAAATCGGTGCGGCATTCAGGCCGCGGGTCGGGCCGCCTTCCAGCACCGGGAAGATCGCGTCGGCGACCAGGCCGTGCACCTCCTGGTGCACCGTGCGGGCGGCCTCGGCGTCGGGCGCGTCGACAAGACAGAAGATCCTGCCGTGGCTCTCGTCCACCCGGCCCGCCGCCGGGCCGTCATCGCGCCTGCCAGGTCCAGCCGCACGAGCCGCAGCCGCAGCGCGCGCCGTAGTTCACGATCCGGTCCGAACCGCATCGGCGGCACATCGGTTCCAGGCAGGGACCGGCATCCCTCGGCACCGGGTGCCGAGGGCTGCGCGTCACCTCAGCCCCTGGCGAAGAAGAGGTAGTCCGCCGTGTACGCAACGCCTTGGGTCTGCCCGTCCTTGCACGTCGTCGTCGGCGCCAGGCCGCCGGCGGTGTCCAGCCGCTGGACGTAGGTGACGTTGCCGAAGATGCCGGTGCCCCGGGTCTTGGTCGCCTTCAGCAGCAGCTGCGGGATGGCACCCGGGACCGGGGCGGAGGCCACCGTCGCCGCCTCGACGAGCGAGCCATCCCGGATCGACTCCCAGCTAGGGCCCCGGAAGTGGATCACGGCCGGGCCGGGGTCGCCAAGTGCAGCGATCGGCTCCAGGAACGTCCAGGCACGGCCGGTGCACTGGTACACCTGCACACCCTCGGCGGCGAACTGGGCGATCAGCTGATTGCCGGGCGGCACCCGGATCGCCTCAGGCACCGAGTCGGAACCGGTGCTGTCCGCCGCGAGGGCGGCTGCGGGTGCCGCACTGCCGGAGCCGGCGGTGCCGACCAGGGCGGCGCCGACCAGTGCGGCCGTGCCGAGGCCGAGCAGGAGTTTTCGCCGGCCGGGAATCCGTACGAGCATGTCTGATCTCCAGGAGTCGTTGTGTCATCGGCATCGGGGCGGGCAGTCGGCCGCTCGGTGCGCCGAACCTATGGGCGCGCGACGCGCCCGCCATCGGACGATGTGCGGATTCCGCGGTGCCCGGGACGCCTATTTCTCGACGCCGAGCCTCCTAGGCAGCGCATACTCGCTGGCATGGGCGGGGGCGTCACGACCTCGCGCTTCGTCGGTCGCGAAGCTGAACTGGGCCGTCTCGAGGCGGCGTTCAGGGCCGTCGACGGAGGCGAGCCGGCGGCGGTGTGCCTGGGTGGTGAAGCCGGCGTCGGGAAGACCCGGTTGGTCAGCCGGTTCGCCGATCGGGTCCGGGAGCGGGGCGGGACGGTGCTGTTCGGCGGTTGCGTCGAGCTCGGGGAGGCGTCGCTTCCGTACGCACCCGTGATCGAGGCGCTCCGCGGCCTAGGCCGGGGGCTGGCGCCGGCGACGCTCGACGAGCTGGTGGGATCCGGACGGCCGTTGCTGGCGCGCGTGCTGCCGGAGCTCGGGCAGGGCGAGGAGGCCGCCGCCGTCCCGGTCGGCCCGTTGGTGCAGGCCCGGCTGTTCGAGGCGTTCCTAGGCCTGCTGGAGCGGCTCGCCGCGCGGTCCCCCGTCGTGCTGGTGGTGGAGGACCTGCACTGGGCGGACCGCTCGACCCTGGACCTGCTTGCCTTCCTCGTCCGCAACCTGCGAGCCGAACTGCTGCTCGTGCTCACGTACCGCACCGACGAACTGCACCGGCAGCATCCGCTGCGGCCGTTCCTGGCCGGTCTGGACCGCAGCGGACGCGTCCAGCGGCTCGACCTCGGCCGCTTCGACCGCACCGGCATCGCCGACCTGCTGGCCGGCATCCTGGGGACGGGGCCGGACGACAAGCTCGTCGAGCGGATCTTCCTCCGCTCCGAGGGCAACGCGTTCTTCGCGGAGGAGTTGCTCGCGGTGGCCCACCACGGCGACGGGCGCAACCTGCCCCCGAGCCTGGAGAACGTCTTGCTGAGCCGCCTCCAGGTCCTTCCCGAGGACACCCAGGCAACGCTCCGAATCGTGGCGGCGGCCTGCGGCCGGATGGAGCCGGAGCTGCTCGCGGCGGTCAGCGAGCTGCCCGAGGTGGACCTCCTCGCCGCGTTGCGGGCCGCGGTCGCCCACCAGGTCCTCGTACCCGACCCCAGCACGGAGACCTACGCCTTCCGGCACGCGCTGACCCAGGAGGCGCTCTACGCGGAGTTGCTGCCGGGCGAGCGAACCCGGCTGCACGCCGCCTTCGCCCGCGTGCTGACCCAGCGGCCTGACCTCGCCGGAGCCAACGGGCTCGCGCCGGCGCTGCTCGCGCACCACTGGGGTAGGGCTCACGATCCGGCCCGTGCGCTGCCGGCCGCGGTGGAGGCGGGGTTGCAGTCCCACGCGACCTACGGGTTCGCCGACGCGCAGCGGCACTTCGAGACGGCGCTCGCGCTGTGGGACCAGGTCGCCGATCCCGAAGCCGGACGAGGACTAGATCGTGCCGCGGTGCTGCAGCACGCCGCCGAGTCGGCCTACCTGGCCGGCGACCCGACCCGCGCCATCACATGGACCCGGGCCGCGCTGCTCGACGTCGACGCGGCCAAGGACCCGGTACGGGCGGGGCTCCTGCATGGGCGGCTCGGGGGCTACCTGCGGGCTACGGGCGGCGAGGGCGCCTTCGAGCACTTTCAGGCCGCGGTGCGACTGGTGCCCACCAGCCCCCCGCTGGCCGAGCGTGCCCAGGTCCTGGCGGCCTTCGGCGAGGCACTGATCGTCCAGGGCCGGTACCGCGAGTCCCGGGACCTGTGCACGGAGGCGATCGAGGTGGCCGGCCAGATCGGCGCCCTCGCCGACGAGGGGGACGCCCGCCGAGCATTGGGTGTGGATCTCGCCTTTCTGGGCGATCTCGACGCGGGCGTGGAGCAGCTGCGGGAGGCACGCAGGATCGCCGAGGCGGTTGGAAAGGTGGACGAGGTGGCGCGCTCCTCCGCCGTCCTGTCGGGCTTGCTGGAGTCGTTCGGCGAGCTGGAGGAGGCGACCGCCGTCGCGCTGGAAGGTGCCGACCTTGCGGTCAGCCAAGGCCTCGGGCGCTGGCACGGCCCCTTCCTCACCGCCACCGCCGCCCGGGCGCTGTTCGGGCTCGGCCGTTGGGACGAGGCCGAGCGGCTGCTGCACCGCGCGGCCGCCCGGGTCGCCCCGGAGCTCGCCGCCACGCGCGTGCTCATTCACGCGGCGCACAGCCAACTCTGCCTCGGCCGCGGCAGTGCCGCCTCGGCCGCACCGCACCTGGCTGCGGCCCGCGACGCCTACGCCGGCACCGTCACGCAGCCCTGGTTCGCGACGCCGCTGTTCATCGCGACGACGGAGCTGGCTCTCGCCGAGGGCCGCCCACGGGACGCCGATGCGGCTGTGACGGAAGGGCTCCAGGCCGCAGGCGCGGATCTCCTGTTCGCCGCCCCGCTGTTCGCGCTGGGGTTGCGGGCAGCTGCGGATCGCGCCGAGCGGGCTCGTGCCGGACGCAGTGACGACGAGGTGCTGGACGCGCGCCGGGTCGGCCACGCGCTGGCCGACCAGCTGCGCGCGCGGATTGCGCCCGAGGGAACCGACGGCGCGGTGCACACCCCCCGCACCGAGACCCACGCGCTCGTAAGCGAGGCCGAGCTGGCCAGGCTCGACGGGCACAGCGACCCCTACCTGTGGGCAGCCGCCGCCAAGGCCTGGAAACGACTGGCGGAGCCGTACCCCGCCGCGTACGCGCGGTGGCGCGAGGCCGAGGCGCAACTGCTCGGCGGCGTCGCCCGCGACCAGGTCGAGTCGTCCTTGCGAGCCGCGCACGTGACCGCGGTCGAGCTGGGCGCGGAGCCGCTGCGGACCGAGATCGAGGCCCTGGCCCTCCGCGGCCGCCTCACGCTCGCACCCGCTCAGGAGACCACCGTTCCGGCACCGCAGCCACCGTCGCCGCTCGACCGACTCGGCCTCACCGCCCGCGAGCGGGAGGTGCTCGCGCTGATCGCGATCGGGCGGACCAACCGCGAGATCGCCCGGACCCTGTTCATCAGTCCCAAGACGGCGACCGTCCACGTGTCCAACATCCTCGCCAAACTCGGCGTCCGCAGCCGGGTCGAAGCGGCCACGATGGCCCACCGACTCGGGGTGTTGGCGGAGCCGGGGTCCTGAGCGCGCCCGGGCTCGTGACCCGGGCGTGCTGCCGCCCGGTCACGCCGCGTCTCTCGTCGGCGACCCCTCAGCCGAGCCGCCACCCGCGACGGTCACGGTCGGACGTTCGACACACGACCGCGGTGATGCATCGCCTCTGCGACCTGCGGTCCGTCAAGTCTGCCGTCGACCTCGGCGAGTGCGATCGACCTGCCGGTGCCGGGCGACGTCGTGGAGGTCTAGGAGGGTCGCTGCCGAGACGATACGGGTCAGCAGGCACGCGAGGATGGGGGCATCGTCCGATGTCTCGGGCGGCCGCGCGACATAACGTCTCATCGGAGACCGGTCGATCAGGCCCGTCGCCTCGACCGCCGTTCGGACCCAGGGACCGGAGGTCCGGCGGCATGTTCCGGGGAGCGCGATGTGCACGCAGCCAGGAAGGCCCGTGGCGGGGAAATGATCATCAGCAGTGTCCTGAGCCGACGGCGACTACGGAGCCGGCAGGACTTGAGGATCAATGACATCTCGGACCGATTGGCGGAGGATGCCCGGATCTTCCTGCTGATCGTCGAGCGGCAGCGGGCCAGCGACGACGTCGCTCTCGACGGGCTGGTCCGCGACGCCTTCGGCAGCGCCGACCGACTGCGTGCCGCTGCCGCCGCGGCGCGGGCGTGCGGACGGCCGACGGCTGAGGTCGACCTGCTGGAACGGGCCGCCGACCGAGCCGAGCACGCGCCGCCGCCGCACGCGCGTCGGCTCGACGCCGAAACCGTGCCGGAGGTCGTCCGGGACGAGCGCCGCCGCCGCTGCTCCTAAGCCGTCAGCGAGGTCGTGGAGCGGGTCATGGGACGAGCCAGGGCCGGTCGGGTCGCTCAAGCAGTCGGAGCCCGGCTCGGAACAGTCTGAGCACGCCTGAGACGGCGCAGCCCAATGGCTTGACCGGCCTTTCAAGGCGGTAGCACGGGTTCGAATCCCGTTGGGGGCACAAACCAGATGGCTGCATGGTCACCAGCGGGCCGCCACATCGCCCTGGGCCAGCCGCAGTTCGGCCAGGCCGGGCTGCGGGCTGTGTCCCCACTGGTTGGCCTGGCGGTAGGCCTCCTCGGCCTCGGCGAACTCCCCCCGAAGCCGGTGCA
>Ga0308176_10001540_pt1 | contig 14491 bp, 12 predicted proteins | sample PhyCR2_3_FD_203890 | JGI IMG/M metagenome (GOLD analysis project Ga0308176, IMG submission 203890) | Soil microbial communities from UC Gill Tract Community Farm, Albany, California, United States - DLSLS.C.R2 | ecosystem: Environmental > Terrestrial > Soil > Agricultural land | place: USA...
ACACCCGCAGCGGCCAGATCCTGGCCATGGCCAACTCGCCCGGTTTTGACCCGAACGACCTGTCGAAGGCCGACGCGGAGGCCATGGGCAACGCGGCCGTCCAGGACGCCTTCGAGCCCGGCTCCACCGCCAAGGTGATGTCCATGGCGGCCGTGCTGGAGGAGAACGCGGCCACCCCGCTCACCCACGTCGTCGTCCCCAACCGGCTGCACCGGGGCGACCGGCTGTTCCAGGACGACGTCGACCACGCCACCTGGTACCTCACCCTCAACGGCGTGCTCGCCAAGTCCAGCAACATCGGCACGATCCTCGCCACCGGCCAGCTGGGCAAGTCCCAGTCCGAGGCCAACAAGGTCCTCTACTCCTATCTGCGCGAGTTCGGCATCGGCCGGCCCACCGGGCTCGGCTTCCCCGGCGAGACCAGGGGCATCCTCGCCGCGCCCGGCCACTGGTCGACCTCGCAGCAGTACACGATTCCTTTCGGCCAGGGTTTCTCCCTGAGCGCCATGCAGGCCGCCTCCGTGTACTCGACGATCGCCAACGGCGGTGTCCGCGTCGAGCCCACCCTGGTACGCGGCACCCGGGGGGCCGACGGCCGCTTCACACCCGCTCCCCAGCCCGGGAAGGCCCGTGTGGTCAGCGCGAAGACGGCCAAGTCCGTCGCCCAGATGCTGGAGTCCGTGGTGGACGACGAGCAGGGCACCGGCATCAAGGCCCGCATCCCCGGGTACCGGGTGGCGGGCAAGACCGGCACGGCGAACCGAGTGGATCCGGCCACCGGCAGGTACCGCGGATACACCTCGTCGTTCGCCGGATTCGCACCCGCGGACAAACCGCGGATCACCGTGTACTGCGCCATCCAGAACGCCACGTCCGGCAGCTACTACGGCGGCCAGATCTGCGGCCCCGTCTACAAGCAGGTGATGGAGTTCGCCCTGAAGACGCTGCAGGTCCCGCCGACCGGCGCGAAGGCCGCGAACCTGCCCGTCGACTACAAGCCCTGATCAGCACCTCGGAAAGACCAGGAACCACTCGTGACAACGATCACTCCCGAGCCCGGGAACCAGGGCACCCAGGAGCCCTCGCTTCGCTCCGGAGCCAGTGCGCCCGGTACGCTCACCGCCGTGCCACACGCTGATCAGTCCCACATCACCCAGAAGGGCGCTTCCGTGACATATCCGGGACCGCCGCGACCGGTTCAGGTCTCCGCCACACCCCTCGCGGAGCTGGCCGATCAGCTGGGTGCCGCCGCCGAGGGCGCCGCCGAGGTCACGGGCATCACCCACGACTCGCGCGCGGTCCGCCCCGGTGACCTGTACGCCGCCCTCCCGGGCGCCCGCCTGCACGGCGCCGACTTCGTCACCCAGGCCGCCGGCCTCGGCGCCGTCGCCGTGCTGACCGACCCGACGGGTGCCGAACGCGCCGCCGCGACCGGCCTGCCGGTCCTGGTCGTCGACGACCCGCGCGCGCGGATGGGCGCACTGGCGACCACGATCTACGGCGACCCGGGCCGCGATCTGCTCCAGATCGGCATCACCGGCACCTCGGGCAAGACCACCACCGCCTACCTGGTCGAGGGCGGTCTGAAGACCGCCCGCACCACGGGCGAGGGGGGCCGAAGCGAAGCGTCGTCGGCCGAGGGCGGTGGGCGACGGGTGGGCCTGATCGGCACCGTCGAGATGCGCGTCGGCGAGGAGCGCATCAAGTCCGAGCGCACCACCCCCGAAGCCACCGATCTGCAGGCCCTGTTCGCCGTCATGCGCGAACGCGGCGTCGAGGCCGTCGCCATGGAGGTCTCCAGCCACGCCCTGGTCCTCGGCCGGGTCGACGGCTGCGTCTTCGACATCGCCGTCTTCACCAACCTCAGCCCGGAACACATGGAGTTCCACTCCGACATGGAGGACTACTTCCGGGCCAAGGCACAGCTCTTCACGCCGGAACGCAGCAAGCTCGGCGTCGTCAACACCGACGACGAGTACGGCCGCCGGCTCGCCCAGGAGGCGACCGTCCCGGTCGTCACCTTCTCCGCCGAGGGCCACCCCGACGCCGACTGGCGCGCGGAGGACGTCCAGGTCGGGCCCATGGACTCGACGTTCACCGTCCTCGGCCCGGGCGGCGAGCGGGTCCGGGCCAGGTCGCCGCTGCCCGGCCCGTTCAACGTGGCGAACACCCTCGCCGCCATCGTCGCCCTCGCGGTGGCCGGCCTCGACCCGCAGACCGCGGCCGACGGCATCGCCGCCGTACCGGGGGTGCCCGGCCGCCTGGAGCGCGTGGACGCCGGGCAGCCCTACCTCGCGGTCGTGGACTACGCCCACAAGACCGACGCGGTCGAGTCGGTCCTCAAGGCACTTCGCAAGGTCACCAAGGGCCGTCTGCACGTCGTCCTCGGCTGCGGCGGCGACCGTGACCAGACCAAGCGCGCCCCGATGGGCGCCGCCGCGGCCCGGCTCGCCGACACGGCCGTACTGACCTCCGACAACCCCCGCTCCGAGGACCCGCTGGCGATCCTGGCGACCATGCTCCGGGGCGCGGCCTCCGTACCGTCCCACGAGCGCGGCGAGGTGCTCCTGTTCGAGGACCGGGCCGCCGCGATCGCCGCCACCGTCGCCCGGGCGCACGCCGGGGACACCGTGCTGGTCGCGGGCAAGGGCCACGAGCAGGGCCAGGACATCGCCGGCGTGGTCCGTCCCTTCGACGACCGCCAGGTGCTTCGCGAAGCTATCCAGAAGACCCAGGGATGAACTTGTGATCGCCCTCTCCCTCGCCGAGATCGCCGAAGTCGTCGGCGGGCAGAAGCACGACATACCGGATCCGTCCGTCCAGGTCACCGGACCGGTCGTCCGGGACTCCCGAGAGGTGGTGCCTGGCAGCCTCTTCGTCGCCTTCGTCGGCGAGCGCGCCGACGGCCACGACTACGCGCGGGCGGTCGTCGGTGCCGGTGCCGTGGCCGTACTGGCCTCCCGGCCCGTCGGTGTGCCCGCGATCGTCGTCGAGGACGTCCAGGCCGCCCTCGGCGCCCTCGCCCGCCACGTCGTACGGAGCCTCGGCGCGACCCTCGTGGCGCTGACCGGATCCGCCGGCAAGACCAGCACCAAGGACCTCATCGCCCAGGTGCTGCGGCGCAAGGCGCCGACCGTGTTCACGCCCGGCTCGCTCAACAACGAGATCGGGCTGCCCCTGACCGCGCTCAGCGCCACCGCCGAAACCCGTTTCCTCGTACTGGAGATGGGCGCCCGCGGCATCGGGCACATCCGCTACCTCGCCGGCCTCACCCCGCCGCGGATCGGCCTGGTGCTCAACGTGGGCACCGCCCACATCGGCGAGTTCGGCGGCCGCGAGCAGATCGCCCAGGCCAAGGGCGAACTCGTGGAGGCGCTTCCGGAGGACGGCGCGGCGATCCTCAACGCCGACGACCCGCTGGTGCGGGCCATGGCCTCCCGTACCAAGGCGAAGGTGGTCCTTTTCGGAGAGTCGGCCGAAGCGGACGTACGCGCCGAGAACGTGCGACTCACGGACAGCGGACAGCCCGCCTTCAGGCTTCACACACCCTCCGGTGCAAGCGATGTGACCATGCGCCTGTACGGTGAGCATCACGTGTCGAACGCGCTCGCCGCGGCCGCCGTCGCCCATGAGCTGGGCATGTCCGCGGAAGAGATCGCCACCGCGCTCTCCGAGGCGGGCTCCCTCTCCCGCTGGCGCATGGAGGTCACGGAGCGCCCGGACGGCGTGACCATCGTCAACGACGCCTACAACGCCAACCCCGAGTCCATGCGGGCCGCCCTCAGGGCGCTCGCGGCCATGGGCCAGGGGCGTCGTACGTGGGCGGTACTCGGCAAGATGGCCGAGCTGGGGGACGAGGCGCTCGCCGAGCACGACGCCGTCGGACGGCTCGCCGTCCGGCTCAACGTCAGCAAGCTCGTCGCGGTCGGGGGGATTGAGGCCTCCTGGCTGCAACTGGGCGCATATAACGAGGGTTCGTGGGGTGAGGAGTCGGTGCACGTGTCCGACGCACAGGCGGCGGTCGACCTGTTGCGCAGCGAGTTGCGCCCGGGGGACGTCGTGCTCGTGAAGGCGTCCCGTTCGGTGGGGCTCGAGGGCGTCGCCCAGGCGCTGCTCGAGACCGGTGCCGAGGGTGAGGTTGCCGCCCGATGATGAAGCAGATCCTGTTCTCAGGAGTCATTGGCCTCTTCCTGACGCTGGTCGGCACCCCGCTGCTGATCAAGCTCCTCGCCCGCAAGGGCTACGGCCAGTACATCCGTGACGACGGCCCGCGCGAGCACGCCAGCAAGCGCGGTACGCCGACCATGGGCGGTATCGCCTTCATCCTGGCGACCATCGCCGCGTACTTCCTGAGCAAGCTCATCACCGGCTACCCCCCCACCTACTCCGGACTGCTGGTCCTCGGCCTGATGTTCGGCATGGGCCTGGTCGGCTTCCTCGACGACTACATCAAGATCGTCAAGCGGCGGTCGCTCGGTCTGCGGGCCAAGGCCAAGATGGCCGGCCAGCTCATCGTTGGCATCGGCTTCGCGGTGCTGTCGCTGATGTTCGCGGACGCCCGCGGCAACACCCCGGCGTCCACGAAGCTGTCGTTCATCACCGACTTCGGCTGGAGCATCGGCCCGGTGCTGTTCGTCGTCTGGGCGCTGTTCATGATCCTGGCGATGTCCAACGGCGTGAACCTCACCGACGGTCTGGACGGCCTCGCCACCGGCGCCTCCGTGCTCGTCTTCGGCGCCTACACCTTCATCGGCGTCTGGCAGTTCCAGGAGTCCTGCGCCAACGCGACGACGCTGACGAACCCGGGTGCCTGCTACGAGGTGCGCGACCCGCTGGACCTCGCCGTGGTCGCCTCCGCGCTGATGGGCGCCTGCCTGGGCTTCCTGTGGTGGAACACCTCGCCGGCCAAGATCTTCATGGGCGACACCGGTTCGCTCGCCCTCGGTGGTGTCCTCACCGGTCTGGCCATCCTCTCCCGCACCGAGCTGCTGGTGGCCATCATGGGCGGCCTGTTCGTCCTCATCACCATGTCGGTCGTCATCCAGGTCGGCTCCTTCCGGCTCACCGGAAAGCGCGTCTTCCGAATGGCGCCACTTCAGCACCACTTCGAACTCAAGGGCTGGTCCGAGGTCCTGGTGGTGGTCCGCTTCTGGATCATCCAGGGCATCTGTGTGATCGTCGGACTGGGCCTCTTCTACGCGGGATGGGCAGCGGACAAGTGACCTCCTCGGTGCCTTCTGAATTCCAGGGCAAGCACGTCACCGTCGCCGGGCTCGGCGTCTCCGGCGTCCCGGCGGCCAAGGTGCTGCACGCGCGCGGTGCGGTCGTCACGGTCGTCAACGACGGCGACGACGCACGCGCGCGTGAGCAGGCCGCGGAGCTGGAGGCGCTCGGCGTCACCGTGCGCCTCGGCGACGGCGCCACCCTGCCGGAGGGCACCGAGCTGATCGTCACCGCGCCCGGCTGGAAGCCGGACAAGCCGCTGTTCCTCGCCGCCCGGAAGGCCGGAGTGCCGGTCTGGGGCGATGTGGAGCTGGCCTGGCGCCTCAGGGGACCCGACGCGGCGCCCTGGCTGGCCGTGACGGGCACCAACGGCAAGACCACGACCGTGCAGATGCTCGCCTCCATCCTGGCGGCCGCGGGCCTGCGCACCGCCGCCGTGGGCAACATCGGCGTCTCCCTGCTGGACGCGGTCCTCGGCGAGGAGGAGTACGACGTCCTCGCCGTGGAGCTGTCCAGCTACCAGCTCCACTGGGCGCCCTCCCTGCGCGCCCACTCCGCGGCCGTCCTCAACCTGGCTCCGGACCACCTCGACTGGCACGGTTCCATGGAGGCCTACGCGGCCGACAAGGGCCGTATCTACGAGGGCAATCGGGTCGCCTGCGTCTACAACGTGGCCGACAAGCTCACCGAGGACCTGGTGCGCGAGGCCGACGTCGAGGAGGGCTGCCGGGCCATCGGCTTCACCCTCGGCACGCCCGGGCCCTCCCAACTCGGCGTCGTGGAAGGCACCCTGGTCGACCGCGCCTTCGTGGAGAACCGGCAGAAGAACGCGCAGGAGCTGGCCGAGGTCTCCGACGTCGACCCGCCGGCCCCGCACAACATCGCCAACGCCCTTGCCGCCGCCGCCCTCGCGCGCGCGTACGGCGTGCCCGCCACCGCCGTACGCGACGGCCTGCGGGCCTTCCGCCCGGACGCCCACCGCATCGCGCACGTCGCGGACATCGACGGGGTGGCGTACGTGGACGACTCCAAGGCCACCAACACCCACGCCACGGAAGCCTCGTTGGCGTCATATGAGTCGATCGTATGGATCGCGGGCGGTCTGGCGAAGGGCGCCACCTTCGACGAGCTGGTCGCCAGGTCGGCGAAGCGGCTGCGCGGGGCCGTCCTGATCGGCGCCGATCGTGCCCTGATCCGCGAGGCCCTGGCGCGACACGCGCCGGAAGTACCCGTCGTCGACCTCGAACGGACCGACACTGGGGCGATGCTCCAGGCGGTGACGGAGGCGAAGCGGCTGGCCCGGCCCGGCGACACGGTGCTGCTGGCCCCGGCCTGCGCCTCCATGGACATGTTCACCAACTACAACCAGCGCGGCGACGCGTTCGCGGCGGCGGTCCGCGAACTCGGCGCCTGACCCGGCCGCCCGCCGGGCGGATCTTGGGAGGGACGCGTGGGACGGTCGACGTTCAGTGGAGGCGCCCATGCCCGGTAGCCGAACCGGCCGCCCGCCCGTACAGCGGGCGCCCCGGCGCCCCGCGCCCCCCGGTCCAGCACGCGAGAATCCCGTGCAGGGGCTCTACACGCGCGCCCGCAAGGCCTGGGACCGGCCACTGACCGCGTACTACCTGATCCTCGGCGGCAGCCTGCTGATCACCGTGCTGGGCCTGGTGATGGTCTACTCGGCCTCTCAGATCACCGCGCTGCAGCTGTCGCTGCCGGGCTCGTACTTCTTCCGCAAGCAGTTCCTCGCCGCGCTCATCGGCGGCGCGCTGATGTTCGTCGCCTCCCGCATGCCGGTGAAGCTGCACCGGGCGCTGGCCTACCCGATCCTGGCGGGCGCCGTCTTCCTGATGGTCCTGGTGCAGGTGCCCGGGATAGGGATGGCGGTCAACGGCAACCAGAACTGGATCTCCCTCGGTGGTTCCTTCCAGATCCAGCCCAGCGAGTTCGGCAAGCTCGCCCTGGTGCTGTGGGGCGCCGACCTGATCGCGCGCAAGCAGGAGCGCAAGCTGCTGACCCAGTGGAAGCACATGCTGGTGCCGCTGGTGCCGGCCTCCTTCATGCTGCTGGGCCTGATCATGCTCGGCGGCGACATGGGCACCGCGATCATTCTCACAGCGATCCTGTTCGGTCTGCTGTGGCTCGCGGGGGCGCCGACCCGGCTGTTCGCCGGGGTGCTCTCGGTCGCCGGCCTGATCGGTGTCGTGCTCATCAAGACCAGCCCCAACCGGATGGCCCGGCTGGCCTGCATCGGCGCCACCGAGCCCAAGTCCGGAGTGGCCGACTGCTGGCAGGCCGTGCACGGGATCTACGCCCTCGCCTCCGGCGGACTGTTCGGTTCCGGCCTCGGTGCGAGTGTGGAGAAATGGGGCCAACTGCCCGAAGCCCACACCGACTTCATCTTCGCCGTCACCGGTGAGGAACTGGGTCTGGCGGGGACGCTGTCGGTGCTCGCCCTGTTCGCGGCTCTAGGCTATGCGGGTATCCGCGTGGCCGGACGCACGGAGGACCCCTTCGTGAGGTACGCCGCGGGAGGCGTGACCACCTGGATCACCGCGCAGGCGGTGATCAACATCGGTGCGGTGCTCGGTCTGCTGCCGATCGCCGGCGTCCCGCTCCCGCTGTTCTCCTACGGAGGGTCCGCCCTGCTGCCGACCATGTTCGCCATCGGGTTGCTGATCGCCTTCGCGCGCGAGGACCCCGCTGCGCGGGCGGCGCTTGCGATGCGGCAACCTCGCTTTGGTAGAAAGCGAGCAGGAGGCTCCGGCGCCGAGCGGGGGCCTCGGAGATGGAACACGATGCGACGGCGCGCCTCGGCGGCGCGCTCGTCCGGAGAGCGGTGAATTTCGGTGCATGTCGTACTTGCCGGCGGAGGTACCGCGGGCCACATCGAGCCCGCGCTCGCCCTCGCGGACGCCCTGCGCAGGCAGGACCCGACCGTGGGGATCACGGCCCTGGGCACGGAGCGCGGCCTGGAGACCAGGCTCGTACCGGAGCGCGGCTATGAGCTGGCGCTGATCCCCGCGGTGCCGCTGCCCCGCAAGCCCACCCCCGAGCTGATCACCGTCCCGGGGCGGCTGCGCGGCACGATCAAGGCCGCCGAGCAGATTCTCGAGCGCACCAAGGCGGACGCCGTGGTCGGCTTCGGCGGCTATGTCGCCCTGCCCGCCTACCTGGCCGCCAAGCGTCTCGGTGTGCCCATCGTGATCCACGAGGCCAACGCCCGCCCGGGCCTGGCCAACAAGATCGGCTCCCGGTACGCCGCACGGGTCGCCGTCTCCACTCCGGACAGCAAGCTGCGCGACGCCCGCTACATCGGCATCCCGCTGCGCCGCACCATCGCCACCCTGGACCGGGCCGCCGCCCGTCCGGAGGCGCGCGCCCGCTTCGGTCTGGACCCGAACCTGCCCACCCTGCTCGTCTCCGGCGGTTCCCAGGGCGCCCGGCGCCTCAACGAGGTGGTCCAGCAGGTCGCGCCGTGGCTGCAGCAGGCCGGTATCCAGATCCTGCACGCGGTCGGCCCGAAGAACGAACTGCCGCAGGTGCAGCAGATGCCGGGAATGCCGCCCTACATCCCGGTAAGTTACCTGGACCGGATGGACCTCGCGTACGCCGCGGCCGACTTGATGCTCTGCCGCGCGGGCGCGATGACCGTCGCCGAACTCTCCGCCGTCGGACTCCCGGCCGCCTACGTCCCGCTGCCCATCGGCAACGGCGAACAGCGGCTGAACGCCCAGCCGGTGGTGAAGGCGGGCGGCGGTCTCCTCGTCGACGACGCGGAACTCACTCCCGAGTGGGTGCAGCAGAACGTCCTGCCCGTGCTCGGGGACCCGCACCGGCTGTACGAGATGTCCCGCGCGGCAAGCGAGTTCGGCCGCCGGGACGCCGACGAGCTGCTCGTCGGCATGGTGTACGAGGCGATCGCCTCACGCCGATAGGACCATATGACGAAAGGGTAGTGAGGTGGCCGGATCGACTACCGCGGAGCGCGGTGAACGCCAGCAGGAGTCGTCCGGCCCGCCGCCCGCGCGACGGCTGAGGCGACGCCGCCTTCGTATGATCGTCATTCTTACCGTCGCCCTGGTGCTCCTCGGGGCGGGCTCCACCTGGGTGTTGTACGGCTCCTCGTGGCTGCGCGTGCGGCACGTCTCGGTCTCCGGCACGCGGATGCTGACCCCCGCCGATGTGCGGGAGGTCGCCTCCGTGCCGGTCGGGGCACCGCTTGTCTCCGTCGACACGGGTGCCGTCGAAGCCCGGCTTCGCCAGAAACTGCCCCGAATTGACACTGTTTCGGTCGTTCGCGCCTGGCCTCACGGAGTGGGCCTGAAGGTGACCGAGCGGACTCCGGTGCTGCTTGTCCGTAAAGCCGGGAACTTCGTCGAAGTCGACGACGAGGGCGTCCGTTTCGCCACGGTTTCACAGGCGCCGAAAGGTGTTCCGCTACTGGAACTGACCGCGTCCCGGTCGGACCCGGCCGCCGCGAGCTTCCGGCGCTTCGGCGCCGACCGTCTGGTGCGCGAGGCGGTGGGGGTGGCCGGCGTCCTCCCGGCCGCCGTCGCGAAGGAGACCCGGACCGTCCAAGTCCGGTCCTACGACGACATCTCGGTGGAGTTGGTCGACGGCCGCACGGTCGCCTGGGGTAGCGGTGAGAACGGCCGAGCCAAGGCGCGGGCCCTCACAGCACTCATGAAAGCAGCTCCCGGCGCCCGGCACTTCGACGTGAGTGTGCCCACCGCGCCTGCGTCATCGGGGAGTTGACGGGTATCGGCGCAGGCCAGCACCCTGGTTGGGCACTGCTACGGCTGATCACATAGGGTGAAAAGAAAAACGGGAGGTTCGGCGTGTTCGTTGAACGGGCGCCACTTGTCGACTTAGTGTCCTGTTCAGAAGACTTCAGGGAACAGACACACTGGTAACCCTAAACTTCAGGGTTAGGGTTCGGGTCGGCACTACGGACCGTCCCATTCGGCATCCGTCGTCCCGGTGCGGGGAACCGCCCGGCGGCGACAACGTAATTCGAGGCGAGAGGCCTTCGACGTGGCAGCACCGCAGAACTACCTCGCAGTCATCAAGGTCATCGGTGTCGGCGGCGGTGGTGTCAATGCCATCAACCGGATGATCGAGGTCGGTCTCAAGGGCGTCGAGTTCATCGCCATCAACACCGACGCGCAGGCGCTGTTGATGAGCGACGCCGACGTGAAGCTCGACGTCGGCCGCGAACTCACCCGAGGACTCGGCGCCGGAGCCAACCCGGCCGTCGGCCGCAAGGCCGCCGAGGACCACCGCGAGGAGATCGAGGAGGTCCTCAAGGGGGCCGACATGGTCTTCGTGACGGCCGGAGAGGGAGGCGGCACCGGCACCGGCGGCGCGCCCGTCGTGGCCAACATCGCACGCAACCTCGGCGCCCTCACCATCGGCGTGGTCACCCGCCCCTTCACCTTCGAGGGCCGGCGCCGCGCCAACCAGGCCGAGGACGGCATCGCCGAACTCCGCGAAGAGGTCGACACGCTCATCGTCATCCCCAACGACCGGCTGCTGTCCATCTCGGACCGCCAGGTCTCGGTCCTCGACGCCTTCAAGTCGGCCGACCAGGTCCTGCTCTCCGGTGTCCAGGGCATCACCGACCTCATCACCACCCCCGGTCTGATCAACCTCGACTTCGCCGACGTCAAGTCGGTCATGTCCGAGGCCGGTTCTGCCCTGATGGGCATCGGCTCGGCCCGTGGCGACGACCGCGCGGTGGCCGCCGCCGAGATGGCGATCTCCTCGCCGCTGCTGGAGGCGTCCATCGACGGCGCCCGGGGCGTCCTGCTCTCCATCTCCGGCGGCTCCGACCTCGGTCTGTTCGAGATCAACGAGGCCGCCCAGCTGGTCAGCGAGGCCGCACACCCCGAGGCCAACATCATCTTCGGCGCGGTCATCGACGACGCCCTCGGCGACGAGGTGCGGGTCACCGTGATCGCGGCCGGCTTCGACGGCGGTCAGCCGCCGGCCCGCCGGGACAACGTCCTCGGCTCCACCTCCGCCTCGGGCTCGTCCGCGCCCCGTCGCGACGAGCCCGCTCCGGCGCGGCAGCCGGAGAGCCGCCCGTCCTTCGGCTCGCTCGGCAGCGTGACGCCGAAGGAGGAGCCGGAGCCGGCGCCCGAACCGGTGGCCGAGATCCCGGTCACCCCGTCGGTCCCGCCCGCGCCGCGCACCTACGCGGACAGCGCGGCCGAGGAGCTGGACGTTCCGGACTTCCTGAAGTGATAGGACAGCGCGAGAGCGTGAGCGGCGCGCACTTCGCCTTCACCGACCGGTGGGGCGGGGTGAGCGCCGCTCCGTATGAGGAGCTCAACCTCGGCGGCGCGGTCGGCGACGACCCCGGATCGGTACGGGCGAACCGGGAGCTGGCGGCGAAGTCGCTCGGGTTGGGCCCCGACGCGGTCGTCTGGATGAACCAGGTGCACGGGGCCGACGTGGCCGTCGTGGACGCGCCCTGGGGCATGGAGGTCCCCCCGCTCGAGCGAGGCCGAGAGGGGGGGAGTGCCGTGCCGGAGGTCGACGCGATCGTCACCGCGCGCCGGGGGCTCGCGCTCGCGGTCCTCACCGCCGACTGCGTGCCGGTGCTGCTGGCCGACCCGGTCGCCGGGGTCGTGGCCGCCGCCCACGCCGGCCGGCCGGGAATGATCAAGGGGGTCGTCCCCGCCGCCGTACGGGCCATGGTCGAGCTCGGCGCCGAGGCGGAGCGGATCACCGCCCGCACCGGACCGGCCGTCTGCGGCCGGTGCTACGAGGTGCCGGAGGCGATGCGCGCCGAGGTGGCCGCGGTCGAGCCGGCGGCGCACGCCGAAACCGGCTGGGGCACTCCGGCGGTCGACGTGAGCGCCGGAGTGCACGCCCAGCTCGAGCGGCTCGGGGTGCGCGACCGCGCGCAGTCCCCGGTGTGCACGCTGGAGTCGGGCGATCACTACTCGTACCGTCGCGACCGCACCACCGGGCGGCTCGCGGGCTATGTCTGGCTGGACTGATGGGGCATGACGGACCGTAAGACCGAACTCGCCGCGAACCTGGCGAACGTGGAGCAGCGCATCACCGCCGCGTGCGTGGCGGCCGGGCGCGAGCGGGAGGAGGTGACCCTGATCGTGGTCACCAAGACCTACCCGGCGAGCGATGTGCGCATCCTGTCGGAACTCGGTGTGCGCCACGTCGCCGAGAACCGCGACCAGGACGCGGCGCCGAAGGCGGCCGCCTGCGCTGATCTGCCGCTGAAATGGCATTTCGTCGGCCAGTTGCAGACCAACAAGGTCCGTTCCGTGGTTGGTTATGCCGATTTCGTGCAGTCCATCGACCGGGCCCGGCTCGTCACCGCACTCTCGAAGGAGGCGGGCCGCGCCGGGCGCGAGGTCGGATGCCTCATCCAGGTCGCGCTGGACGCGGGGGAGGGCGGCCGGGAATCGGGGGAGCCGCGAAGCTCCTTGGAGGGGCGGCAGTGGGAGACGGGTGGGCGTGGCGGTGTCGCGCCGGGCGGGATCGAGGAGTTGGCCGGCCTCGTGGCCGGGTCGCCGGGCCTGCGGCTCGACGGTCTGATGACCGTCGCACCGCTCACCGGGGAGTACGCGGGACGCGAACAGGCGGCGTTCGAGCGGCTCATGGATTTGTCGACTGACCTGCGCAGGGCCCATCCGGCTGCAACCATGGTGTCGGCAGGGATGAGTGCGGACCTCGAGCAGGCCGTGGCGGCCGGAGCGACACATGTGCGCGTCGGCACTGCGGTACTCGGAGTCCGCCCCAGGCTCGGGTAACGTCGCCAGGAAGTCGGACCACAGCAGAAAATATGGTCAATGTCCGTGAAAGCGGGCACAAAGACCACGTGGATCGCGGGCACTTGGCAGTCGCAGTCGATCCACCACAGAGCGGAGGACTCAGAGAATGGCCGGCGCGATGCGCAAGATGGCGGTCTACCTCGGCCTCGTGGAGGACGATGGGTACGACGGCCGCGGATTCGACCCCGACGACGACTTCGAGCCCGAGCTGGACCCGGAACTCGACCGGGACCACCGACGGCATGAGGTGTCACACCAGTCGCACGGTGCGCATCAGTCCCAAAGGGACGAAGAGGTGCGAATCGTGCAACCGCCCGCGCCGCGCGAGCCGGTGGCCCGTTCGACTTCGCTAGCCGCGGAATCCGGGCGCCCGGCGCGTATCGCGCCCGTGGCATCCATCACACAAGAACGCCAGTCCCTGGAGAAGAACGCACCCGTGATCATGCCCAAGGTCGTGTCCGAGCGGGAGCCTTACCGGATCACCACGCTGCACCCGCGGACGTACAACGAAGCCCGTACCATCGGGGAACACTTCCGTGAGGGCACCCCGGTGATCATGAATCTGACTGAGATGGACGACACAGACGCGAAGCGACTTGTCGACTTTGCGGCCGGTTTGGTGTTTGGTCTTCACGGCAGCATCGAGCGGGTGACGCAGAAGGTGTTTCTGTTGTCGCCTGCTAACGTCGATGTCACGGCGGAGGACAAGGCCCGCATCGCAGAGGGCGGGTTCTTCAACCAGAGCTGAGACGTACAACCGGGAAAAGCATGGAACAGGGGAGAGGGAAAGTCAGGCCATGAGCGTGTTCGCGCAGGTGATCTACATCGCGCTGATGGTGTTCCTCGTCGTGCTCATCTTCCGGCTGGTCATGGACTATGTCTTCCAGTTCGCCCGCTCGTGGCAACCCGGCAAGGCGATGGTGGTCGTCCTGGAGGCCACCTACACTGTCACCGATCCACCGCTGAAGCTTCTGCGGCGGTTCATCCCGCCGCTGCGTCTCGGGGGCGTGGCGCTCGACCTGTCCTTCTTCGTACTGATGATCATCGTCTGGATCCTCATCTCCGTCGCACAGAGATTTGTGTGATGAGGATGGACGATACGGTCTTGCCGACTGCCGATGACTACGTTGAGGTGAAGAGATGCCGTTGACCCCCGAGGACGTGCGGAACAAGCAGTTCACGACCGTCCGCCTCCGAGAAGGCTATGACGAGGACGAGGTCGATGCCTTCCTCGACGAGGTCGAAGCCGAACTGACGCGACTGCTCCGCGAGAACGAGGACCTGCGCGCCAAACTGGCCGCGGCCACGCGCGCTGCTGCCCAGAACCAGCAGAACATGCGCAAGCCTCCGGAGCAGGACCAGCAGCAGGGCGGAATGCCCCAGCAGGGCGGGATGCCCCAGCAGGGTGGGATGCCTCAGCAGGGCGGCATGCCTCAGCAGGGGATGCGAGGTCCCGGCGCGCC
>Ga0308176_10001542_pt1 | contig 14488 bp, 15 predicted proteins | sample PhyCR2_3_FD_203890 | JGI IMG/M metagenome (GOLD analysis project Ga0308176, IMG submission 203890) | Soil microbial communities from UC Gill Tract Community Farm, Albany, California, United States - DLSLS.C.R2 | ecosystem: Environmental > Terrestrial > Soil > Agricultural land | place: USA...
TGACCCGGCCCTAGAGGGTGAGCCAGGCGAGTGGCGCGTGATGTCTTGGGGCCCGCACGCTTTCTTCAGGCGGCTTGGGGAGGACTAGGTCGAAGTGCCCGACCTGGAGCAGCGGTCACCCGCGCTTCGCGATGTCTTAAGGCGTTTCTTTGAGTTGTCTACGACGGAGCAGCTAGTCGCGCATCAAGAGATCCGGCAGCACTTAGCGGCGGGGACGTGGGTCGACTCTGAGGAGGAGCGCGTGATCGACCGCAAGGCCGAAGCGCTCGAGGCGCTCAAGCAAGCGGCAAGCGAGTTGCGCCGGCGCGGTCAGCTAGATCTCGGAAAAGCGCCAACGGCAAAACAGTTCGACGAGGCCGCGATCACATCGGGTTCCGAGTGGCGAAGTGGGCAGGTCATCCGGGCTTTCGGGAGCTGGCGCAATGCGAAGCGAGCCCTCCTCGGCGGCAGTGTCAGGGAGAGCCCCGCACAGGCCCGCGCTCGGGCAAGGAGGGTCGGGCGGACGCGTAGCCATGAGGAGCCCATTGAAGCCGTGCGGTTGTGGCTTGCAACTGAACCAGAGGCTTTCAGGCTCGTCGACTACGCGGCGTTTGTCGCCGAAGCCAACAAGAAGCGAGCCAAGACCAGCCCCAGCAAACCCTTGCCAAGTTGGCAGGCAGTCGAGGGAAGTCTCCGGCTTGGCTGGGAGGCGATATTGGGAGTCGCCCGAGGCGAGAAGACGCTCGAAGAAGCACAACAATCGCAGCGCTCGCAATTACTGGAAGGTCTGACTGATAAGTCGCTCGTCGGCACGGACGTGGCTTTGCTTGTCCTCGACGTTCAGACTTGCAATCTGAGTCAGGCCATCAAGCGAGACGACTTTCCGCAGCCCGTAGCAAAGGTCGGCCGCAATCGAGCTTGGATGCTCGGCGACCTGAAGAAGTATCGAGATAAGGAACGAGTGCCACGGCGACGCGAATTGGCGCTGCAGGAAAAAGTTCTCGACGCACCGGCGCTCGCTTCAGCCATGGGGATCGCCCTCGACTACCTACGCACGCTCCTCAGCCGCGAAAGGTGGGACCGAGTCCCCAAACCAGCCGGGCGAGTCGGCCAGAACCACTACTGGCTCCGCCAAGACATCAAGCAGTGGCTTCCCAAGCCAAATCCTGCGGCGCCGTCGAGATAAGAAGCGAGAACCCGCGCGAAACAAACGGAATTTTCGAGATAGCGCAGGGAGCCCCCAGAGAGCGCGCCCTGCAGAGCCAAAATCAATATGAAACCCACCCCTGCGGGCCCGCATCAAGGCGGTCCTGCGGCGCTTCGGAGGGCGCAGCGCCGGCCCGGTCAGGGTCGGCGAGCTGGCGATCGACCCGCTCCGCCGCCGTGTCACGGTGGCCGGCCGGCAGGTCTCCCTCGCGGCCAAGGAGTTCGCCCTTCTGCGCGTCCTGGCCTCCGAACCGACCAGGGTGTTCTCCAAGGAAGAGCTGCTCGCGAGCGTCTGGGGCTACGACGGCCTCTCCAAGACGAGGACTCTGGACTCCCACGCCAGCAAGCTGCGTCGCAAACTGGACCCCGAGCACGGCCGCTACGTCGTCAACTGCTGGAGCGTCGGCTACCGGCTTATCGACGGTTGAAGCGGCGTGTGGCCGGCCCGGGGCCCTTGCGTCAGCCGCCTACTTCTTCGCCTTGGCTGCCTTCTTCTTGTCGCCCGGTGCCGCCTCGAAGTGGAGCATCGCTAGCCGAGTCGGGATGCCCTCGCCGTTCTGGTCGGCCAGCCTGGTTGCCGATTCCTCGTGGATCTCGTTGGCGCGTTCGAGCGTCTGCACGAGCAGGGCGGTCACGTCCTTCCAGCCCCGCTCGTCCAGCAACAGGGGGCTGTCGGTGATGTGGGACTCGCTGCGCTTGTCGATCGTGCCCGCCATCAGCGCCGCGGTGGCGCTTTGGCCGATCTGCTCGAGGATCACGCCGGAGATGCCCTTGCGGGCCGAGGCCGGGATCTTCGCCCAGTCGGAGTCGCTGAAGAAGGCTCGCTCGGTGGCGCGGTAGAAGTGCTCGACGGCGCCGCGGCGCGGCTCCGTTTTGACCAGCTCGACGCAGTCGTACTCCAGCAGGGTTTTGACGTGGTAGCTGACGTTGCCGAGCGGCTCGCCGAGTTCCTGGGCCAGCTGGTTGGGGCTCGAGATCCCCTTGTGGAGGGAGCTGAGGATGCGGACCCGCAGCGGATGTGCAAGCGCCTTGGCCAGCTGCTGCGTGATGCCCTCCGGAGAGGTGCGGGCTTTCTGGGTTTTCGGCAAGGGGACCTCCCGTTGAGTTTGGCGCCCGGGTGGCGAGGCGAAGGCTGGAAGTCCACCCGAATAACTAGACAAGTATTCCAAATACTCCGGCTGTTTCCCGCCTGGCGGGGGGAAGAGATCGGGGCGGACGCTCCTTGGCTCGGAGATGGAGCGAGATTCCCGGAACCCGAGCCGTCGATGAGCGTCGAGCTGGCGCAGATCGCCGCCGGGTTGCCCTTCGCGATGTCGCTTGCCGGCGCCGGCGGGACCCGCCTGGTTCGCCAGAGCCGCCGCCGCGTCGTCCTCAACGAGGCCCTGCACGAGCTCCGCAGGCCGCTGCAGGCGCTCGCCCTGGCGCTGTCGCCTGAGGCCGAGTCGGCCCCGGCGGTCGCCTCGTCACTGCAGCTGGCGGTCGCGGCGCTTGGGCGGCTCGACCGGGAGATCAACGGCGGCTTGGCGGTCTCGCGGCCCGAGCGGGTAGAGATGAAGCCGCTGCTGGAGACGGCGGCCGCGCGCTGGGGCCGGCCGGCGGCGGCTGCCGGCGGCTCCCTGAGGATGCGGTGGCGGACCGGGGCGGCGACGGTGCTCGGTGACGCCCTCGAGCTCGCCCAGGCGGTGGACAACATGATCATCAACGGGCTGGAGCACGGCGGGCCGGAGATCCTGCTCGAGGGCGCGGTGCGTGGGCCGTGCCTGCACGTGTCGGTCAGTGACGGTGGTTCCCTGAAGCCAGGGTCGCCGTGCCGGGGGCTGCGCGAGGAGCTCGTCCGGGTCTCGGGACGCCGCCGGCGCGGTCATGGCCTGCGGGTGGTCCGCCGGGTCGCCGCGGCCCACGGCGGCGCCTTCTCGCTGCGCCGGTCGGCCGGCGGAGCCGAATCGGTTCTGGTACTGCCCCTGGCGCCGGGGAGCGAAGGATGAGCCGGCGCGGCCGCGCCGCCGGCTTCCTGGTCGCGGCGCTGCTCGCCGCGATCGGGGCGGGAGCGGTGGCGCAGGGATACGGGGAGCGGATCGCCAGCGGCTACGGCCGCCTGCGCCCGGTGGTGGTGGCCCCGAGCGGCGGCCTTTCGCCCGGTCATCCGATCGACCCGGAGGTTGCGGCCGGGCTCGAGGTGCGGCGGGTGCCGCTGCGCTTCGTCCCGCCGGGAGCGCTCGCGGCGCCTGCCGAAGCGGTGGGGCTGGTGCCGCGGGCGCCGGTTCCCGGCGGCTCCTACGTTCTCGCCGGGCAGCTGCGGCCGCCCGGCCACCCGCGCCGCTCGCGCCTCGGGGGCGGCAGGCGGCCGGTCGAGATCGCCGTCAGCGGGGCGGGGGCGCTGGCCGCGGCGGGCACCGGCCCCGGAAGCCTCGTCGACGTCGTCGTCACGACCGAACCGAGCGGGAGCGCCGGCGGGCGCACGTACCTCGCCGCCACCGCCGTGCCGCTGCTCGGCTTCGCCCCCGAGGGAGCGGGGAGCGAAGGCGAAGGAATCGTCCTCGCCACCCTGGGCCTGACCCGGTCCCAGGCGCTGCGCCTGATCGCCGCGGAGAGCTTTGCCAGGCGGGTGACCGTGATCCCGCGGCCGTGACGGGGACGCGCGAGCGCGACGTTGCCGAGGTTGCGGCCCGGCTGCGGGCGCGGCTGGTCGAGCGGCGCCGCGCCGAGGCCGCCGCGGGGGCTCCGCGCGCCGACCTGGAGCAGGCGGCGGGCTCGCTGGTGGAGGAGGAGGCGGCGGTCCTCCCGCCGGCGCTGCGCCAGGAGGTTGCCGCCAGGATCGTTCGCGACAGCGTCGGGCTGGGTCCGCTCGAGGAGCTGCTGGCCGACCCCGAGGTGGAGGAGGTGATGGTCAACGGTCCCGGCAGCGTCTACGTCGAGCGGGGCGGGATCCTCGCGCCGACGGCGATCTCCTTCGAGAGCGAGGAGGAACTGAGGAACGCGATCGAGCGCATCCTCGCGCCGCTGGGCAGGCGCGTCGACGAGCTCAGCCCGATGGTCGACGCCCGCCTCGCCGACGGCTCCCGCGTCAACGTGGTGATTCCGCCCCTGGCGATCGACGGTCCGGCCCTTTCGATTCGCCGCTTCGGCGCCCGTCGCCCCGGGCCCGAGGAGCTGGTCGCGATGGGGACGCTCACCCCGAGCCGGTGCGAGGCGCTGGAGCGGGCGGTCTCCCAGCGGCGCAGCGTCCTCGTCAGCGGCGGCACCGGCTCGGGCAAGACGACGCTGCTGAACGCGCTCTCGAGCTTCATCGGCGCCGGCGAGCGCGTGGTGACGATCGAGGACGCGGCGGAGCTGAGGCTGCAGCAGCCGCACGTGGTGCGGCTCGAGAGCCGGCCGGCCGGGGTCGAGGGAAGGGGGGAGGTGACGATCCGCGACCTGCTCCGCAACGCCCTGCGGATGCGCCCCGACCGGATCGTGATCGGGGAGGTGCGGGGGACCGAGGCGCTCGACCTCCTGACGGCGCTGAACACCGGCCACGACGGGGCTCTCTCCACGGTTCACGCGAGCTCCCCGGGGGAGGCCCTCAGCCGGCTCGAGACCCTGGCGCTGATGGCCGGAGTGGGGCTTCCGCACGGGGCCGTCGCCGAGCAGGTCCGCCGCGGCATCGACCTGGTGGTCCACTTGCGCCGGGAGGCGGACGGCTCGCGCCGCGTCAGCGAGATCCTCGAGGTTCGGGCGTGAGCGCAGCCGGCGCGTTACCGGTGCTGCTGGCAGGCGCGGCGGGAGGGATGCTGGCCTTCGGCCTGCGCGAGGCGGCGCTGGCGACGCCGGCCGCGGCGCGCTGGCTGCGTCTGGCGATCGAGCCGCTGCGCCGGGCGGGAAGGGAGGGCTATGCCCCCTCCAGCGCCGAGCGACGGCGGCTGGCGGCGCTGGCGGCCGCCGCCGCGGTGGCGGGCGGATGGCTCCTGGCCGGTTCGACCCTGGCGTTGCCTCTCGCGGTGGCTTCGCCGGCCGCGGCCGCCGCGGCGATCTCCAGGCGCCGGCGGCGCTATCGGCGGGCGGTCGAGCTGGCGCTGCCCGAGGTGGCGAGCGCGGTTGCCGACTCCCTCGGCGCCGGGCGCTCGCTGCGGGCGTCGCTGGCCGCCGCGGTCGGCTCGCTCGACGGAGCCGCCGCGACCGAGCTGGCGAGGGTGGCGGCCGAGCTGGAGCTGGGAGCGGCGACCGCCGATGCCGTTGCGTCGTGGCGGCAGCGGATGGGCTCCGAGCGCGTCGACGCCTTCGCGGCGGCTATGCTCAGCCAGCGGCTCTCGGGGGGCGACCTGGCCGGGCTGCTGCGCCGCTTCGGGGCGGCCGCGGCGGAGCGGGACCGCGTCGCCGAGGACGCCCGCTCGGCGACCGCGCAGGCGCGCTTCACCGGGCTGCTCGTGGTCGCGATGCCGAGCGGCGGCGCGCTCTTCGCCGAGCTCGTCCAGCCCGGCTTCCTCGGGCGGCTGCTGGCCTCGCCCGCCTCGACGGTCCTGCTTGCCATGGCGGCGCTCCTGCAGCTCGGCGGCTTCCTCGCGATCCGCCAGATCGCGCGGGTGGTGGAGTAGGTGGCGGCGCTGCTCGGCGCGCTCGCGGCGCTGCTCGGCCTAGCCGCCGCCCGCGAGCTGCTCGCGGGTCGCAGGCCCTCGGTTCCGGCGTTGCCGCTGGGCCTGACCCGGCGCTCCGCGGTCGCGGCGCTGCGGCTCGGCCTGCCGGAGCGGCTGCGGCGGGCCGGCCTGGAGGGTCGCCTGAGCCTGACGGGCGTCCTGATCGCCAAGCTCGCCGGCGCCGCCTGCGGCGGCCTGGTGGCGCTCGCGGCGGCGCCTGCGGCGCCCGGTCGGAGCGCCGTGCTGGTTGCCGCGGGGATGCCGGCGGCCGGATTTCTGGTTCCGGACGCGCTGCTGGAGCGCCGCTCGCGACAGCGCCGGCGCCGGCTGCTGGCGGCGCTTCCGGACGCCCTCGACCTGCTCGCGGTGAGCGCCGCCTCCGGCCGCGGCCCGCGGGCGGGGATCGAACAGCTGGCGGGAGCCGGCGAGGGACCGCTGGCGGAGGAGCTTCGCCTCGCCGCGGCGGAGCTGTCCTGCGGGCTGCCGCTGAGCAGTGCCCTCGCCTCGCTGCGAGAGCGCGTCCCGGGAGCCGAGCTGGCGAGGCTGGTCGCGGCGATCGAGCGCTCGCGGCGCTTCGGCTCGCCGCTTGGCGACCAGCTGCGGCGGCAGGCCGGAGCGCTTCGACGCGACGGCCGCCGGGCTACCGAGGAGCGCGCCGCCCGTGCGGCTCCGAAGATCCAGCTCGTCGTCGCCCTGGCGCTGGTGCCCTCGGTCCTGCTGATGATCGCCGCGGCTCTGATCGCCAACGCCGGCCAGCTCCTCGGCGGCTTCTAGAGAAGGGCGGATCGGGTTCTAGGGGAGTGCGTCGCTGGGATTGTCGCCGCCTCCTGTGCTTCCCAGTTAGCAGGCACGGACGCCTCGCCGCCGGCCGACCCCGGATGCAAATGCCCTTGCAGCGGGAGGTCGTGTTGCAAAGTGGGGGACTGTGGGTTATTGTGGCGCTCGAGTTGAAGCCCAGGACCGGGGTGGTGAGGCTCCTCCCACCTCATCACTCCGGTCCAACTCTCTTCCGGCCCTCCCGCTCAGAAAGGACTCGCCGAGGTGGCATTTCGGGGTCTCTACGAGCACAGCCTCGATTCCAAGGACCGCCTCACCGTTCCTTCGCGCTTCCGGGCTTCCCTAGCTGACGGAGTGGTTCTGTCCAAGGGCTTCGACCCCTGCGTGTGGGTCCATACGACCGAGGAGTTCGAGCAGCTCTCCGACCGCTTCCTCTCCCCGCACAGCCCCTTCGGGCGCGACGCCCGCCAGCTGCGCCGCCGCTTCCACGGCGGCTCCTTCGACGAGAAGCTGGACTCGGCCGGTCGCATCCGCCTACCCAAGCCGCTGATCGAGCACGCCGGCCTCGGCGCCAGCTGCGTGGTGATCGGGGCGGGCGAGTACCTGGAGATCTGGGACGCGGAGGCATGGGCCAAGCAGGAGGCGGAGCTCGACGCCGCGGCGCCCGAGATCGCCGAGGGGCTCGCCGCCGCCGGGACCGCGTGATCATGAGAGCGAATGCCGCATCCCCCTCCCACAGCCGCGCCTTCGCCGGCTCCCGCCTGGGGCCGGCTCTCGCGCCCCGCCCGACGGAGGTGCCGGTGAGCGAGCACGAGCCCGTGCTGGCGCCGGAGCTGGTCTCCCTGTTGGCGCCCGAACCGGGGCAGACGGCGGTCGACTGCACCTTCGGCGGCGGCGGCCACGCGCGGCTGGTGGCGGAGCGGCTGGGGGCCGGGGGAACCCTGGTGGGCATCGACCGCGACCCGGCCGCCGAGGAGCGCTTCAACCGGTTTGCCGCGACGGCCCCCTGCCGCACCCTCTTCATCGGCGCCGACTTCGTTGCAGGACTTCGTGCACTGCGGGGCGAAGGAATTCGCCCAGACATGGTCTACATGGATCTGGGGATGTCCTCGATGCAGGTCGACGCGCGGGAGCGGGGCTTCTCCTATTCCTACGACGCGCCGCTCGACATGCGGATGGACACCCGCCAGGGCTTCAGCGCGGCCGACCTCGTCAACGAGTGGCCCGAGTCCCGGATCGCCCAGGTCCTGAGGCGCTTCGGCGAGGAGCGCCACGCCGGGGGCATCGCCCGCGAGATCGTTCGCCGCCGGCCGCTCGGCACCACCGCGCAGCTGGTGGATGCGATCAAGGCCGGGATGCCGGCCTCGGCCCGCTTCGGCGGCGGACACCCGGCCAAGCGCAGCTTCCAGGCGATCCGGATCGCCGTCAACGGAGAGCTCGAGGCGCTCGACGAGGTGCTTCCCCTGGCCTGGTCCTCGCTTGCGATCGGCGGCCGGCTGGCGGCGATCTCGTTCCACTCTCTGGAGGACCGGGCGGTGAAGCGTTTCCTTGCCGGGAAGGCCCGCGGCTGCGTCTGCCCGCCCGAGCTGCCGGTTTGCGTCTGCGGCCACGAGCCCGAGGCCGACCTCCTCACCCGCCGGGCGATCGCGCCGGGCAGCGAGGAGGCCGAGTCCAACCCGCGCTCCCGCTCGGCCCACCTGCGCGCGGCGCTGAAGATCGCCGAGGAGCAGCCGAGCGGGGAGGCCGGCTGATGGCCGTCGCCGCTCCCGCCCGCCGCACGGCACCGGCTCCGGGCCCGTCCCGGACCGCGCCGCCGCCGAAGCGGAAAGCCCCGGCGGGCAAGCCACCCGCACGTCGCGCCGCCGCCGCACCGGCAAGGAGGGCCCCGGCCCGCCGCAAGCCGCCGAAGCCGACCCCCAGGGGCCGCATCGCCGCCGGGGGGCAGCTGATCCCGCTTGCCGTCGGGCGCACGGCCGTCGCCGTCACGCAGCTCCCCGACTCCGGCCTGGTCGTGCGGATGACCCGCGGCCGCGCCTGGATCGCCGTTCTCGGACTGCTGCTGGTCGGGATCGTCGGCCTCAACGTCGCCACCCTCAGCTTCGCCGCCTCCTCAGGCAGGCTCGACAAGCAGATCACCGCCCTGGAAAGCGAGAACACGATGCTGGAAAGCCGCGTCGCCGAGCGCTACGGCACCAGCCGCGTGCGCGGCGAGGCGGCGCAGCTCGGGCTGGTGATGCCGACCGCCGAAGAGCCCGTGCTGCTCGAAGCTCACCGCGGCGACGCCGCCGCCGCGGCGCGGCGGCTGGCGGCGGCCGGGGGTTAGGGACGGGCGGATGCGGCTGATCGAGCGCCGCATCGGGCTTCTCTTCGGCGGCTTCCTGATCTGCTTCCTCCTCATCGTCGGCCGCGCCTTCTGGCTGCAGGGCGTGCAGGGCGCCCAGCTCGCCTCGGAGGCGACCTCCCAGCAGACCGAGACGGTGACCGTTCCGGGCCTGCGGGGGGACCTGCTCGATCGCCGCGGCAACAAGCTGGCCGCCTCAGAAGATGCGGCCACGATCTACGCGACTCCCTACCAGGTGAAGAACCCGCCGGTGGCGGCGGCGCGGCTCGCGCCCATCCTCGGCGAGAGCAAGGCCGAGGTGCTGGAAGCGCTGAGCGCCGAAAGCGGCTTCTCCTACGTCGCCCACAAAGTCGACCTCGGCACCGCGGCGCAGGTCGAAGCGCTCGAACTGGAAGGCATCGGCGAGCTGCCCGACAGCCGCCGCACCTACCCCCAGGGCGAGATGGCAGGGCAGGTGATCGGCGCCGTCGGCTCTGAGAACCAGGGCCTGAGCGGGCTCGAGGCGGGCGAGGAATCCGTGCTGGGGGCCAGCGATGGCGAACGCCGGGTGGTCAACGACGCGCTCGGCGAACCGATCCGCCTGGAAACCGTCAAGGAAGCCGAAGACGGCGAAGACATCCGGCTCACGCTCGACCCGGCGATCCAACAGAAGACCGAAGAAGTGCTCGGTGAGGTCGGCGAAACGTACTCGCCGAAGGGGGCGACCGCGATCGTCGTCGACCCCCGCAACTCGCAGGTCCTGGCGATGGCCAACTGGCCGCCGGTCGACCCCGCCGATCTCAGCGAAGTGAGCAACGAAGACCTGATGAACAAGGCCACCGGCTTCAACTACGAACCAGGATCGACGTTCAAGGCCTTCACCGTCTCGGCGGCGCTGGAAGAAAAGTTGGTCACGCCGAGCACCGAATTCGTCCTGCCGCCCACGATCCAGGTCGCCGACCGCACGATCAAAGACGCCGAGGAACGCGGCACCGAAACGATGAGCGTCGCCCAGATCCTCGCTCGCTCCTCGAACGTGGGCGCGGTCACGATCGGGCTCGAGGTGGGGGCGACGAAATTCAGCAAATGGATCGACCGGTTCGGCTTCGGCCGGCCGACCGAAATCCAGTTCCCCGACGAGGAACGCGGCATCGTTCCCAGTCTCGACGAATACTCCGGGTCGACGATCGGCAACCTGCCGATGGGCCAGGGCCTCGCGGTGACGCCGATCCAGATGGTCGCCGGCTACACGGCGATCGCCAACGGCGGGATGCTGCGGCCGCCGCAGCTGATCGAGCGGATCGGCGAAGAACCGGTCCACGAGCCCAAGGGCCACCGCGTGATCTCGCCGGAGGTGGCCTCCGAGGTGCGCGAAATGCTCGAGGGTGTGGTCGAGGCAGGCGGCACCGCCTCCGCGGTGAGCGTCCCCGGGTACACCCTTGCCGGCAAGACCGGCACCGCGCAGGTCGCCGAAAACGGGACCTACTCGAAGACGAAGTACATCGCCTCCTTCATCGGCTTCGCGCCGGCGCAGAACCCGCAGCTGCTCGCGGCCGTCATCGTCGACGAGCCGCAGGGCGAAATCTACGGAGGGTCCGTGGCGGCGCCGGCGTTCGGCCAGATCGCGGAATACGCGTTGCCCTATCTCGGCGTGCCTCAGGAATAGGTGGGCGGGATGGGGCGATGGGCTGCCCCTCCCAAAACGAGCGGCTGGCGCCGCTCTTGAGTGTTTTGGGAGGGGCACCCCATCGCCTCGACAGGGCCGACCTGCTTCCTAGAATCGCGGGATGAGATTGGGAGCGCTCCTCGCGGGCTTCGATGACGCGCGCTTGATCGGCGATGGTTCCGTCGAGATTCTCGACCTGGCTTACGACAGCCGGAGGGTGGGGCCTGGCACGTTGTTCTTCTGCTTCCGGGGGGAGCGGGCGGACGGGCACGAGTTCGCGCCGCGGGCGGTCGAGGCGGGGGCGGCGGCGCTGGTGGTGGAGCGGGAGCTGGACCTGCCGGTGGCGCAGGTAGTGGTCGACGACGCGCGGGCGGCGATGGCGCCGGTGGCGGCCGCTTTCAACGGCGACCCGACCGCCGAGCTGCGGGTGGTCGGGGTGACGGGGACCAACGGCAAGACCACGACGGCGTTCCTGCTGCGAGAGATCCTCGAGGCGGCCGGGATCGGCTGCGGCCTGATGGGGACCGTGATGCAGGTGGTCGCCGGGGCCCAGGAGCCGGTGGAGCGGACGACCCCGGAGGCGATCGACCTGCAGGCGACCTTCCGCCGCATGCTCGACGGCGGCGACCGGGCCTGCGCGATCGAGGTGTCCTCCCACGCGATGGCGCTGCACCGGGCCGACGCGATCCACTTCGACGTGGCTCTCTTCACGAACCTGACCCAGGACCACCTCGACTTCCACGCCGACATGGAGGACTACTTCCGCGCCAAGCGCCGCCTCTTCGAGGCCGGGCCGCAGGCCGCGATCGTCAACCTCGACGACCGCTACGGCCGGCGTCTGGCCTCCGAATTCGACTGCACCACCTTCTCGGCCGAGGGGGCCGAAGCCGACTACTCGGCCCGCGATGTCGCCTTCGACGCCGGCGGCGCCAGCTTCCGCGTCGGCGCGCTCGAGCTGCGGACCTCGCTGCCGGGCCACTTCAACGTCGCCAACGCTCTCGGCGCGTTCGCCGCCGCGCGAGCCCTCGGGATCTCCGAGGCGGATGCCGCCGCCGGCCTGGCGCGGGCGGCGCGGGTGCCCGGCCGCTTCGAGCCGGTTGACGAGGGGCAGGGGTTCTCGGTGCTGGTCGACTACGCCCACACCCCCGATTCGCTGGAGAACGTGCTGCGAGCGGCGCGGCGGCTCACCCCCGGGCGGCTGATCTCGGTGTTCGGGGCCGGCGGGGACCGGGATCGCGACAAGCGGCCGAAGATGGGTCGGGCGGGCGGGCAGCTCTCGGACCTCGCGGTCGTCACCTCCGACAACCCACGCTCGGAGGAGCCGGCGCGGATCGTCGCCGAAGTCGCCGCCGGCGCCGACGGCGCGGCGGCCGAACTGGAGGTCGTCGAGGACCGCCGGGAGGCGATCGCCCTCGCCCTCGCGCGCGCCGCGCCGGGGGACACGGTGGTGATCGCCGGCAAGGGCCACGAGCAGGGCCAGGAGTTCGCCGACGGGCAAAAGATCCCGTTCGACGACCGCCAGGTCGCCCGCGAGGAGCTGCGGAAGCTGAGCGCCCCCGCGTGAGGCTCTCGCCGGAGGAGATCGTTGCCGGCCTCGGCGCCGAGGTCCTCGCCGAGGGCAGCGCGGAGCCGCCGCTGCGGGCGACGATCGACTCGGCGCAGACCGGCCCCGGCGACCTCTTCTTCGGCCTCCGCGGCTCCCGCCGCGACGGCGCCGAGTTCGCCCCGGCTGCCCTCGAGGCCGGCGCCTGGGGCGCCGTCGTCAGGCGCACGCCCGAGGCAACCGCGCCGAGTTGCCGCTTTCTGTCGCAATCCGACGAAAAGCGGCAACTCGGCTGGCTCCTCGCCGTGGATGATCCGCTGGCGGCGATGCAGTCGCTGGCGCTGGCCTGGCGGCGGGCGCTGGGGGCGCGGGTGGTGGGGGTGACCGGCTCGGTCGGCAAGACCTCGGTCAAGGACATCTGCCGGGCGCTGCTGCCGGGGCGGGTTCACGCCAACAGCGAGAACCTCAACACGGAGATCGGGCTGCCCCTGACCGTGCTGGAAGCGCCCGAGGACGCCGACGTGCTGGTCCTCGAGATGGCGATGCGCGGCCGCGGCCAGATCGCCGAGCTGGCGGCGATCGCCGAGCCCGAGGTGGCCGTGATCACCAACGTCGGGCCCGTCCACGTCGAGCTGCTGGGTTCGGTGGAGGCGATCGCCGCCGCCAAGGCGGAGATCCTCGACCGGCTGCCGGCAGGCGGCACCGCCGTGGCGCCGGTGGAGGCCGGCGAGCTGGAGCCTCACCTGAGCGGGGTCGCCCGGCAGCTGCGATTCGGGCCCGGCGGCGACGTCGAGGCAACCGAGGTGCGGCGGGCCGCGGGAGCGACCGAGGCGGTCCTCGCGACGCCGCTCGGGTCGGCGACCTTCCGGTTCCCCTTCGCCGAGCCGCACAACCTGACCAACGCGCTTGCCGCGGTGGCCGCCGGCGTCGCCCTCGGCGCCGGCCCGGAGGAGATGGCCGACCGCGCTGCGAGCATAGGCTTCTCGCGCTTCAGGGGCGAGCGAATCGAGCTCCGCGACGGGATCGTCCTCGTGAACGACTGCTACAACGCCAACCCGGTCTCGATGCGGGCAGCGCTCGACTACCTCGCCGCGCTCGGCGCCCCCCGCACCGTCGCCGTGCTCGGCGAGATGGGGGAGCTCGGCCCGAATTCCCCCGGCTACCACCGCGGTGTCGGCGAGCATGCGAGAAAGGCCGGAGTCGACCTGCTGATCGGTGTCGGCGCGCCCGCCCGCGACTACGACCCAGACGAGCTGGTCGCCGATCCCGCCGAGGCGGCCGAGCTGCTGGCGGCGCGGATGGAGCCGGGGGACGCGATCCTCGTCAAGGGCTCGCGCTCGGCCGGCCTGGAGGCCGTCGCCGAGAGCCTCGCGGAGATCGAAGGCCCCCCGGGGCGCGGGGGAGGCGCCGCCTAGCCATGGGGGAAGTGCTGATCGCCGGCATGGCGGCGATGCTGATCTGCATCTTCCTCGGGCCCAAGTTCATCGAGTTCCTCCGCCTGCGGGAGTTCGGGCAGCACATCCGCGAGGACGGCCCCCAGGAGCACCACACCAAGGCCGGGACTCCGACGATGGGCGGGCTGATCGTCTTCGCCTCGATCTGCGTCCCCTACCTCGTCCTCTCCGAGCGCGACGCGCAGAGCCTCGCCGTCTTCGGCGTGGCGATGGGCTGCGCCGCCCTCGGCTTCGCCGACGACTACATCAAGATCGTCAAACGGCGCTCGCTCGGGCTCGCCGGCCGCTGGAAGCTGCTCGGCCAGCTGCTGCTGGCGCTGGGGCTGTGGTGGGTGGCCCGGCACGAGGTGGGCCTCGAACCGACGCTCTACTTCCGCATCGGCGACGGCAGCGTCGACCTCGGCCCCGTCCTCTACTTCGTCCTCGTCTTCCTCGTCATCGCCGGCACCTCCAACGGCGTCAACCTCACCGACGGCCTCGACGGGCTCGCCGCCGGCTCCTGCGCGATCGTCCTCCTCGCCTACACGGCGATCGCCTTCGTCTCCAACGAGCAGCAGGACCTGGCGCTGCTCTCCGCCTGCCTGGTCGGGGCCTGCATCGGCTTCCTCTGGTTCAACGCCTTCCCCGCCTCGATCTTCATGGGCGACACCGGCTCGCTCGGCCTCGGCGGCGCAATCGGGGCGCTGGCGGTGATGACCCAGACCGAGGTGCTGCTGATCATCATCGGCGGCATCTTCGTGATCGAGGCGCTCTCGGTCCTGCTCCAGGTCTTCGCCTTCAAGACCTTCCGCCGCCGCGTCCTCCTGATGGCGCCGCTGCACCACCACTTCGAGATGATGGCCTGGTCGGAGACGAAGATCATGCTCCGTTTCTGGATCATCGCCGCCGTCTGATCGGGGATCGGCTTCACCCTCTACCAGCAGAGCATCGGCC
>Ga0308176_10001543_pt1 | contig 14487 bp, 14 predicted proteins | sample PhyCR2_3_FD_203890 | JGI IMG/M metagenome (GOLD analysis project Ga0308176, IMG submission 203890) | Soil microbial communities from UC Gill Tract Community Farm, Albany, California, United States - DLSLS.C.R2 | ecosystem: Environmental > Terrestrial > Soil > Agricultural land | place: USA...
CGATCTCGGCCAAGCATACCCACTCGTAGCGGTATCGCTCGCAGATCTCGTCCCAGGTCAGCCGTTCCGAAATGAAGGGTGCTTCGACGGGCTGTGGTTGCGCCATGACGTCTCCTCCATGGCACCCTGCGGAGGGCGCTAGCGCCTGTCAAGTTTTCAGCCAAGATCGCCCGAACAAATCGAGAGCGTCGTCGATTTTCCGGAGCGTCGAGCGGGCATTGCGATCGATGCTACCGAGCCCGTGGATCGCCATCGCGATCAGCGCCGGTAGCGCTTGGCCGCCGGCAGGATCTGCTCCCAGAACCCGAACGTCGCGGCGAGGATGTAGTCGAGCTCGCGGGTGGCCTTCGAGCGCGACAGGCTCGGCCGCTCGGGCAAGCAGTACGCGGCCAGCCGCGACGCCTCGAGCTGGTGCAAGACGCCCTTGGACCAGCCGCGACCGGCGTAGACCAGGCAGCCCGGCACCCAGAGCGCAGCCAGATCGTCGAGCGCATACGGGATCTTCTCGTCGGCGGTGCCCTGTACGTCCTGGTACTTGCACTCGATCGCGATCGCCTTCTGATCGGTCGGCCGCATCACGAACACGTCGATCTGACGATCTTTGGCGATGATCGTCTTGCCGAGGTTGACCTCGCGATAGACGACCAGACCATGCTCGCCATACTGATGATGAATGTAGGCCGCGATCAGATCGCGAAAGCCATGGCCGGTCACCGTTGCTCGTGCCTGGCGCGCCATCGTTACCCTCCGGTCCTGGCCTGGCTAGCGTGTGCCACCAGCACCCCGCGACATACCAGACAAGCCCGCCAGCCCGAGCTGCCCACCCTGACCGCCCGCCGGTGACGTGAGCGGGCCGCTGACCTCGGTCGCACCGGCGTCGCGCAGGCGACCGCGCGTGATGTCGACGGCTTCCTTGCACAGATCGTTGCCGCGGAACATGCGGCCGTTGGTCACCGCGGCGACCCCGACCGACCCCGAGCCCATGAACGGATCGATCACCAGCTCGCCCGGTTCGGTGCTCTGCTTGATCAGCACCTCGCTCACGACGGACGGCTTCTCCGCGGGGTAGCCACCGGAGATCCGTGGGGCGGAAAGAATATCGGCGATGCCGAGATCGCTGAGCTTCCGTTTGCCCTTCTCGAAGAACAGGATGCATTCGTAGCGGGCGCGATAGTGATATCCCATACCGATTCTTAGCTTATCCCATATCAATGGTTTCCAGAACTTGAACCCTGCCTTCTCGGCATCTGGCTTGGCCACGAACATCGTCTCGGGGTCGCAGAACAGATAGAAGTGCGTGTTGCGCCGCAGCACGCGGAACACCTCGGCGAACAGCTCGGGGAACCGCGCGTTGGGGAAGATCGAGAACCAGTCGTTGCTCGACGACTTGCTGTGCTTGAGCCGCGTGGTCGTCCCGATCGCGCGATGCTTCTCGAGCGACTCGTACGGCGGATCCGTGATGACGAGATCGATCGACTCGGACGGCAGCGCGCGCAGCCATGCCACGGCGTCGCTCTGCGCGAGCTGAAACGTAGGAGCAACAACGGGCGGCCCGTCCATGCGATGACCCTCGCACGGCGGTCTGACAATCCGTTCAGTGACACCACCAGCCACACCCTTTCAACGAGCGACCCGCCCGATCGAGATCCCGGGCACACCTCCCAAGCGGCTGTACCGTCGGCGGATTCTGACAGCAGCAAGCAGATCCCGAACCTCGCCGGAAGCCGGCGTGCATGACAGGATCCGCTCGCATGCGCTGGAGACGAGCCGCGATTGCGACGGCGATCGCCGCGGCCCTCACGGCCGCAGCCTATGTTCGCTGCCATCACGGCGCGCACGATGCACCCACCACGACCACGCGGGGGCGGGCGCGACTCGCCGAGCTCCGGCACCAGCTCCCCGGCTCGATCTCGGGCACCGTGACCCAGGCCGGCGCCCCGGTCCCGAACGCGACGGTTTGCGCGCGCCCCGCACGGGAGGCGACCCGCCCCGTGTGCATCGCGACCGACGCCCGCGGCACCTACACGTTCGACGAGCTCCCGCCTGCGGCCTACGTCGTGTGGGCGTCGGCTCGCCAGCTCGCCGGTGGACCGTGGCGCGGCCCGGCCCCGGCCTTCGACGAGCACCTGTGGCTCGGGGCCGGCGAGCACCGGACCGGCGTCGATCTCGTGCTCCTCGCGGGTGCGGCCCTGGTCCGTGGCACTGTCCACGACGTCCGGGGCCACGCGGTCGCCGGCGCGGTGATCCACGTCGGCGCCGACGCGCGCTCGCCGCCGGTGTACACGACGCGCAGTGATCCCGACGGCGCGTTCGTCGCGTGGGCCATGCCCGGTGAGATCTTGGTCGTCACCTCGGCCGACCACTACGTCGACGACGAGTCGCACGCCACCGCGCCCACCGACCAGCTCGTGATCGCGCTCACCCCCGAGGCGGTGATCGGCGGCATCGTCGTCGAAGCCGGCACCCACCGCCCGCTCGAGGATGCCACCGCCTCGGTCAACGGCACCACCACGCGCACCGATGCCGGCGGCCGGTTCCAGATCACCAAGCTGCCACCCGGACGCTACAAGCCCACCGCCACCTCGATCGGCGGCTACGGCGAGACCGCCGAGAGCGTGCTCCTGGGCCTCGACCAGACGATCGACAACCTCGTCATCGAGATCTACCCGGTCGCGGTCGTCGTCGGCCGGGTCGTCATCGACGAGGGATCGGGCGCACGGCCCTGCCCTCCCGATCAGGGCGAGATCTCGCTCAGCCGCTACGGCAGCTCCGCGTTCTATCGCTCGCGCACCACCAGCGGTGGCGACATCCTGCTCGAGGGCGTCGTCCCCGGTTCCTATCAGGTCACCGCCGCCTGCGATCACTTCGTCAGCCAGGTCCCGTACCCCGATCTGATCGTCGCCGACTCCGACGTCGAGGACCTGCGCTGGAAGGTCCACCCCGGCGCGCGCGTCGCCGGCCACGTCGCCTCGCGCACGGGCGCGCCGATCGCGGACGCCGCGGTCAACCTGATGTCGAAGAACGGCGTCAGCTTCGCGAACGCGACCTCGGGCAAGGATGGCGCGTTCCTCGCCGAGGGCCTGACGCCCGGCGCGACCGAGGTGTTCGCCTACGCCACCGGCTACCCACGCTCCACGGCCCCCGCCTCGGTGATCGCCGCGCTCGGGACGCCGGCAACCATCGACCTCGTGCTCGCCGCCGGCGGGTCGATCACCGGCGAGGTCGTCGACGAGGCGGGCACCCCCGCCGCGGACATCGTCGTCGAGGCCCGTGGCCCCGACAGCGGCAGCGAGCGGACCGATGCGCGCGGCCAGTTCACCATCGGCGCGCTCGCCGCCGGCAGCTACGAGGTCACCGTGCGGTCCCCGTGGGGTGACCCATCGCATTCGCCGGGCCAGCCGGACGCGCACCCGACCTCGGTCACCGTCACGGCCGATCACAAGAGCCAGGTCCACCTCGTCGCCGAATCCACCCCCGGCACGATCACCGGCACGGTCACCGATGCCACCCAGGCTCCGATCAGCGATGCCTACGTCACCGCCGCTCGCGAGGACGAGGCCGCGGCCGACCGCGAGACGCCCAGCTATCTCGCACGCGGCGCCTGGCACGACCCGCCGGTCCTGACCGCCCAGGACGGAAGCTTTCGCCTCACCGGCCTGCCCCGCGGCCGGTTCGCCGTGCGCGCCTATCGCGAAGGTGGCCCCGACGCCATCGTCACGCGCGTCAATCTCGGGGACCACCCCCACCTCACCATCCGGCCCAGCGGGGTCCTCGCCGGCGTCGTCGCGCCGTCCGGCGCCGCCACCTCGATCGACGACATCACCATCGCCGCGGTCGACAAGGCCCGCGAGGTCTCCCGCGAGGAGCGCCTGTTCCACACCGGCGGCCGGTTCGCCCTGCGCGACCTCCCCGCCGGCACCTACCGGATCACCGTCGACGGCGATCCGCGGTCGGCGATCAAGGTCACCCTCGCCGAGGGCGAGCGCCGCGAGGATCTCCGCCTGATCGCGCAGCCTCGCTTCACGATCCGCGGCCGCCTGGTCTCGCGCGACGGCACGCCCCTCCCCGGCTGGCGCGTCGAGGCGCCGCGCCTCGAGAGCAACGAGACCTCGGACGGCCGGACCATCATGGTCACGACCTCCGAGGTCGCCATCACGACGGCCGACGGTCGCTTCCTGCTCCACGATCTCCCATCGGGCCCGACGCCGATCTCGGCCGGCAGCCCCACCCGCGATCCCGACGCCCCGCTCCCGCAGCTTCGCGAGGTCACGCTCCAGGGCGCCACCGATGTCGATCTCGGCGATGTCCCGGTCACCCCGCCCGCCGAGCCGCGCCCGAAGACCCCGCCGTGATACGGCCGCGGGGGCTTCTGCAGCCAGGCCGCGGGCGCCCGCGGACGGCCGATCAGTTGAGCTGACCGACGATCAGGTTGAGCGCGAGCGCCAGGATGACCGTGTTGTACGCAAACGCCAGCAGCGCGTGCGCCAGCACGGTATGCCGGATCTGCCGGCTCGAGACCGTGGCATCGGAGACCTGAAAGCACATCGCGATCGTGAACGCGAAGTAAGCGAAGTCGAGATCGTCCGGCGGTTCGCCGCCCGGGAACTCGACGCCACCTTCATGCTCCTCGTCATCGCGATAGAACAGGTGCGCATAGCGCAGCGTGAACGCCGTGTGCGTCACCAGCCAGGAGATCACGACCGTGGCGACGCACAGCGCGACGTGCAGGCGGCCCGCGAGCGGCGAAGACGCCTGTCCCTGGTGAAGCACCGCCGTGGCGGCGAACAAGCTGAACGTGCTGGCCGCCAGCACGAGGCCCCAGACCACGGTCCGCCCCGGATCATAGGCGGCCGCGCGGCGGCGCGTCTCCGGCTGGTCCGCGCGCGTGATGATCGCGAACGCGAACCCGAGCAGCACGAGCCCTGCCAGATCCCACCCCAGCAGCGCACGCGTGGTCGCCGGGAACGGCCCCGGCGCCACGAACCAGGCCAGCAGGCCGACCGCGATCGCCAGGATCAGGCGCATCCGGGCGCTTCGCGGATCGAGCGGGTGAAAGGCGCGTTCCAGCGGCATGATCGGTGGCCCAAGGCGTTCGCGTGGTCGCTCGGGATCGCACGCCCAGCCGGGCGACTGTGGCAGCGGCGTGTTTCGGTGTCAAACCGCACCGGCTGATCGAGTTGCCTGTCGTGGCAGGTCGGGTCGCCAGCGAATCGAGCACGCCTCCTCGGCGGCGGCGCTCGGCGAGCCAGCCATCACGAGGTTGCCGATCGCGATCGCCGCACGATTGTCTACTCCAGGTTTCGGAGTGCATCCCGCGGGAATCACTCGATGACTGGCATCGCGGCTGCACCTTGGCCGGCCACGCAACGCCAACCGCCACGCCATCGCAAGGACGCTCCCATGCAGACCACCGACACCTTCGCGACCATCGACGCTGCACATCTCACCCGTCCGTCGGGCGGGGTCATGATGCAGCTCACGCAGTACGGCTATCCCAACGACCCGTACTCCGACTCGGAGACCCGCAAGGGCCACGGCGCGTATCACCCGCTGGTCCGCAACGAGTCCGTGGCGCTCACCGACTCCGGCCTGCGCGCGCTCGGCCTGACGCGCCAGAGCGTGCGCAGCACGCACCCCTGGGTCGATATCCAGCTGCGCGGCGGCGGCACGCTGGAGCGCCGGATCGACGACCGCGCGCCCGAAGCCAACATGCGGACCGACCTCTACCAGCCCGGCGGCTTCGACCGCAGCCTCCCGGACCACGCCAACGTCACGCTCCGCCGGTAACCGGCGCTGCTTGCCCCTCCCGGAGCCGGGCGGTAGCGTCTCGTTCACGAGCCCCCGTGCGCCCCATCCCCATCGGCATCGACGACTTCCGCATGCTCCGCGAGCAGGGACTCGAGTACGTCGACAAGTCGCACCTCGTCCGCGAGGTGATCGATCAAGGCTCGCAGGTTCTCCTCCTCCCGCGGCCGCGACGGTTCGGCAAGACCCTGAACCTGTCCATGCTGCGATACTTCCTCGAGAAACGCGGCGAGGATCTCTCCAGCCTGTTCGCGGACCTCTCGATCTGGCAGGCCGGCGATGCCTACCGGGCGCACTTCCGGCGTTACCCGGTTGTGTTCCTCACCTTCAAGGACGTGAAGGCGGAGCGCTGGGATCTCGCCTGGGAGGCGATCCAGCGCAAGATCGGCGCCCTGTTCGACGAGCACCGCGAGCTCCTCGCGGATAGCCACCTCTCCGGGCGCGAGGCCGCCGACTTCCAGGCAATTCTCGATGGCACCGCCGGCCGCGCTGTCTACGAGAGCGCGCTCTTCGATCTCTGCCGTGCCCTGCACCGCCGCCACGGCGAGCGGGCGGTGATCCTGATCGACGAGTACGACGAGCCGATCCACATGGGTCACGTCCGCGGCTACGCGACCGAGGTGATCGCATTTTTTCGTGCGTTCCTAGGTGCCGGCCTGAAAGGCAATCTCCATCTCCACAAAGCCGTGCTGACGGGCATCCTCCGCGTCGCCAAGGAGAGCATCTTCTCGGGCCTCAACAACCTCGCCGTGTACAGCCTGCTCCGGCCCGAGTTCTCGACGTGCTTCGGCTTCACCGAGCCCGAGGTCACGCAGCTCCTCGCCCAGGCAGGTTGCGCGGACCTCCTCGACGCCGTGCGCGCCTATTACAACGGCTACGTGTTCGGCGGCACCGCGGTGTCCAATCCTTGGTCGATCCTCAACTTCGTCGCGAGCCGCGACAAGCTCCTCCGGCCCTACTGGACCTCCACGAGCTCCAACGATCTCATCCGCGACACGCTGCAGCGCCATGCGTTGCGGATCGAGCCTGCGATCGAGGCGCTGCTCGAAGGCGGCAGTGTCGAGCAACGGCTCGACGAGCATGTCGCGCTCGACGATCTGGGAAAGCGCGAATCGGCGCTGTGGAGCTTGCTCGTGCTCGCGGGCTACCTCAGGGCCGAGCCCGCGGACGGGCCGCCCGGAGAGGTGCCGCCTCACCGGCTCTCGATCCCGAATCGCGAGGTTCGCGAAGTGTACACGCAGACGTTCCAGGACTGGCTCGCTCAGCGTCTTGGAGGTACCGGCAACATCGAGGAGCTCACCCGCGCGCTGCTCGAAGGCGACGCGGAGGCGCTCGAGGAACAACTCCAGGCGTTCACCACGAACCTCCTCTCGTATCACGATACGCGGCTCCGGCCCGAACAGGTCTATCATGCGTTCGTCATCGGCCTGCTGGCCACGCTGGAACCCGATTACCTCGTTCGATCGAACCGCGAGTCGGGCACCGGGCGGCCCGACGTGGTGATCCGGCCAAAGCTTCCCGGCAGGCCGGGCGTGATCCTGGAGCTCAAGGTCGCCAAGCCAGGCAAGAAGACCCCGAAGAAAGCGCTCGCAGAGGGGCTCGCGCAGATCCGGGCGGGTGACTACGGCGCGGAGCTCCGCGCGGCAGGCGCGGCCCCGGTACACGCGTTCGCCGTGGCGTTCGACGGCAAGCGCGTATCCGTGCGCTCGTCGGAGGCGTGAGCCATCACTGCCGATGGCGACAGCTGCCCGACGCTACGTGGCGCGCGTATAGCGCAGGCCGACGACGCCGGTCGGGTAGTGCGTCACCTTCGGTCCAAGGCCACGCGGCGGCGACTCGACGAGTTGCTCGCGCTGAGCGAGCCGCCCGATCCTCCGCGCGAAGTCCGTCGAGATAGGCCGCTGGCAAGAGTCCCTGATAACCGACCTGCCACGCGCGCACGTGCACGCGCGCGACGCCAAGCGCATCCGCGGGAGCCGCCGGTCGAATCAACATGCGAGGAGTCTACGCGACCGATAGGTCGCAAGGAGCACAACCAGCTCGGTCAGGAGCATCCCCGGGGGGCGTCACAGGATGCAGAGCGCCCAGCCGCTCTTGCCATTGGTCGCATTCAAGCTCCAGAGCCCGCTCGACGACCGGTCGATGAACACCCCGTCGGTGAAGCTGCTGTTCACGAACGCTCCCTGCAAGCTCGTGAGGAAGCACGCGGTGCCGGCGGGCAGCGGCGCGCCGCTGTTCTGGAGCAGGTTGAAGCTCGCCGTCCCCGACGACGGCGCGACGATGTGGTAGAACCAGATCCCCGAGACGCTGGCGCCCGCGCACCTGGATTGTGCCGTGCCCGAGAACGTGCCCGAGAACGTCCAGGTCGGTGCGCCGACGACGATCTGCGGGTTACTGCCATTGTTGGAGACCGTCGCGAAGTCGCTCGACTTGCTCCATGGAATGTGCGACAGGCTACCTGTAAATGCGCTGATGTCGGACAGACCGCACCAATCATTGGCATTGGCCGACGTCAAGATCGTGGAGGGACTGGCCCCGAGGTCGTGGATGCCGAAGCTGGCCACGGGCGCACAGACGGCGCTCCCGTCGGCGGCGAGCCCCGTGTCGGGCTCGACGACGAGCCCCCATTCGTTCGGTCCGAGGCCGTCCGGGGCATCGCCCGCGGCCGTGGCCTGAAAGGCGGTGACGTGCCCGAGCGCCCCCAGGGTGCCGCGAAACCCGGCGAGCCAGCATACCCAGCCGCTGCCGACCCCGAGCGGCAGGACGATGGACGCGCCGTTGGTGAACGTGGGCCCACCGGTGCCGACGCCGCCCCAGCTGGCGACGATGAGCCCCGAGAGCGCGTCGCGCGTGACGCCCGTGGCCTCGGGCGGCGAATCCCCCGCATCGGGGATACAGCCCGCCATCAGCACATTCGACAAAACGATCGCGGCGACTACGTATTTCGTCCGTGTCATGAATCCTCCTTCGTGATCAGCACGAGCTGCGTGAACCTGTGACGAGGTGGCACCTGCCGGGCGCCCCTGGTGGGTAGAGTCCGGGCACGGCCCGCTGTGACCGGTTTTTCACGAACCGGCGCGAACGATGTACGAATCGGATTCGATGGACGCCGCCGGCACGAGCGCCCGGCGAACACGTGGATCGTTCACGACCGGCGCTAGGGCTCGCGCGAGCGCACCACCCGCGCGGCAGGCAGCTGCCGCTGGCGCATCCACCGCCACATCGCCGGCTCGGGCAAGACGCGCGCGTTGGAGTTCTTTGCGACCAGCTCGCGCACCAGCTCGTCGTTCGACGTGTCGAGCAACATGCGGCCGCGGACGACCGTGAACTCGAGCCGGGGATGATGGCCATCGAGCTGCTCGCGGTGGTTGCGCCGCGAGGTCGCGCGGAGCCACAAGAGCCCCGCCACGACGGACGTCCCGCTGACCGCGAGCATCCCCCACAGGAAGTGATCGTGCGGGCGCTGGATGACGTAGGCCACCCCGACCGCGCCCAGCAGCAACCCGAGCATCACCATGAGCCCCTGCAGCCTGGGCACCGCGGCAGCCTGCATCGCGTGGTCCTTGCACGCAAGGCACACCGGCATCCGCACCGGGGTCGCGGTCAGCCGCGCGAGGTCAGGATCGGAGCCCTGCACGCGCCCCATCGCGTCGGCGTTGCAGCACACGCAGCACCGCCCGAAACTCGGCGCGACGAGCGTCGCGCCACCGCGAGCCGCCACACGGGCGAACAGGACCCGTTGCTTCACGGCCGCGTCATACCACGCGGCGGCGCCGAGGCCACGCATGGCCGGCTCGGACCCGGCGAGGCGCAGGAGGTTCGCGATCGGGCCCTGCTCACGCCCGTGATCAACCGCGACCGACCGGCGGCACAGCGTTCAGCGGTGGTCGCCCTTGTGGTCGTCGCGGTGATCGCCACCGTGCGTCGGCGGGGCGTGCTCGGCCGGCTTCGGCGCGGGGGCCTGCGCCGGCGGTGGCGCATGGGTCGGCGGCTTGGCCTCGTGCGGCGGCGGGGCGTGCTCGGGCGGCCGGGCCTCGTGCGGCGGCTGGACATGCTCGGGCGGCCGGGCCTCGTGCGGCGGCTGGGCATGCTCGGGCGGCCGGGCCTCGTGCGGCGGCTGGGCGTGCGCGGGCTCGCCGGGACGGCCGTGCTCGACATGTTCGCCGGCCTCGACATGGCCACCGGCCTCGACACGGCCGTGCGATTCGGCGGGATGGCGGACGAGCTCGACGCGCGCGTTGACCTCTACCTTGATCTGCGGGTGGGTCTCGATCACCTTGACGTGCGCCGCGTGAAGCCTGGTATCGCTCTCGATGCGATGCTGGTTCTGCGCCTCGAACGCCGCGCGGTGTTCGCGCGCGTGCTCGACCTGCACGCGGGCCTCGCCCGGCGCGCAGCGGCCGATCGTGCGCGCCTCGACCCGCACGGGGCGCACCGTGATGCGGTGATCGCGCAGCGTGGCGGCGGGCGGACCGACGACTACCCGGACCTTGCCGACCGTCGAGTAGTGCTCGAGCGGCCGGGCCTCGCGGTGGATCTCGATGACGCGCTCGCGCGGCTCGTAGTAGCGCCCGACGTTGACATCGAGCACGTGCTCGGCGCCGCAGTAGTGCCAGGACTCGACCGGCGGGTGCCAGCCGGCGCGCACGACCACCTCCGGCGCCAGCGGCGCCCAGCCGAAGTGGCTGCCGGTCTGCCGCCATTCGACCCAGGAAGGTCCCCACGTGGTGTCGGGCAGCCAGTACCAGCGGGAGTAGTGGTTCGAATACGCCCAGCGGCCGTAGTGCGAGGTCGCCCAGGCGTGCGGCTCGCTCGACACCCAGACGAAGCCAAGGTTCGTGTATTGCCAGTGGCCATTCTGGTACGGGACGTAGTCTGCCGACTCGGGGACGTACACACGGCCGACGTCGGGTTCGTCGACCCACGTGCCGTAGGGCGAGAGCTGGTCGTAGAACACGTCGACCGACTCGACCGGATCGCCCGGTGCGTCCGTATCGTAGGTGTCGGCGCCGACATTCACACCCACATCCACGCCTATCGAAGGTTGTGCGACCGCAACGGCTGGGATCGCACAAAGGAGCGCTGCCAGGTACAGCTTGCCTGTTGTCATGTGCGCCCCACGCAGCAAACTCCGGGCCACCGCAACTGTGCGTCAAAGCGCGAAGCCCGTGAGGCGATAACGCCACGGCGGGGCAATCTGACCCGTCGGCAGCCCGACGATGCTCGCGATCGACGGCGTCGCCATGGCAACTCCCGCACGTCGCGCAGCTCGTCGTGCCTCGCGATAAGCCGCCGGCAACAGCCCTTGATAGCCGGCCTGCCACGCGCGCACGTGCACGCGCGCGACGGCAAGCGCATCCGCCGGAACCGCCGGTCGAATCACCATGCGACGAATCTACGCGATCGAAGTTGCTGCGGCTGGCCCGCTCTCGGTCAGGTGATCGCGCAGCCGCCGCAGGCCGAGCTCGGTCTTGAGGTCGACCAGCTCCCCGCGCACGCAGGCGTCGATCGCCGCGTCGAGCGGCAGCCACCGGGTCGTGGCGCCTTCTTCCATCGGCGAGCCATCGCCGGCGAGCGCCTGCTGCGCGGCGGGATCGACCTCGACCGCCGTGAAGTAGAACTTCTCGACCATGCTGCCCGGCGATGGATACGTGCCCGCCCCGAGCACGGCGATCGCGGCCGGGTCGACGACGAAGCCGGCTTCTTCCTCGACCTCGTGCGCGGCTCGCTGCCTGAGGCCCTCTGCGCCCACGTCGCCTGGCTCGAGGATGCCCGCGACCAGCTCGGTCAGGAACATCCCCGGCGGGGCCTCGGGCAGGGGCGCGCGCGCCGGATCGCGCCCGGCGAGCAGCGCGGGCCGGAGCCCATCGCGCACGAGGACCTGCACCCCGGCCGCGGTGCGCGCATAGATCGCGACCACCACGGCATCCTGGCCGTACGGCCTGGCGATCGCGTCGCACACATACGGCGGCGAGGTGCTGCCATCGGCGCGGCGATTGCGCATGCGCAGCCGGCGGATCGCGAGGAACCCGCCCTGCCCGACCAGCTCGTCCCCGTCGATCACGAACGCCACGACGTCGTCACTCACGGGGGGCCCGGGCATGCCGCGTTGGTAGCGCAGCGGCTGGCCCCTGACCAGCGCTGCCGCCGCGGCAAATGCTAGCCTGGCGCCATGTCGGAGCTGACTGGCAAGCGCGCGCTGGTGACGGGAGCCTCGAGCGGCATCGGCGCCGCGATCGCGCAGGAGCTTGCCGCCCACGGCGTCGATCTCGTGCTCACCGCCCGGCGCCGCGACGCGCTCGAGGCCGTCGCCGCGGCGTGCACCGCCAGGGGCGTTCGCGCCGACATCCTCACGGCCGATCTGGGGCTCCCCGGCGCCGCGACCACGCTGTGGACCGCCGCGCGCCAGGCCGCGCCGATCGACATCCTCATCAACAACGCCGGGTTCGGCTACTTCCGGGCGTTTGGCGGCGCCGACTGGCAACGCGACGCCGAGCTGCTCCAGCTCAACATCACGTCGCTGGTCGAGCTGTCGCGGCGGTTCATCGATGATCGGGCGGGGGCTCGCACCCAGTCGGCCGCGCGCGATCGCGCCTACCTCGTCAACATCGCCTCGATCGGCGCGTATCAATCCGTCCCGAACATGGCCCTCTACGCCAGCTCGAAGGCGTTCGTGCGCAACTTCACCGAGGCCCTGCACGACGAGCTGCGCGGCTCGCCGGTCAGCGCGACCTGCGTCTGCCCCGGCGGCACCAGGACGGCGTTCCACGCCGCCGCCGCGGCCGGCGACTACAGCTGGATCGCCAACGCCTCGATGATGAGCGCCGAGGCCGTGGCCAGGATCACCATCCGCGCCATGCGCGCGGGCAAGCGCAACATCTTGCCCGGCCTGCCCAACAAGCTCGCGGCCTGGTCGGTCCGCCTGGTGACGCGCCGGATCGCCTCCTGGCTCGCCGGCCGCATCCTGGGCAAGCCGCGGACCACGGCGCTCCCGACCCGCAGCGCGGCCTGACCCGCCACCCTGGCCTCCGCGACGTGTTAGTGTCCGCCGGCATGGAACGCAAGCGAACGCCGCTGTGGGAGCTGCACAAGCAACATGGCGCGCGCCTCATCGATTTCGGCGGCTGGGACATGCCGGTCGCCTACCCGACCGGGACGATCAAGGAGCACAAGGCGGTGCGCGAGTCCGTCGGGCTGTTCGACGTCTCGCACATGGGCGAGGCGTACCTGCGCGGCCCCCGGGTGCGTGAGGCCGTCGAGCAGCTCACCAGCAACGCGGTCGCCTCCGCGGCCCCCGGCAAGGCCGTCTACACCCTGCTGTGCCGGCCGAGCGGCGGCGTCGTCGATGATTGCATCTTCTACAAGCGCTCGGACACCGAGTTCTTCGTGATCGTCAACGCGTCGAACACCGCCAAGGACCTCGAGTGGTTCCGCGAGCACACCCATAGCCTGTGTGACATCGAGGACGTCAGCGACGCCACCGCCCTGATCGCCGTGCAGGGCCCCAAGGCGGTCGCGCTCGTCGACCGGCTCGCCGGCGGCGCGCTGACCGGCCTCACCAGCTTCACGTTCGCCGACGCGACCGTCGCGGGCGTTGCCTGCGTCGCCGCGCGCACCGGCTACACCGGCGAGGACGGCTTCGAGCTCGCGTGCGGCAACGCCGACGCCCCCAGGCTGTGGACCGCGCTCGTCGAGGCAGGCGGCCTGCCGATCGGCCTCGGCGCCCGCGACACCCTGCGCCTCGAGTCCAAGCTCCCGCTCTACGGCAACGATCTCGACGACGATCACACCCCGCTCGAGGCGGGCCTGGGCTGGGCCGTCAAGCTCGATCGCGAGTTCATCGGCGCCCAGGCGCTGCGCGATCAGAAGCAGCGCGGCCTCACCCGCCAGCTCGTCGGCTTCAAGATCGCCGAGGAAGCCCGCGCCATCGCGCGCCACGGCTACGCGGTGGTCGATCGGTCGCTCGGCACCGGCGAGGCCGCCGTGATCGGCACCGTCACCAGCGGCGGCCCCGGCATCTCCGTCGGAGGCGCGATCGGCCTGGCCTACGTCCCGGTCGCCCACGCCAAGGCAGGCAGCCAGCTCACCATCGATTGCCGCGGCAAGGATATCCCCGCCACCGTGGTTTCCGGCAAGTTCTACAAGCGGACCTAACAATGAGCACCAGCATCCCCACCGATCTCCGTTACACCGACGATCACGAGTGGCTCCGCGCCGCCGGCACCAGCTGGCGCGTCGGCATCACCCAGTTTGCCGCCGACCAGCTCGGCGACATCACCCTCGTGGATCTCACCGCCAAGGTGGGGGACCTCGTCGCCAAGGGCAAGCAGTTCGGCACCGTCGAGAGCGTCAAGAGCGTCTCCGAGCTCTACGCCCCGGTCTCCGGCAAGATCACCGCGGTCAACCCCAGCCTCAAGGACGCGCCCGAGCTCATCAACAGCGAGCCCTTCGCCGGCGGCTGGATGATCGAGATCGAGCCGACCGACAAGGCCGAGCTCGACGGGTTGCTCTCGCCCGACGCCTACACCAAGCACGTCGCCGCGCAGTAGCGTCACGTCCCGGTGTAGAACACGCGCCAGATCCGGCCGCCCTGATCATCGCCGATCAGGAGCGACCCGTCCGGCATCATCGCGAGCCCCACCGGCCGGTGGGGGGCGGCGGTCGGCAGCGGCCGCCGGCCGG
>Ga0308176_10001544_pt1 | contig 14481 bp, 9 predicted proteins | sample PhyCR2_3_FD_203890 | JGI IMG/M metagenome (GOLD analysis project Ga0308176, IMG submission 203890) | Soil microbial communities from UC Gill Tract Community Farm, Albany, California, United States - DLSLS.C.R2 | ecosystem: Environmental > Terrestrial > Soil > Agricultural land | place: USA...
GCGGAACCGGATCCCACCCCAGGCGCCGATCGGTGCTCCGGGCGCGAAATACGTCGTATTCCGAATGGGATATTCGCCGCCAACTGATGGAAACGGACGCGCGATAAATTGTCCGGCGTTGTTGTACGGCGTGGGGCCAAGCTGAGCGGCCGTGTAGTAGCGGTGGTCCAGAACGTTATTGACCTGTACGAACAGTTCAATCCGCTTCGACGGTTGATAACGGCCTCCCAGATTAAGAACGCCGTACCCAGGTGAAAAGCCCTGCCCCAGATAGTAGACGCCATCCGGTTGGCTCTGATTGTTCTCGTTGCCCCGCCCATACGATCTGCCCGTTGCAATGAAATCAATGTCGAGGAAGATCTTCGACGCGGGCTGGTACTCGGCGTATGCCTTTAGCGAATTGCTCGGGATCAGGGGGATTCGGTCACCAGGGACGAGCGCCACAGTTCCGGTAAAGCCTGGGCCTGCGTTGTTCGAGCTGTTGCTTCCGCCGTTTACAACCTGAGCGCTCTGATAAGTCGCGTTGAGAAAGGTATAGTTGCCTCCCAATGTGAACTGCCGGATTCGAGTGCTGATGTTGACCTGAGCGCCTTGCCGACGCGTCTTGCCGAAATTCGTGAAGTAGCCGAAGCCAGTCTGTTGCGAAGCAACGAACAGAAGGTCGCTAGAGTTCTCTGCCCGAAACCAGCCGGCGTCCCAGCGGATTCTGCTTTCGCCCGCACCGCGCAAGCCGGCTTCTACCGTTCGAGTCACAACCTGGTCGAGAGGCGGATCACTGACGAGCGCATTGGGCAGATTGCAGGGTTCGGTCGGATCAGCGCAGCCCAGTTCTACCGCGGTGGGTGCCCGGCTGGCTTCGCTGTAGCTTACGTAAGTGCTCACGGTCCGAAAGGGGCTATAGGTGAGCCCCACAGCAGGGTTGAAGCGGTCGAACACGTACTGGCCATTCAGGGAGCCACGCGCGCCGGTGGGGTCCGGCGGAAGCCGGTCGGTGTTGTTTATCGCAGTGCGGTTGTAGCGCCCTGATAACGTAATCGCCAGAGCCTTACCCAGCTCGAGCGTGTCGCTCGCGTAAACGCTGAAAGTATTCGTGACCCCATGAAGATAGACGCGCGTATCGACGGGTTCACCGTCTTGCGTTGTGCTGCCGTCAGCAAAGGAATTGATGGGCGTTACAGTGAGTCCATCTGAGTTGAGATAGCCAAACTGTGAACCTTGCTGGAACGAGATGCCACTGCGGTCCCACCCACCTCCCGCAATGAAGTGATTGTGAGACAGGAACCAGGATGCTTGCCCGGACAAGCCATAATTATTCTGCTTGTCGTAAGTGTTCGTAAGCTGGCCGGTGCATTTCTCGATCGGCTCGCGCTTCTCCAGGCCTTGGGCAATGCACGCCCAGCGTGGATACGGTTGGGTCAGATAGGTACCTGTAGTTGGGAAACCGCGATACCCAGCCGCGGTCAGGGCTCGTACGTCTGCCGGTGAGAGATTGTATAGCGACTGATCGAAGGATTCGTTGTTGATATCCGCATTGAATGTGTCTGCCCGTATGTAACGAAAGTACGCGTTACCCGAGAGCGTCAGGTTGCTCGTCAGAGCGTGACGGAGATTCAAGATGGCTGAGGGCGAACGATTCCAGGTGAAATCGGGCACGGTGTATACGCTCGTGTAATCACGAGGGAGGAACCGGGTATCCTGAAGGCCGTTTCCGGCAAGCCAATTGTCTGCATAACCGAAGCTGACGGCGAGCGACGTCTTGCCGCGAACCCATCCCAGTTTTCCGAAAGCCTGGCGAACCTCAGAAGGAGAGAACTGCCGCCACCCATCCTCTCGAAAGAGATTTCCAGCCGTGTACCAATGCAATCCGGCAGCATTCGATCCGCCGTACTCGAATTCCCCGGCACGCCGTCCGAAACTGCCACCGCTCAATTGCAGAGTTGCGCCGGGCTGGCTGTAGCCATCTTTGGTCTGGATCGAGATCGCACCGCCGAGCGTGTTCAGTCCGAACAACGGATTCGACCCTGGCATGAGCGCCATCTCCGAAATTGCGATCTTCGGAATCAGATCCCAAGCCACGATGTCGCCGAAAGGCTGATTCTGCCGAACACCGTCGAGGTAAACCGAGATGCCTTCAGGTGTGCCGAGCAGCGGCGAAGCAGTGTACCCTCGATAGCTGACATCAGGTTGAAAGGGATTGCCCTGATTTTCGTTGATGTGAACACCTTGCAGCCGGCGGTTCATGAAGTCTGACAAGTTGAGCGACCCGCTTTGCGCGATGTCGCGTCCGCTTGCGGTCTGAACTGGTGCCGGGATATCTTCAATCGGGAGATCGGTTCCCGGCAAAGGAGTAGGAGCGATGACATCGATCTTGGCGGCCACCGGTGCTAGCGCCATCGTGAACGATCGCGTCAGAGCCATACCGGATTTGAGGTCCAGGGAAACGGTTTGGGTCGCAAACCCGCTCTTTGAAATTTCGATACGATAGCGGCCCGGTTGCAAATCTGGAAAACTGCGCGCCCCTACACGATCGGTTTCAAAGCTTACGTCGGATCCGGCGCTTAGATTGCGCAAATGCCCGGAGGCCCTCATCCCATGGCCCGATGGATCTTTGACTTCGATTCGTAATGCCGGATCGGGGTGCTGTGCCTGAAGAGCCAAACCCGCTGCGAGCGAGAAAAGCAGAACGAAACTGAAGGAAGCGGAGCGCACCGCTGCCCTTGTCAACACGGCGATAGAGTTGCGTTCGGCGGCCGGGCGTAAAGGTCTGTGGTGTTGCCCAAGCACTCGCGGTTTCAAACGAAAAAGGCCCGCAGTAAAAGAGCGATCTTCGTCCGAGTCGGAACGTTGATCCTGCGCTCCAGCACAGCGTAGTTCGCACGTTCAAGCCTCGCCAGAAGAGTCAGATAGATCTGTCGTAGCGCCCAGAGAGAACGCCGGCTCTTCGGATCGATCAAAGATTCGAGAGGAGCTGATTCTTCGTAATAGGTTCGAGCGCGAGATGCTTCGAATCCCATAAGGCGCCGGAAATTATCGTCCTCGGTACCGGAGCGGAGTTGATCGGCTGTCACTCCAAATCGCGTCAGATCCTCCGCCGGCAAATAGACGCGTCCCATCTCTGCGTCTTCCCTGACATCCCGAAGGATGTTCGTCAATTGGAACGCAATGCCGCACTTTTCAGCGAGCAGCAATGCCCGAATAGATCCGAATCCGAAGATATGGATTACGGTAAGTCCCACCACCGAAGCAACCTGGTAGCAGTAGTGGTACAGCTCGTCCCACGTTTCAATCCTTTGCGGCTCCAGGTCGGACGTGATGCCGTCGATCATCTCGTGGAAGAAGCGATGTGGAATCGCATACCGACGGACCGAGTCGGCAAACGCGGGCCAGATGGGATTTTCGCCCGGCTCGCCCGCAAGTGCGCGATCGAGTTCCAATCGCCACAGCGCGATGCTCTCACGCAGCTTTGCGCGATTGCTATTCGCGGGATTGTCACTGAGATCATCGCAATGGCGCATGAATGCGTAGATGGCGCACATGGCGTCACGCTGCGGCTTTTGAAGTAACAGGAACGAGTAATAGAAATTTTTCGCTCTGCTTCGCGCGACCTGCCGGCAATACCGGTAAGAACCCTCGAGCGTAACCGGGTTCAGACCGGGAGCAATCGCGGGAGACATCGAAGAAAAATAGCGACCCGCTCCGCTTTCGAGATGTGCGGCCGGCGTTGGAGAACGTTGTAGTTTTGCGATCTGATTTTATCGAGAACCTTCAGACCGCCACGGCTGAACAATTCGAGATCGAGTGCCAGTCTGCGGTCGACTTGCTTCACAAGGGGAAGGCCTTTCTGAAACAGGTCCTCAGCAACAGCGACCGCTTCCTGCATGGCCGCCTTGAACTGGTCGTTGAAACACGACAGGCGTAATTCCGCTTCGGTATAGCCGTGCCGCGCCAGAAGATCCAGAGGCAGGTAGATCCTGTCCTTCAGCAGATCGACTGTGACGTCCTGCCAGAAGTTTGCCAGCTGAAGCGCCGTACAGGTGAAATCGGAGAGGGCTTGCCGTTGCCGGTCGCGGTACCCGCCCAGGTACAACACAAGGTGACCAACCGGATTGGCAGAGTTCGAACAATACCCGAACAGTTCCTTGAAGTCGCGATAACGGGCCACTGTCTGGTCCTGCTCAAAGGCGGAGATTAGACGGCGGAACGGATCAGCGGGGATGTCGTGATGTTCGACAGTTTCCCGTAGCGCGACAAAAACCGGGTGGGCCGTTTCACCCCGATACATCGCTTCGAGTTCGCGCCGCCACCACGCAAGCAGGCGCAGACTCTCCGCCGGATCTCCAATTTCATCTCCGAGATCATCAGCCCAACGGCAGAAAGCATAAACGTTGTAGAAATCCTGATGCAGGGATTTCGGGAGCAAATAGCTGACGACGTGAAAGTTTTCGTAATGGTTGGTGGCTAGCCAGCGTGTATAAGCCTGGGCATCCTCGCGCGAGTACACGCCATCACACGCGGCTGCGTTGTGGATGAACTCCTTCGGCTGCAGTTGTACGACAGGCAAGCTTATGAGGTCCCGCTACGGGATGATAGCAGTCTTGACGTGGCCGTTTCGATGGTGAGCCAGATCGGCCAACACTTGCGGCAGTGCGCTGAGCGGCTCTTCGTGATTGACAAGGTGGCTCGCGTCTACGTGACCGTCGGCGATGATTTCGACAGAGCGTCGAATGTGCTCGGGAGTGTGATGGAAACTCGCGCGGCACGTGACTTCCGAATAATGGAGTAGAGCCGTATCGAGGGGAACCTTCGTCCCTGCCGGACAGCCCCCGAAGAAGTTGATGGACCCACCCTTCCGAACCAGGTGTGTCGCAAGTTCCCAGGCATCAGGATGCCCGATGGCCTCAATCACCACGTCGGCGCCACGCGCCTTCGTGCGCAACTTTACTTCTGAAATGAGAGCGCCGGAGTTACCCATCAGGATGCCTTCATCTGCACCCAGGCTAATCGCGCGATCGACCTGCTCGAGGCGGCGCGCAATCACAATCACGCGAGCTCCGTACACGCGTTTGGCAAGCCGGACGAACATCAGGCCGATAGGCCCGAGTCCCATGACCGCGAGTGTGTCACCGGGCCGCAAGTTACTTTCATCCAAGCCGCGCAACACACAGGCGAGCGGTTCCGCCAACGCCGCATCACGATAATGCAGATGGTCCGGAACAACGTAGGTGTTCTTCGCGACAATGCGCGCAGGAACACGCAGATATTCGGCGTAAGCTCCGTTGTTAAACAGGAGGTCTTCGCACAGGTTCGGCTGGCCCCGCTTGCAGAAGAAACACTCCTCACATGGAGCAGAGTTCGCCGATACAACTCTCTGGCCGACCCGGAACTTCGTGACGCCTTCTCCAACGGCGACGATATCGCCAGCCATCTCATGGCCGAAGAGGGCCGGCGGCTGGATCATCTTGGCGTGATAGCCGCGAAGAAAGACTTTGACGTCTGTGCCGCAGGTCAGCGCGGTCCGAACCCTGACTAGAATCTCCCCGGGGTGGAGAGCGGGGACCGGCACGGATTCCAGCCGCACATCTTCCTTGCCATACAGTACAGCCGCCTGCATGGTCGTGCTTGACACGCTAGGGGGAGACGGCAGCAGTGTCGCGTCGGCGATCATGCGGTCTCCTGTGGGTGAATCACTACCTTCAATGATCGCTCACTGGGATGCTGAGCGATGTCCATTCCCTTTTCGATTTCGTTCAGGCTCAGGCGATCGGAAATCAGCTCTTCGACGCGAAGATCGCCGCTGAAAACCAGACGTGCCGACTCGGCCTGCAACTCGATATCAGCGCTGTAGGAACCGAGCAGAGTACGCTCTCCCACACAAATATCCGATGCGGTCAATTCCACGCGCTCCGTTTTCGAAGTCTGGGCAAATAGGAGTATATTGGCTCCCGGCCTGGAAATTCCGATGGCCTGTTCTACCAACCGCGGAGCACTGGTCGCCACAATCACCGCGTCGGCACCGCGGCCTTCCGTCGCACTCTGGATGGCGCGGTCCAGTCCCGGTTCTCGCGGATCGAACGAGAGGGCGCCAAGGCGCTCCGACAATTGACGTCGGAATTGAATTGTATCGGTGGTAAGAACGTTAGCTCCTTTCTTCAAAGCGAGCATGGTGAAGATCAACCCAATTGGCCCCTGACCCAGTACAGCGACTACATCCCCCCGCTCAAGCTTTAGAAGCGAGATCCCCTTCAGGCAGGTATTAACCGGCTCGACCCAGCACGCGCGATCGAACGAAACGTTATCTGGTATTGTCTCAACTCCGCTATCGACAATCCAATCCATGACGCGCACATATTGCGCAAATCCGCCGCCCGCCGGTTCAAAGCCCGCGGTTATACCAACTTTCTTGTAGGTCGGACACTGCGCGTAAAGGCGGCGCTCACAGTAGAAACAGCGCCGGCACGGAGCATGGTGGAATGCAATCACTCGATCGCCAGGCTTGAACCGCGAGACTCCGTTTCCGACCGCGGCGACAATACCGGCTGTTTCGTGACCGTAGATACGAGGCGGCGGCAGTAATCCGTACTCGATCTTCTTAAGATCCGTGTGACATATACCGCAACTCCGTACTTCGAGCAGTAGTTCCCCAGGACCGATCCTGGGTGTTTCGATCGATTCAACCGCTACCTGGCCATTACCCCGATACACCGCCGCCTTCATCGAGGATGGGACAGGTTTACTCGATGGTAGCGGGGTCGCCGTTAAGGTTGATTCGACAACTGACAAGAAATTCTCCCAGTGCTCCTGCTGCCTGCAGAGACCTTCGCCGGAGGCGGAGCAATTCGCCCAACATCCACGGGCGGGTAAGCACGTACAGAACGATTTTCCCACGTGCGATACGCCCTTCCGGAGTTCGCATTTTGTTTAAGTCTATTCGGAACGATTCGCTCGCAAGATCCGAGACCGCCTTGATGCAGAAAAAGGGCACAGCCGCGCGTTTTGCCGCTTCCGCCACCGCGAACGACTCCATGTCGACCGCAATGGCGCCGGAAGCAGATAGGGCAGCTTTTTCTCCGCTGTCAATTGCCACTCGATCTTGAGATGCAACAACTCCGCTCTGGTGTTCACAAGTTGCGGCGATTGGTTGGCAAGGAAATCTGGTTCCGTCCCGGGGATCAAGTACTTCCGTACCCACGATGATCTGCCCGGGCTGAAATCCAGGTTCGAGCGCGCCACAGAAGCCGACGCTCACAATGGCTTCCAGTTTGGAAGAGGATAACTCCGCTGCCCTGATGGCGCGGTTTGCCACTTCGATGGCTTGCGCGACCAGCTTGGGACCAGCCCCGTTTGCGGCCAGGAGAATCCGCCGGCCCTCCAGGATGCCTTCGTAGGCGTAATCGATAGGCCACTTCAACTTCCGGGCGTTGATGAGATGTTGCTCGAACGGCTTGAGTTCGGCAGCTTCCGCTGCCACAAACAGGATGGCCATATCAGGAGTAATTGTTGGCTTGAAACCACTGAACAGCGCGACGCAGAGCGCCATCCACCGGCCCCGGCTGAAACGAGAGCTCCCGAATGGCTTTTGCTGAGGTCACGAACATCTTCTTACGCGCCATGCGCACGGCTTCGAGCGAAGCCCTTGGCTCGCGACCGGTAATGTTCGCCCACGCGGTCGAGACTGCGCCAAAAGCGAACGCGACCGCATACGGGATTTGGGTGCTTGGAGCAGGTTTGTTCGCGATAGGCGCCAGACGCTTCAGGATGCTTTCGAGCGTGAGGTTCTCGCTGCCAAGGATGTAGCGCTGCCCGGGCCGCCCATGCTCGGCCGCCAGCAGATGTCCGATTGCAACGTCCCGGACGTCTACCATGTTCAGGCCCGTATCGATAAAAGCCGGAATGCGATTTCGCAGAAAATCCAGGATGATTTTTCCTGTTGGGGTGGGTTTCCAATCGTGATCGCCCACCGGCCCTGTTGGGTTCACAATCACCACGGGGCATCCGGCAGCAGCTTTTTCGAGAGCCACCTGCTCGGCGAGCCATTTTGAGCGCTTATAGTGGCCCACCATGTCATCCATGGAGACAGAGGAGTTTTCGTCTCCTTCGTTGTCCTTTGGCATGCCGACGCAACCCACCGTACTTGTATAGACAACGCGGTCCACTCCCGCAGCCGATGCAGCTTCGAGCAGGTTTCGCGTTCCCTTTACGTTGGAGTCGTAAAGTTCTTCCGGATTCCGGCTCCACAGTCGGTAATCTGCGGCAACGTGGAACACGAGTTCGCAGCCCTGGACCGCGCTCGATAAGGATTGCGGATCACGGAGATCGCCCTCGACGCGCTCCGCCTCAAGTTCACGGAGCTTACTGGCGGGACGGCAAAGTGCACGTACTTTAAATCCGCGTTCGCCGAGCGTGCGGGCAACATGCCAGCCAACGAAACCGGAAGCTCCGGTAACTAGAACTGTGGGCACGTCGTTTTCGGGAGATGCGAGCGAATTGCGGCCAGTAACAGGACGCTCGGTCTATCAGGGGAGTCCATCGCGCTCGTCAGGCGTGTTCGATCGAGGCTGTAGCCTTGGTGAACTCAGCCAGAGCGAGGAGCGGAAAGGTGTTGCGGTATTCCGTGTAGGAAAGATAGAAAACTTTCGGAAACCCTGTTCCCGTGCAGTAGTCTTCGTCCCAGGTGCCGTCCGGCCTCTGGGTACGAATCAGGTAATCAATTCCGTTGTATAAACTCTCGCTTCGGAGATCGCCGCCCGCGAGGAGCGCCAATATGCCCCAAGCCGTTTGTGACGGAGTACTCAGATTGGGCATGAAGCGGTTTTCGTCGTAGCTCGAACAACTTTCGCCCCAGCCGCCGTCGCGATTCTGGTACGCACGAACAAACTCCAGGGCTCGTTGAATGCTCGGTTCCGTTTCGTCCACACCTGCCGCACGAAGACCGCGTAAAGCCAGGAATGTGCCGTACAGGTAGTTCACACCCCACCGGCCATACCAGCTTCCATCCTGTTCTTGCGTTTTGAGCAGGAACTGCACACCTTTGCGGACGGCTGGATGGTTCGGGCTGATGCCGCAAACCATTAACGCTTCAAGGACACGACCCGTGATATCTGGGCACGAGGGATCGAGCATTGCGTTGTGATCAGCGAAAGGAACGTGGCTTAGGATATGCCAGTTATTGTCGGCATCGAACGCTGCCCACCCGCCGTCCTTGCCCTGCATCGCAAGCAGCCAATCGAAGGCTCTCTTTTCGCACGCACGTTGGACCACATCGTTGCTGGCGCGAGCTTTCTTCAGAGCTAGCAACACCATCGCCGTGTCGTCGACATCGGGATAGAACTCGTTGTTGAATTCGAAAGCCCAACCGGACGGCTCCGCTTGGGGACGTTTGAACGCCCAATCACCGCGGCGGTGAACTTCCTTAGAAATCAGCCAGTCCGCCGTACGAGTCAGTTCCCGCTGCGGTGGATTCCCCGTCTCTCCGAGAGCAAAGGCTGCGATCGCCGTATCCCAAACCGGCGAGAAGCAAGGCTGCATGTAAAAGCCCGTGCTGTCATCCACCATCAGCTTTTCGAATTCGTTCTCGGCTTGTCGACGCAGCGGATCGTCCGGCCCGTAGCCAAGAAGATCGAGCGCCATGATGGCGTACTGCATGGAGGGGTAAATTGCTCCAAGCCCGTCGGAGCCATCGAAATGCTCGACCATCCACTCGGCGCATTTGCGAATGGCATAGTTCCGCACGAAACCGGGCCCCCAACGCTCCCAGCCCTTCAGAAATTTGTCCAGAAACAGGAACGAATTGCGCCAGGTGAGAGACTTAAGATCCCACTCCGGAAGCATGGGAGCCCCCGGAAGAAAAAGCTCTTCGAGGTTGAAGCCAGCAGGAACCGGGCGCTGGGGATTCGAGGCGTGAACGATAGAGAGCGGAATGACGATCGACCGTGTCCACGCGGACATCTGGTAGATGAAGCCGAAAGGAAGCAGAATCACTTCCGGCGGGATCGAAGGGCAAGCCGCGCGAGGGAATAGCCCGAACAGGCTGAGATTGGTGCGGACGTAGCTATTGGCGGCCTGAAGACCTCCCAGCTCGAGAATCTTCGCTCGCAGCCGGGTCATGCGCGGGTCGTACGGAGGAAGCCCGGCAACTTTTAAGGCGAAATACGCTTTGATCGAAGCGCTGATCTCAGCCGGACCGTGAAGATAGATATTGAATCCGCCATCACCCAACTGACGGGAGAGTATGGCCTTCACAGCCCGATCCACTTGCGGCCGGGTGGGTGGATTCCAGATTCCGTCCACAGGTGGATGCAGCCACAACTGCGTCAGGATGTAGTCGGATTCGAGCGTTGAGTCCGCCCGCAGTTTCGCCCACCAGAAGCCTTCCTTCGACTGCCGCTTGAGCAGCGACGAGGAGGCCCTTTCGATGGCATCCACTGCGTTTATCTGCAGCGGTTCTGATGTTTGCAGGCTGGGCGTCATCTCTTACGGCAACAAGCTCAGTCAAGCCCGCACTGTGTACAGGCGCGGGGTAAAACTTTCGAGATCCGAGGGCAACGTAAAACGCACGTCTTCTTCCTTGATCTCCGCTTCTTCCAACTCCGAATAACCACTATGTTGCAGGTGGCTGATCAGTTCCTGAACCAGGTGTTCAGGGGCAGATGCTCCTGCCGTCACGGCGACCGTTTGCACGTTCTCGAGCATTGAGGGCTGCACCTCACTGCAGTCGTCGAGCAAATAAGCGGGTATTCCCGCCTTTTCACAGACTTCCACCAGGCGGCGTGAATTCGAGCTATTCTGCGAACCGACGACCAGCAGCGCCTGACAGAGCGGCGCCACGGCTTTGACCGCTAACTGGCGGTTTTCCGTCGCGTAGCAGATGTCTTGCGTTTTCGGGCCCACAATCTTGGGAAACCGTTCGAGAAGACGCTTTACAATATCCTGGGTTTCGTCGAGAGAAAGCGTAGTCTGTGTCAGGTACACCATGTGATCCGGGTCTTTGATGTTCAGCCGGTCTACATCCTCGACATCGGACACGAGAATTGTATTTTCGGGAGCTTCTCCCAGCGTGCCGATTACCTCGTCGTGATCGCGATGGCCAATCAGAATTATCGTGTAGCCCTGCTTGGCAAACCGAACCGCCTCGAGGTGGACTTTCGTCACTAGCGGGCATGTGGCGTCGATAACCTGCAGTCGTCGTTCCTTCGCCTCAGCCCGCACCGCCGGTGAGACACCATGAGCGCTGAAGATCACTCGCGCGCCTTCCGGAACTTCGGCCAATTCTTCGACAAAAATCGCTCCGGCCCGGCGCAATTCGTCAACTACGTGGCGGTTGTGGACGATTTCCTTCCGAACGTAGATGGGGGCTCCGTACAGCTCAAGTGCAATGCGAACCACGTCGATCGCACGCACCACACCAGCACAGAACCCACGCGGTTTCAACAAGATGATCTTCTTCAAACCACCGCTTACCAGATCCCGCCCGGTAGGAACAGCAGTATCATGCACGAGACCTGAAGACGGCATATTAGGGATTGCTTAAGTATAACAAGCCATTGCGCTTTTCGGGAATATCCGAATGCCTTAGATCAAGCCTCCATTCCCCTCACCTCGCCGATGCCTAAATCCCGGAGAGCAGGCTCGAGGGTTGCGCGGTCGCCCACGATCATCCAGATCATCTTCTCCGGATCGAGAAGCTCGCGGGCACACGCCTCGAGTTCAGGGATAGTCAACGCATTCACGCGGCTGACATAGTCGTTGTAAAAATCGAGCGGCAGGCCAAGCTGGAGCAGATCGCCGAACAAATTGCCTACGGCATTCATGGTTTCGTGGGCGCCCGGCAATTCGAGAATCTGCTGCTGTTTCACTTTCTCGAGTTCCTCAGCTTCGATGGGCTTCCCGCCCGTCATTCCACGAAGCTCGTTCAGCATCTCGCGTACGGAATCGGCCGTCTTGTCCCCTTGCACCGAGGCGTACGCAATGAAGGGGCGTTGACCACGTGCGGCATACAGAACGGAAGCTGCGCCGTAGGACCAGTGCTTCTCTTCCCTGAGATTCATATTCAGGCGGGCGCCGAAGGTTCCACCGAACACGTTGTTCATGGTCTCCAGGGCCACTTCGTTCCGAGAAGCCGGAGGGGGTGCAATTGTGCCTGCGATCACAACCGAATGAACCGCACCAGGTTTGTTCACCAGGTAAATTGCTGGTTTAGCGGGTCTCGGTGCCGGCTTTAGATTCTTTTGGGGGATCGCCGCCGCTTTCCACGACCCCAAAACCGCCTCCAGTTTGGGCAGAATTTCGCCGACCGTCGTGTCACCAACTACAACGAGGGTCGCATTGTTCGGGCGGAACCAAGACGAATGGTGGCGCAACATATCGTCCCGGGTGAGGACAGCGACGCTTTCCTCCGTTCCCGAGCCGGTCAGCGGCATGCCGTACGCGTGATCGCTACCAAAAAGAATTGGAGGAAGGGCCCGGAGTGCCATTTGCAGCGGCGTTACCTTTTCGTTTGCGATCGCCGCGAGTTGAAGCTGCTTCTGCCGTTCGAAATCGCTTTCCGGGAAAACGGGATTGAGCACCACGTCCGCAAATAGGTCGAGTGACTCCTCGAGAGTCGCCTTCAGTGCGGAAAGGTAAACCGTCGAGAGGTCCAGATTCGCGCCCGTCGACAACTGCGCCCCAAGCATTTGCAGCTCGTCGCTGATTTCGAGCGCACTGCGCCGGGCCGTCCCGCCGGTAAGAAGGCTGGACACAAGACGGGCAGTTCCGGCGGCTGCGGAATAATCGGCCGCATACCCGGCATCGACATCGAGCCAGAGGTTCACAACAGGGATTTCATGGCGCTCAGCTACCAGCACGCGCAATCCGTTCGAGAGACGAGCCTCCTCTAACGCCGGCAGCCTGAGGTCGTGAGGCAGACCAATCTCAGGAAGCCGCTCACGGCCGTTCGTCGCCCGCTGCTGCCCGTTCGAAAGTTCCCGGAAAGGCAGCACCTCGAGCGTGTACACTCCGCTTGAAAGCCACTCCCGTGCGACATTCTGAACGTCCGCAAATGTCGCTTTGTCCAAGCGCTTCAGCTTCTGGCGATAGCCGTACGGAGACCCCAGATAGGTCTGGCTGGACGCCAGAATGTCTGATTTGCCGCCGAACCCGCCGATGCGTTCCACCCCGCGGATGAAGCTGGCAAACGACTGTGTCTTGATACGCTGCAACTCGCGTTCCGTCGGACCGTCCTGGAGAAAACGGTCGAGTTCCTCATCGAGTGCACGTTCCACCTTGCGCAGGTCCTCGCCCGCCTTCGCCGTTGCGACCACCACGAACTGGCTGCCGATCTCTCGTTCGTCCAGATACGCGCCCACTTGCGTTGCGATCTGGTCGTCATAGACCAGGCGCTTGTAAAGTCTCGAGTTCTTACCGGACGAAAGCAGCGATGAGGTCAGCCGAAGGTAGTCTGCCTCTGCCGTGCCGTAACCGGGAACGTTCCAGGTCTTGTAGATGCGCGCCTGTGGAACGCGGTCCTGAACCTGTTCACGATGCTCGCCGGTCATCTTTGCGATCCAGGAGCGCTGATGAGATACAGGAACACCGGGCGGAATGTCGCCGTAATACCGCCGGACAAGTTTCTCGGCTTCCACGGCAGTGATGTCGCCGGCGAGAACGAGCACAGCATTGGACGGTGTGTAATACGTGCGGAACCATTCGCGGACATCGTCGAGCGAAGCCGAATCCAGGTCTTCCATGGACCCGATCACGGTGTGCGCATATGGATGGCCCACGGGATAAGTCGCCCGGACGACAAGATCTTCCACAATGGCGTAGGGCTGGTTATCGCCCTGCCGCTTTTCGTTCTGCACTACGCCGCGCTGGAGGTCGAGAATCTCCTGGCTGATCGTGTTGTAGAAATACCCCATACGGTCGGACTCGGCAAACAGGGCGTACTCGAGCGCCGACGCGGGCACGTTCTCGAAGTAGTTGGTTCTGTCTTCGCTCGTGGTTCCATTGAGATCGGTAGCGCCGATCCGTTCCATGGCTTCGATATAACTGCCCGGAATGTGTTCGCTGCCGCCGAACATCAGGTGCTCGAATAAGTGAGCAAAACCTGTCTTGCCCTCCTTTTCGTTCTTCGAACCTACGTGATACCAACTATTTACAGCCACGATCGGAGTTTTGTGATCCTCGTGGACGATGACGGTCAGGCCGTTGTCTAGGGTAAATTGCTCGGAGTTGATCTCAGGGCTGGAGAACTGCATGGTGGATTAAACCGAACGATAGCAGACGATTTCCACCCCGATTCGAGAGCAGGACGGCGATAGAGTAGGAGCAAATGCCGAATTGGACGCTGGTGGAGGGCACACTGAGCGACGGACTTCCGATGCGGCTGTTTATCGGCGAGCGGGATGGAGCATTAGCAGCGACGTGCTTGTGGGACGACCAGCATCCCCGGACACAACATGAATTCCTGGGGCGATTAGGCGCGCCAAACGGCGCGGAGAACAG
>Ga0308176_10001548_pt1 | contig 14471 bp, 14 predicted proteins | sample PhyCR2_3_FD_203890 | JGI IMG/M metagenome (GOLD analysis project Ga0308176, IMG submission 203890) | Soil microbial communities from UC Gill Tract Community Farm, Albany, California, United States - DLSLS.C.R2 | ecosystem: Environmental > Terrestrial > Soil > Agricultural land | place: USA...
CGCGGTGGTTCGCAGCTATGGCGGCAAGCATCCCCGGATCGGCCGAGGGGTGTTCCTCGCCGAGACGTGTGCGCTGATCGGCGACGTCGTGGTCGGCGATGAGTCTTCGATCTGGTATTCGACCGTGCTGCGAGGTGACGTGATGTCGATCCAGGTCGGCGCACGTACGAGCATGCAGGACGGCACCATCGTCCACGTGACGTCCGAGCGATTCGGGACCACGGTCGGCAACGACTGTACGATCGGCCATGGCGTGATCCTGCACGCGTGCACCGTCGAAGATTGGTGTCTGATCGGGATGGGTTCGACGATCCTCGACGGCGCGCGCATCGGCCGTGGCAGCCTCGTGGGTGCAGGTGCGCTGGTGACGCCCGGTACCGACATTCCCCCGGGTAGCCTCGTACTCGGCTCGCCGGCGCGGGTCGTGAGGCCGGTCAACCAGAAGGAGCGCGAGCAGATCGAGTATGCCGCGGCTCATTATGTCGAGCAGGCCCGCAGGTACCTTGCAGGCGATGGCGGATCCTCGGTACGGTAGCGCGTCGAATTGAAGCATGAGCTCGATTCGACGTCTTTACGGACGAGGCAGCTGCGGACATGACAACGTCACGTGTGTTTCGGACGGCGCGTGCGGCGTGCCTTCGCGTCGCCACGATCTCTGCGTTGCTCGTGGGGCTGACCCGCGGCACGCCGGCGCGCGCGGATAACGTCAGCGATCTGGTCCAGCAGCTCGCGACCGCCAGCTCCGACAAGGTGCGGCTGTCGGCCGCGCTCAACCTGACCAAGCTCGCCGATCCGCGCGCGATCCTGCCGCTGGTGAAGGCGCTCGGCAACGACAGCGACGAGACGGTGCGCAGCACGGCGGCGGTCGGGCTGGGCGAGCTGGTCAACGACAAGACCAAGTCGAACATCAGGAACCTCGCCGTCTCATCGCTGAAGACAGCGGCGGCGTCCGATTCGAGCTCGCTGGTGCGAGGCCAGGCCGCCCAGGCGCTCAAGGCGATCGGCGTCACCGGCGGGACGCCGCCCCCCACGCAGACGCCGCCGCCCAGCGGGGGCGCGATCTATGTGAACATCGGACCGATGGCCGCCAAGACCGGAAACTCCGCCACGGACGCCAAGCTCAAGGCATTGACGGTGAAGGTCGCGACCAAGACGATGAGCAAGGTTGCGAGCGGGATGGCGACCACGTGGCCCGGCGGGGTGCCGACCGCGGCCCAGCTCCAGGCCAAGTCGACCCAGGGGTTCTACGTCGACGGCACCGTGAACGAGCTCAACGTGAAACAATCCGGATCGTCGGCCACGATTTCTTGTAAGATCAGCATGTTGCTCGCAAGCTTCCCAGACAAGAGCATCTTCGGGTTGCTCAACGGCGGCGCCTCGGTGCAAGCAAGCAGCTCGGCGAGCGAGATTGCCCTGGCCAGTGAGGATTGCGTGTCCGCCGTTGTGGAAGACTTGATCGCAAAGAAGATCGTTCCGACGATCAATACCAAGGCTGGAGTGACGACGACGGCTTCGACGAGCAACAGCAAGGCTGGAACCCCGTGACCGCTACGAAATCAAGCAGCGACCGCAGCTACAAGCGGAGCTGGAGGAACCTCTTGATCAACAAGAGGTACCAGCTGCGATTCACGTTGTTCATGGTCGGCCTGTCGTCGCTGCTCATGGGCGGCCTCGGGATCTGGGTGATGCGGGTCGCGAACGAGACGACCGAGGTCTCGAAGGCCAGCGTTCGCGGCGAGGCGTGCCCGAAGGTGCCATCGCTCGGCAGCGCTGCGCCGACCGGTGACGATGAAGACGCCGCCCCCGCGCCGTCGATGAAGCTCGACGAGGCCCCCGGCAGCCCTGCGGCGCCATCGGCGTCGGGCGCGGCAACGCCGAGCCCACCGGCCCCGGCGCCTGCGGGGAGCGCCAAGCCCGACGGCGCGCCTGCGGCGGCGCCCGCCGGTAGCGGTGCGATCGACAAAGCGCCCGCGGCCGGCGCGCCGGGCACGCCCGCGGCCGCCGATGGGGAACCGCACCGCGCCACCGTTCAGCTCGACGAGAGCTCGATGACGCTGACCCAGACGCTGCCGCCGGATCTGGCCGATCGGTTCGTCTCGCACTGGACGTGCGAGCTCCGGCAAGCGGCCACCTTCGATCGGCTCGAGCGCGGCCGGCTGCGCATCCTGTGGGCGATGATCGCGACCGGGTTGCTCCTCGTGATCGGGCTCGCCGTCTACGGCATCAAGATGACGCACCGGGTGGCGGGGCCGCTGTTCAAGGTCAGCCTCTACCTCACCAAGATGCGCGAGGGGCGGTTCGACAAGGTCTATAACCTCCGCAAGGGCGACCAGCTCGTCGAGTTCTACGACCACTTCAAGCTCGCCCACGGCGGCGTCGTGGCGATGCAACAAGCCGACATCGACCGGATCGAGGCGGTGATCGCCGCCGCGGAGGCCGCCGGTACGGGAGCGCACCCGGCGGTCGCGGAGCTCCGCGAGATGCTCGCGCGGAAGGAGAAGTCCATTGAGTGATCCGACCGCCGCCACGGGCCTGCCGTCCTCGGCGCCCCGCCCCAAGCGCAAGCTGTCGAACTACATGCTCGACAAGAGCTTGCAGCTTCGCTACGTGCTGTTCGTCTCGATCCTGTCGGCGGTGATCGCCGGCGCGCTCGGCTACATGATCTACGACCAGCGCCGCACCGCCTCGGAGTCGATCGAGCGCGATCTCCAGGCGCTGACCCAGGCCGACGCCAGCCACCAGGAGTTTCAAGAACAGGTCGCGAGCGGCCTCGAGTCCGACGACCAGATGCTGGTCTACAAGATGGTGGCGGTCGGGTTCGGCCTGGTCATCATCCTGTCGGCGTACCTCGTGATCATGACTCACAAGGTCGCGGGGCCCTTGCACAAGGTCTCGATGTACTTCGAGCAGATGGCCGAGGGCCGGCTCGGTAAGGTCTCGCCGCTCCGGCGCGGTGACATGCTGCAAGACTTCTTCGGCGACTTCAAGGAGATGCACGAGTCGCTGCGGGCGCGGGCGCAGGGCGACGTCGAGGCGATGGAGAAGGCGCTGGGCGCGCTGCGCAAGGCGCACAACGAGGCCGACTACCGTGGCGAGGCGCGCGGCAAGCTCGATGACGCGCTCGACGCCCTCGATCACCACATCGTCCAGCGCAAGAAGCAGCTCGCCTGACAGAGCGCGCGCGCCGTACGGCGGAAGGGTGTGGCGCCTTTTAGGCCATGCTCCGCCCGCCGCGCGTGTTTTGCCGGCAGCTCCGCGGCGCATCATTGCACGGTGTCGAGTAGGATTCTGGTGTGGGTTCGCAGGGCACGTTGCTCGAGCTGGGTGATCGTTACTGGGCGCTGGGGCTTCCGGCAGCGGCGAAGAGCGCGCTCGTTCGCGCGCTGGCGCAGACCGAGGACGCCGCCCCGGCGCTGCGGCTGACCGACGTCGCCCTCGCGCAAGGTGATACCAGGGCCGCGCGCAAGTTCGCCGCCGAGGCGGCCCGGCGCGCGCCCGGCCCCGCGACGAAGATCTTGCTCGGTCGCGCGCAGCTGGCGGCGGGAGAGCTCGCCGCGGCGCGGATGTCGCTGCTCGCCGCGCTCGATTCGCCCAGGCTGGTGCCGTGGGATCGCGTGCGCGCGCACCTCGAGCTCGCACGGGCCGCCGACGCGCACGGCGACGCCCCGGGGGTGGCGGCCCAGGCCGCGGCGGCGTTCGAGGCGATGCTGCGCGCGGCCTCGCAGCTGCCGCCGGATCTCAACCTGATCGAAGAGGTCGCCGCGGCGGTGGTCGCGCATGGCCGCGCGGCCGACGCGCAGGGCATCGTCGATGCGGCCCGTGGGCAGACCGGCGCGGCGGTGTGCGCCGCGGCGCTCCTGTCGGCGCGTCAGGCGGCCGGCGATGCATCCGTGACCGATCGCGCGATCGAGCACGAGCTCGCCGGGCTAGGCGACGGCGCGGCGATCCGGTTGCGCCGGCTGGAGCGGCGCGCGCGCAAGCTGGCCAACGCCGATCGCGCGGCCCTGCTCGCCGAGCTCGAGGCGCTGATCCAGGCCGCGGTCGGGGAGGATCTCGCGGCGGTCGATCGCGCGCGACTCTCGTTCCTCTATGGCTCGTTGTGCGCCGAGGATCCCCAGCTGCGCGCGCAGGCCGAGGACGCCTACCGCAAGGGCCTGGCGTTCCAGCCCGGGCACACCGCGGCCGCGTGCCGGCTCGCGCTCTTGATGCTCGACCGCGGCGACCAGGCGGGGGCGCTCGCCGAGATCGAGCGCGCGCTGCGGATCGATGCCAGCCATGGCCTGGCGTGGCGCAACGCCGCGCGCATGCTCGACGCGCAATCGCCGAGCCTCGGCGTCATCGTCGGGCGCCTGCTCGACGCGGCCAACCCCGGCGCCGGCAGCGCGGCGGGCGGGGTCGCGCCCCGGCTGGTCACCGCCACCGCGGAGGTCACGCGCCACGACGTGCTCGCCGGGGTCTACGCCCACGGCCACCGGGTCAAAAATCTACTGGGCATCATCGGCGCCCGCGCGCGGTCGGCGCGCAAGCTGGTCGGCGAGCTCCCCGCCGGCCGGCCCGCGGCGGGCCACGGCGATCTGCACGATCGGCTGCGCGATCTCGAGACCGACGTCACCACGCTGTACGAGGAGTGGGCGCAGTACCTGCGCTCGATGCAGTCGCCCACGCCGACGGTCGAGCTCGTGCCGCTGTCGCCGCTGCTCCACGAGGTCGTCGTCGCGGCGCAGGCCCGCACCCAGCATGTCCCGATCGCGCTCGAGACCGCCGCGGGCCTGCCCGACGTGCGCGGCGATCGCATGCTGCTCCGCGAGGCGCTGCTCAACGTGGTGTCGAACGCGGCCGAGGCGTGCGCCGGCGGCCACGGCGACGTCGCGGTGCGCGTGCGCGCGGTCGTCGCGCCCGGGGGCAGCACGGCGCCGATCGTCGAGCTCGTGATCAGCGATACCGGCCCGGGCATCCCGCGCGCGCACCTCGGCCGGCTGTTCGTGCCCGGGTTCACGACCAAGGAGACCGGCTCTGGTGTTGGCCTGGCGATCGCCGAGCGCGTCGTCGCGGCGCACCACGGCCGGATCACGGTCGACTCCGAGGAGGGCCGCGGCACGACGATCACGATCACGCTGCCGACCGACAAGACCGGGCTCCAGCAGCTGCCGCTGTGGACGACCGCGGAGCGGGGCTCGCCGTGACCTCCGGTGGGGTGACCATCGGCACGATCGTCTGCGTCGACGATCAAGCCGAGGTCCGCCGCCTGCTCGCCGACGTGTTCCGCGCGCGGGGCGGCACCGTGGTCAGCTTCGACGACGGCGAGGACGCGATCGCCTGGCTCGGCGCCAACGACGCCGATCTCGCGGTGCTCGATCTCGACCTCGGCCCCGGCCGGCGCAGCGGCATCGAGATCTGCCGCGCGATCCGCGCGCGCCTGCCGGATCTGCCGATCATCATCCTGACCGGTCACGGCACGATCGACGACGCGGTAGCCGCGGTCAAGGCCGGCGCGGTCGACTTCATCACCAAGGATCCGTACCTCGAGGACAAGCTCGAGATCTCGGTCGAGAAGGTCGAGCGCATCCTGCAGCACGCGCTCGATCGCAAGCGGCTCGAGGACGAGAACCGCGAGCTGCGCGCGACCAACGAGCGGCTGCGCAAGGCGGCGGGCCGGCGCTGGCAGATCGTCGGCGACTCGCCCGCGATGCGCCAGGTGATGACCAAGATCGAGAAGGTCGCGCCGCTGCCGCGGCCGGTGCTCGTGCTCGGCCCGCGCGGCACCGGCAAGGAGCTGGTCGCGCGCGCGATCCACACGCTGTCGCCGCGCGCGTCGGAGCCCTACATCACGATCAACTGCGCCGCGGTCGCCGAGAGCCTGCTCGAGAGCGAGCTGTTCGGCCACGAGGAGGGTGCGTTCACCGGCGCGACCAAGCAGAAGGAAGGCAAGTTCGAGCTCGCCGACGGCGGCACGCTGTTCCTCGACGAGATCGGCAACATGTCGCTCGAGTTCCAGGCCAAGATCCTGCGCGTGCTCGAGTACCAGCGGTTCGAGCGCGTCGCCGGCAGCCTGTCGATCCAGGTCAACGTCCGCGTGATCGCCGCGACCAACCTCGATCTCAAGCAGGCGATGCTCGACGGCAAGTTCCGGCCGGACCTCTACGACCGGCTGGCGTTCGAGGTGGTAAATCTCCCGTCGCTGGCGCAGCGCATGCAAGACGTCCCCGTGCTCGCGGTGCACTTCCTCAGCCGGTTTCGCGCGGAGGTCGCCGGCATCAGCGTCAAGGAGATCAGCGCCGGCGCGCTCGATCGGTTCGCCTCGTACGACTACCCCGGCAACGTGCGCGAGCTGAAGAACATCGTCGAGCGCGCGGTCTACATGGCCCAGGGCGAGGTCTTGACCGGGGCCGACGTCGACGCGGCGCTGCCGCCCGAGGCCGGCGCGCAGCTCTCGGCCGCGGCGCTCGCGTTCGAGGACGACGCCCGCCTGCCGCTGCCCGAGCGGGTCGAGGCGTTCGAGGCCTGGCTGTGCAAGGACGCGCTCGAGCGCACGCGCTACAAGCAGAAGGAAGCCGCGGCGCTGCTCGGGCTGTCGTACGACCAGTTCCGCCAGCGCTACCGCAAGTACGGCCTCGGCAAGGACTGAGCGCCTGCCGCAGCTGCCGAGGACGCCGCGGTTGCCCTCGGCGAGCACGGTCATGCTCGATTATTGAGCATATTGAACGGTGAACTCCGGGTCGCTTGCGCCGAGGTCGGTCGCGGGTGTGTGACAGTACCAGACCGCGCTGCCGGTGCCGGTCGGCAACTGCTCGTAGGCCGTGTTCGGCTCGGTGACGGGATCCGCGGTCCCGTTGGGCGGCGCGCCCTGGTGAGAGATGATGCCGCCGCTATGAATCACCAGGTTCTGGGTACCCGTATTGAAGAACCGAACGGTGGTCCCCAGCGCCAGGGCTACCGGGTTTGCCTGGTTTCCCGCGTCTGCTGGGTACTCGCACGCACCCGTCGTATTGTTGACCGCCAGCGCGAACGTGACCTGGTTGAGCGCTGTGACCGTCGATTCGACGATCTTGGTGCCGGTGGTCGCGGCGCTCGTGCCAGTGAACTTGGCCGTGCCGGTAAGGTCGGTGTTGAGCGCCGGGAGCTTCACCGTTGCCACGACCATCGCCGTACCGTTCTCCGGCAGCGTCACGCTCGCCTGGCTGAGCTCGACCGTCCACCCCGCAATAGGTGCGTTGCTCGAGTCGGTCACGCTGGCGGCCAGGTCCACCTTGCCGCTGAAGCCACCGGCGCCTGTCACCGTGACTGTGATGGGGTTGGTCGTCTTGAGCTCGGTCATGACTGTCGGCTTGTCGACCGAGAGATCGACGCGTGGGGTGCTGCCGGCCGAACCATCACCACCCTGCGAGCTTGCATCCGACGCCCCGAGCGGTGGAAGCGCTGGGTAGCCACACGCTGCGACTACAAGGAAACATCCCTTTGTCATCTTCAGCATAGATCCTCTTGGCTCCTGCAAGTTGTGATGATCAGAGTGCGGGTAGCGTGGCGGCGTGATCGCGCCGCTGGCAACCGCGAGGCGTCATCGGCCGAGCCGCTTCTTCAGCTCCGCGAGCTCGTCTTCGATCCGGTTCGCCTTGGCTGCGGCCTGCTCCCGGCGCTGCTCGGCTTCCTTCGCTTGTCGGGCGGCGGCGGCAGCCCGCTCGCGCGCGAGCTCTGCGGCTGATTTCGCCGGCGGCGCACGCTCCGGCTCGTCGCGTAGATCGAAGACATCCCCGCATGCGCTGCACCGGTACTTGCGTTCCTTGTCGTCGACGAGGTCGACGAAGAACACGCCATAGCTCTCGGTGACCTCGACTTCGTCGAACCGCGCCTTGCGCCCGCACTCCGGGCAGGTCTCGATGAAGCTGTCCCCGTCGCGGATCACCTTGGTCTTCGCGTTGCGATGGAAGAGCATCCACATGGCAGGCGACGTTACCAGGTCGTCAGCGCGATCCGGAGCAGAAGAACCGCCCGGCGGGGGGCCGGCGCGATCGTGTGCAGGGATTCGAGCTAAGCTTCGCGCCATGGGTATCTTCTCCAGGATCAAGACCGGCATCTCGAGCAAGGCCAACGCCGCGCTCGACAAGGCCATCACCCCCGAGAAGGAGCTCGAGATCGCGATCGCCGAGCTCGAGGAGGGCCGCAAGAAGGCGCTCGCCGAGCTGGTCTCGTACAAGACGACCGCCAAGCAGCTCGACGCCGATGTCGAGAAGCACAAGGCCAAGGCCGCCGAGTGGGAGCGCCGCGCGATGGTCGCGATCAAGGCGGGCGACGACGAGGCCGCCTTGATCGCCCTGCGCGAGAAGAAGGCCGCCGAGACCGAGGCCGCCAAGATCGAGCGCGACAAGCACGAAGCCGCGAGCTACGCGATCCAGCTCAACAAGAGCCGCAAGGAGTTCGAGACCAAGCTTTCGATGCTCAAGATGCGCAAGGGAACGCTCGCCACGCAGCTCGCCGTGGCGCGGTCACCCGGCGGCGACGCGTTCGGCAACGATACGTCGGTGTGGGATCGCTTCAAGTCGGCCGAAGACCGGATCGACGCCGAGGCGATCGCGACGGAGGTCGATGCGGCGATGCGCGGCGAGGAGGCCGCCGAGGCCCACGCGTTCGATATCAAGCTCGCGAAGGTCGCCGGATCGGCCGGCCTGCTCGGCGACCCGGCGGGCGCCGACGACGCGCTCGCCAAGCTCAAGGACAAGATGGCCGAGCAAAAGGCCGCCAAGCAGAAGCAGCTCGCGGAGGCCGCCGGCGCGGCCCCTGGCCCGAGTGGCAAGAATGACCCGCCTGGTGCGACGGGCGCGACGGGCTCAGCCGGCCCGGCGACCAAGGATCCCAAGGCCGACAAATGACGATCGATCGCAGCCTGGCCTCCACCGTCGGTGTCGGTGCACCCGGCCATGCGCTCGACGCCGACGAAGCGCTCTCGACCCGGCTGCGCGATCTCGCGCTGGTCGACATCGACGCGTTGATCCAGGGCGACCGCGCGCAGGAGCTGGTCGCGGCGTTTGCCGACGACGTCGCCGATGCGCTCCGCGAAGCCCGCGCGCGGAGCGCGGCGCTGCGCGGCCAGCTGGGCGGCGCCGATCCGCTGGCGGTGCTCGACGTCACCGCGCGGCAGCGCGCCTCCGATGCCGGCGCCGCCGGTGTCGACCGCATTCGCGCCCGGCTCGCCGCCCAGGCCGATGCGGCGCGCGCGCTCGCCCGGCTCACCGATCTGGCCGGCGGGCTCATCCCCAAGCTGTTCGAAGCCGATCGCCGCCGCTGAGCTCGGCGCCTGCGGGTGAAGCCTCGAGTCTCTGTTCATGTGCGCCGACGAGTGACCTTCAAGAGGAACAGCGTGCTGTGGTGTGAGGCTTGGCGGAATGTTGATGGTGATGCGGGTGGCGGAACCACCTCTGGTGGAGAACCTTCACTTCGCTGGTGCGGCGGAGATCGCGGGCCGGCCTGTGACCTGCGATTCTGTTGGTCCAACGGCTGCGGTACGCAGCTCACAGCCCTGTGCGTGCACGGAACTTTATAATATATCTATATTTATATTTCTAGAAAACATTGACGCAACCAATATCATATTGGCATGCAGCGCGTGTCACCAGTCACACCACGCCGGCATATTGACGATCTCTGGAACTGCAGCTCATCTCGAGGTCCGGCGACCCGGGCTAGCAGCTTCGGCGGAAGATGGCCGCGGCCTGCGGGCCAAGGCAAGCTCATGCGCAAACGCCCACGTGGGCGGGGCCGGTACGACGACTTCGGGGGCTGGTTCGGCCGCCCACGTGGGGGCGGCCGACGTGACGACCTGGGTCACAGACGAGGGCGAGGACGTACGTCGGTCCAACAGGCTCGATGCTGCGATCCTGCATACCCAAGCGAAATCGGCGCTGATCGCGCTCGGGTGGAAGCCGGCAATCGCTGCCGCCACGGTCGCGGCTGCCGCGGCAGCGCAAGGCGCGGAGGTGACGCTCGAGCGATTGATTTTCGAGTCGTTACGGCGATGTCCGGCCCCCAAGGCATGAGCGCGACGGTGGACCAACAGCTCTACCTTCGTCATCGCCACTCCTCGTTTGAACAATAGCAGATCGGTCCCTCGAACATGCCGCGGGAGATCTCCACTCGGCCTGTGACCTGCGAACGCGGCCGATTCAATCGCTGGAGACGCAGCTCACAGCCCAGATGCCCGTGCGATGCCTCTCGAATTGATTGTATTTGGATTTCAAGGCGTTTACGTCGATTATCGGTGGATGTCGCCGCGTAAAGTACCCTTCGGTCGGCATCTGTCGCGGTCCTCGGTACCGCCGCCGGGTCTCCTCGACAGGCGGCAGTACCTTTCTCTTGATCGTTAATCATAAAAATCAACTCCGAGAGGCTCCGCACAGGCATCAGGGCTGTGAGCTGCGTCCCGCAGCCACTGAACCCGCCGCATCGCAGGTCACAGGCCGGTACGCGATCTTCGCCGTGCCAGGAGAGTGCGTTCTCCGCCGAGCGGCTTCTGGTTCGCGCTCGTGTTCGCCGATCGCCATGGGCTGCTGCCTCTAGGCGATTTTCTGGGTCGTTATGACTCCGCTGCATGTTGGCACCTTGGCTGCACCGTTTTGATGACGGAGGTTTGCCATGCGAGAAACTCGAGTATCAATACCAGAGCTAGGATTGATCGCGATGACCCGAGCCGCGCTCGGCATCGGGATCGGTATGTTGTTATCCGAACGGATCGGGGGACAGGCCCGACGAGGAGCGGGCTGGGCGCTCGTTGTGGCCGGCGCGCTCAGCACGATCCCGCTTGTGGTCGATGTGCTGCGCAAGGCGCAGAGCCCCGAAGCCGCCGGGGTGAATACCAACGGACGTCCCGGCGTCAGGGAACGGCCGGGCGCCAGCATGTCTCCAGGCATGAACCCTCATCCAGGAGCATGAGCGCGCGGCACCCGCACACGGAGCCACGGTCTTGCGGTTCCGCGCATCGTGGCGGGGGCGCACCTCAGGGACGAGGGCGAGCTGATCGCTGCCACATCGCGGCGTGACCGTCGCGGATCTCGCTAGGGCGGTCGAATTCATGGCCGATGCAGCGGCTCGTGGCGATGTGACCCAAAGCTCGTGGCGGTTCTGTTGTCCAACGGGGGGTCGCCTTATAGTGCCCGGGAATGGCGGAGGAGGACGCGGACCTCGATCGAGCACGACAGGGCGACCGAGACGCTTTCGGTCGCCTGGTCCGGCGCCATCAACGACGCGTGTACGCCGCCACCCTGCATATCCTCGGCAGCCACAGCGATGCCGATGACGCCACGCAGGAGGCGTTCGTCCGGGCGTACCGCGGGCTGGCGACGTTCGACGGGCGCGCCGATTTCTCGACGTGGCTCTACCGGATCGCGGTGAACACCGCGCTCAACGCGCTGCGGTCCGGAAAGCGCGGCGCCGCCCTGTCGCAGCGCGGCGGCGTCGAGGCCGCGCACATCGGCGGGCGGCCGGAGGCGCTCGGGCAGGGCTCGCTGAACCCGGCACAGCAAGCCCAGCAAACCGGCGAAGTTGCACGCGTGCTCGAGGCCGTCGCGCAACTCTCACCTGCACTTCGCGTCACCATCGTGCTAGCCACGATCGAGGAGCTTCCGCACAAGCAGATCGCCGAGATCCTCGATATCCCCGAAGGCACCGTGGCCTGGCGCGTCAACGAGGCGCGCCGCCTCTTGAAGCTGCGATTATCCGCGACCGAACCTGCGAGCCTGGCGAAGTAACGACCATGTCCGACGACGTCGATGACCTCCTCCGGCGCACGATGGCGACCCTGGACCGCCAGGTGCCGGATGGCTACTTCGATACACTCGTGAGCCGGACGCTCCTGCGGCTCGATGACCCCGCGCTCGGTGAGCCGCTGGACCCGCAGCGCGCCGAGCCGGGCGAACTTCACGAGGACGCTGGCCCGGCGGCGTCATCGCCGGGCTGGACGGCGGTCGCGCTGTCCGAGCCAGCGAAGCCGCTGGCGGAGCCGAGGCTCGAGGTCCTCGATGAGCTGGCGCGCGAGCGCGCGGCGCGCGAGGCTCGGGCGGCCGGCACCCGCCAGGCCGGTGTCCCCGCACCGGCCACCTCCACCATCGACCAGGCGCCGGCGATGGCGGCGACGGCGTCGATGGCATCGACGTCAGGTCAGCGCGTGCGCGCGAACCGCCGTTCGATCGTCGCGGTGATCGGGCTCGGGCTAGTCGCCGCGGCGGGCGCCACGATCGTCATCGTGGCCCGCGACAAGACGACGAGCGCACCGGGGCCGGTGGTGCAGGCCGGCGGTCGGGTCGATGCCGTGACCAGCGGCGCACCCACCGGTGCGGGGCCCAGGACACCGGTCGAGCCTGCCGCGTCAGGCAGCGACGTGGCCGCGTTCCCGCCGGCACCGGCTGCCGGCTCCGCAACCCCGGGTGACCACGTCGCAGCGCCCGAGCAGCCCGCCGGCAACGCCGCGGAGGCCACCCCGCCGGTGGCGCCAGCCGTCAAGCAGGGCGGCTTCGTCGGGAAGACCAAGAAGCCCATCGCGACCAAGGGCCCTGGAAAGGCCGCCCTCACGGGGGAATCCACGAAGCAGAAGCGACTCCCCGAGGACACGCCTGAGCTAGGCAAGTTCGGTGGATCGTCACCGTGGACCGGCAAGACGGTGCCCCGGCCCGTCGGCAAGCCCTCGAAGCAGGGTGTCTCCGCGCCGAATGGCGCCCCTCCCGAGCTCGACCGATCCTCGCTGTCGAGCGATGACATCAAGCGCGGCATGACCGCGGTCGCCGGCAAGGCCAAGGCGTGCTTCGCCGGGACGGAAGGCACCGCGACCGTGCAGCTCACCGTCGCGCCGTCGGGCCGCGTCCAGCAGGTGACCGTGACCGGGCCGTTCGCCGGCACGCCGACCGGGACCTGCGTCGAGCAGGCGGTGCGGACGGCGACGTTCCCGCCGTGGGACGGCGAGCCTCAGAACTTTGGCTACGACTATCTGCTCTCCAACTGAACAAGGCCGTGTGAGGTTGATCGTGAGGTGGGCGAGGCGGCGCCTCTTTCCCGGCTAGCGCTTGTCGATCGCGGCGGGCGGCGATAGGGTCGCCGTTCAGTGATGAGGAAGGTCTCCACGGGTCGGTTCTTCGAGGATTTCAGCGTCGGGCAGCGCATCGTGCACGCCGTGCCTCGCACGCTGCACGGGGGTGACATCTCGCTGTACATGGCGCTGACCGGCGAGCGCCCTCCGCTCGCGTCCTCGACCGAGCTCGCGCGATCGCTCGGGTTCCCGCGCGAGGTGGTGCCCGATCTGCTGGTGTTCCACGTCGTGTTCGGCAAGTCCGTCCCCGACATCTCGCACAACGCGACGGCGAACCTCGGCTATGCCGACGTGCGGTTCACCCGGCCGGTGTATCCCGGCGATACGCTGGTCGCCGAGAGCGAGGTGATCGGCCTGCGCGAGGTGTCGAGTGGCGACGGCGGGGTCGTCTACGTCCGGACCCGCGGCACCAACCAGAAGGGCCAGGACGTCGTGACCTTCGTGCGCTGGGTGATGGTCCCCAAGCGAACCAGGACCGCCGCCCGCGGCGTGAACACGGCGCCGCAGGTACCGGCGGTCGTGACGGTCGATCGGCTCTCGGTGCCCGACACCATGAACCTGCAGCGGTTTCCCGACCTCGCGTGGGCGTTCGGTGGGACCGCCTGGTGGGACGACTACCAGGCCGGCGAGCGGATCGATCACCCCGACGCGATGACGATCGAGGAGGCCGATCACGTCCAGGCGACGCGGCTCTACCACAACACGGCGCAGGTCCACTTCGACGCGCGCGGGATGGCCGAGTCGCGGTTCGGCCGGCGCATCGTGTACGGCGGCCACGTGATCAGCGTCGCGCTGGCGCTGGCGCAAAATGGCCTGCAGAACGCGCTCAAGATCGCGGCGTGGAACGGCGGGGCGCACGTGGCGCCGACGTTCGCGGGGGATACGCTGCGCGCGTTCACCGAGGTCGTCGAGTGCGCCGAGCTCCCCGGCCGGCGCGACGTCGGGGCGCTGCGGCTCCGGCTCTCGGCCGTCAAGAGCGTCGGCGCCGCCGAGCTGGCGGCGGTCCCGCCGCTGTTATCGGGGACCAAGGACCCGCGGATGGTCCTCGAGCTCGACTACTGGGCGCTGTTCCCGAGGCGGTGACGGCGCGCGCCACGCGCCGAGACCGCGAGGGCGCCGGCCAGCCCCGCGATCGCCACGCAGCCGAGGGCGAGCACCGCCCGCAGCGGTGCTTGCGACGACGCGGAGACCCGGAACGGCCCGACCTTCGCGAGGGTCGCGCGGTGGACCGCGGCGTTGATCTCGATCGGTAGCGCGGCGGCGCCGTCGAGCTCGGGCACCACGGCGTGGGCGAGCCGGATCGTCGCGGCGCGGATCGCGTCGGGCGCCGCTTGATCATCGGTCGCGATCACCGCGCCGAACGTCGCCGCGGCAGTTGAGTTCACGGCGAGCGGATCGCGCCGAG
>Ga0308176_10001549_pt1 | contig 14470 bp, 29 predicted proteins | sample PhyCR2_3_FD_203890 | JGI IMG/M metagenome (GOLD analysis project Ga0308176, IMG submission 203890) | Soil microbial communities from UC Gill Tract Community Farm, Albany, California, United States - DLSLS.C.R2 | ecosystem: Environmental > Terrestrial > Soil > Agricultural land | place: USA...
GACGACTACCTCCTCGAGCACGCCCGCGAGCAGCAGCGCCGGGCGGCCAACCACAACACCGCAGGCGGCGACCGCTGTGCCCGCTGCCCCCACGGATGGCACGGCGCCACCTGCGCGACGGCCGCCTGCGGGTGCGCCACCTCATGGAAGGCAAGCGCATGACCCCCGACATCGACGACGTGGCCGTTGAGCGCGCCGCAGCAGGTGACCGCAACGTGCCGCTCAACCGCGACGAGATGGCCGCAGCGTTCGCGCTGCTCGACCGGCGCGGTCTGTCCATCAACCGCATCGCCGCAACGCTCGGCACCTCCGACAAGGCGATCGTCCGCTGGCGCGCAGGACAGCCGGCGCCGGCACGACGAGTGCGGGCGGCGGCATGAGGCTCGCTGAAGCTCTCGAGCGGATCGTCGCCGGTCGCCGCGCCATCCACGACGAGACGTGCATCGAGAAGGACCGTTTCCCGTGCCGCGGCTGCCCCACGCTCCAAGGGGTCGCAGCCGCCCTTGACCGGCTGGACGACAGCCCCAGGGATGCCCGGTCGGTCCGCTGGATCCTCCACGACGAGGTCTGCGCCTCCGGGTGCCAGAGGACCGGAGACCACGCCGACCGCACGCAGTCGAAAGAGGCTGCCGCACTGAGGCGATTCCACCGAGAGGCTGCCGCGTGACCGCCACCTACTCCCTCACCTTGCCCGCCGCGAAGGTGGTGGTGCTCAACGCCCGCACCCCCGACGAGGCCCGCGAACTGCTGGCGATGCTCGGCCTGGTGCACGAGGGTGCGATCGTCCCCGACGACCTGCGCCGCTACGACACCGAGGCGGCCAGCCCCGACAAGCTGGTCACCCCGACGGCGCTGCGGCTGGTGCAGTCATGACCGGCCCCCTGGTCTACAAGACCGCCCGCCCCCAGTACATGACGGTCGAGGCGTTCGGACAGCACTTCGGCATCAGCAAGATGGGCGCCTACCGCCTGTGCCACTCGGGCGCGGTGACGTGGCTGCGCATCGGCAACGCCATGCGCATCCCCGTGTCCGAGGTCCCCCGCTACGCCAAGACCGCCGAGCAGGCAGCCAAGACCGAGGTGTGGGAACTGATCGCCGGGGAGGAGGGGTGAGCCCGGCCGAAGCGGAAGCCCTGGTGCCTCTCGCCGCCGAGCTGGTGGGCACCGTCCGCGACTTCGGCCCCGATGCGGTCGCCGACGTCCTCGCCCGCGTGCCCGCCAACCGGCACGACGCGCTCGCCGTGGTCCTCGCCGCGATGGTCGACCCGGACCAGTCCCCGTCCAACCTGCTGGCCTGGACGACCGCCGGCCCCGTGCAGTCGCGGGAAGGGTTCGACCCGACGCGGCCGATGGGACTGTGCGGCGACTGCGGGCGGCTCATGGCCGCATCAAGCCTCGGACGGCACCAGCAGCGGTGGCACGCAGAGGCCGTGGCGTCGTGACTCTCCGTATTCCCGCGTCGCGGACTGTCATTTACGCAGGTCGGCGCGGTAGAATCCAGGCACAGAAAACGACCCCGGAGTCGGTAGTTGGAGCTACCGACTGGAGTCCGGGGCCTCGCCACCCGCTTAGGACAGGTGACTGATGGACAGCATCCCACCACACGCTCCGGCCGTCACGCCAGGGGCTCCCGTGGCGTCTCCCACTTCCGTGTACCGGTATTACGACTCCATTGGAGTCCTGATCTACGTCGGTATCACCAAGCAAGGCATGGGCCGCAACGCCCAGCACAACGGCAAGGCGGAATGGTGGCCGTTCGTGGCCCGCCAGGAGGTCGACCACTACCCGACCCGCCCGGCGGCCCTGGCGCGCGAGAAGCAGTTGATTCAGCACCATCGCCCGCCGTTCAACAAGCAGCACAACCCCGTCCACACGGAGATGCGAGAGGCGTACTTGGCCTACGCCCGGGCCTTCTCCCACAAGGTGGTGAACAGCCCTCACGCGTTCTATTGCGAGCTGGACCGCCGACTACCGATGGACGTAATGCTGTTCGACGGTCGACTGCTCACGCTGCAGTCTCGGCTCGAGCATGGCCCGCTTGCGTCCCTTCTCAAGAAGGGCGAGGGGGAGCCCGCTGTCCGGGGGCGTCGCCGTCAGTACGGCTACGTGGAGCGGATTGAGCACTACGGCCCGGTTCTCATGCTTCACTGCCGGATTCGTTCGCCGAAGAAGACCCGTCCTCCTGAGGGCGGAATTGGGGCGGCCGAGGTCGTCCTGTCGTGGGCGAACAACGGTAAGCCCGACGCGCACCCTGTGATTCGCCACGTGATGCTCACCGAGGGCGACATCGTTGAGCGGGGTGCCGTCTGATGGCCCACGACTTCGCCCCGCTGCTGCGCTCTATCTGGTCCGACGAGGACTGGCGCGCGCTGCCGATGGATGCCCAGCACGTCTATCTGCTGCTGCTGTCACACCCGGACCGAAACTCGGCCGGCGTGCTGTCGCTGACTCTGCGGAAGTGGACGCGGCTCGCTCGGGACCTGTCGCCGGATCGGCTGGATGCCGCGCTCGAGGAGTTGGACGACGCCGGGTTCATCGTCGTGGATCCCGAGACTGAGGAGGTCTTGGTTCGGGCCTTCATCCGCCGGGCGACGGTCTACAAGCACATCCGCATGATGGCGAACGCGCTCCGTGAGGCGTCCGAGATCGAGTCGGATCGGCTGCGGTCGGCGCTCGGCCAGGAGCTGGTTCGGCTGCCGAAGCTGGCTGTGCCGGCGAACAACGAGCGCATGGCCCAGGAGGCTCAGCGGACCCAGGATCGGCTCGATGAGCTGGCGTCGATCATGTGCGACGCCCCGCCCGACGGCCCCGGTAACGGTGCAGGTCAGGACGCCGCTCATGGGATGGGCCATGGGATGGCTGATGGCATGGCCCATCCCCCCGTTGTAGTTGCAGGTGCAGTTGCATTTGCAGTTGCAGGTGCCGCACGTGGTTCTGAAAGCCCTTCCTCTGAATCTGAATCTCTAGAAAGCAACGCGCACGCGAGGACCAACCTGGCCTCGATCGCTCACTGCTTCGAGCACCCGGGCAACCTGCGCCGTAGCTGCAAGGGCTGCGCCGCCAATCGGAAGGCATCCGCATGACCGCCGTTGAGTTCAGCCCGCAGGAACGCGCCACCCTCGCCCGCATCGAGGCGGCCCAGCCTGCGCCCGAGTCGCTGCGTGAGCGGGTGGCGCGGGCGATCTGGGAGTCGGACACCGAGACCGAGTTCCCCCACCTCGGCACGCCTGACTTCGAGCGCCTGTGGCCGGTGATCAGCCTGTTCCCTGCCGACGCCGAGGCTTACCGACGCCAGGCCGAAGCCGCCCTCGCCGTAATCAAGGGCGACCCGTCGTGACCGCCGACGAGATGCGGGCCGCGCTCACCGCCGCGCTGGCCGAGGTGCCCGAGCTGGACGCCGAGTTCGTGGCCGACCGGATCCTGCCGACGGTGCGCGAGATCGCCAACCAGCGGGCCGCACAGGTGCTGCGGGCGGCGGCGCAGGAGCCCGATACCGACGAGGGCACCCACGCCGACGGACACCGTTGCGCAGCGGACTTCCTCGCCCGCCGCGCCGCAGCCCTGGACCCGACGTCGTGAGCCTCCTCCACGTCACCGCCGAGGACGTCACCGACGCGCGCACCCCCAACGCCGAGCAGGCCCGCGCCATCGCCCTGCTGGAACTCAACCCCGACGGGCGGGCAGCGGTGCGCCTCTCGTTGGCGCAGTGGCGGCACGTGGACCGCGTCGTGCGGGCACTCGGCTCGCTCGGCGTACCGGCACCGCGGACGGAGGCGTCGTGAGCGGCCATCTGCGAGTCACCGTTCCCGCGTCCAGCCCGCCAATCCCCCGCGACGAAGCGACCGACCAGGCCCGCGCCCAGTTCCAGGCAGCGAGGGATGCGTACATCGACGTGCTTGAGTCGTTCGGCCAACACAGGCTGCGGTGGCTGCTCAAGTCCCGAGAGAAGGTCACGGTTCCCGGCCTGCGGTCGACGCGCGATGCGGCGCAGCGAATGGCAGAGCAGGCGCTCGCCGTCGTGAGCGCTCTGGACGCTTGCGTCGAAACGTGCGAAAGGGCGGCCAAGTCATGACCGAATCCCGGGCGGTCAGCGTCGTCCTCGCCGTCGCCATGCTCCTCGCCGGCTGCATCGCCCTCATCGCGTTCGGGCCGCTCGCCGTCAACGTCCTCCTGTGCGTCGTCGTGGCCGCGCTGATCCTCGAGCGGACGGCGATCTTCCGGCGGGTGGACGAGGTGTGGGAGGACACCGACAAGGCGCTCGTCAACTCCGCCGCAGCCATCGAGGCGGTCGAGGAGCTGCGGGTCTGGCTCGTCGAGTTCCGCGCCGCGTTCGAGGCGGACACCGGCGACCTCGCGTGGGAGCCCGAAACGCAGCCGATCGAGCTGCCCGAACCGCAAGGGCCGCCAACCGAGCCCGTGACCGAGGTAGCAGCCCGGCAGGTGCGGGCGCTGATGGACAACGCAGCAGCCGAGGACGAATGGCGTACCCGGTTCACATTCGCAACGGAGGGACGGCGATGAGCAACGACGGCGACCAGTGCCGCTACGGCAAGTGCGAATGCCCGCGATGCCGCTGCGGTGCTGCGCTCGACTCGCCCCAGTGCGAGGACTACCACCGCCGCCACCCCTACTCGAAGCGGGGCGAGCGATGACCGTCCCCCCGCTGGCCGGCGTCGAGGCGCAAGCGCTACACCTGCTCACCCAGGCCGTGGCGATCCTGCGGCGACGGGGCGTGCACAACCCCGAGGCGCTGCTGTCGCACGTCGTCAACCGCCACCTGCCCGGCACCGACTCGGAGACCGCGCGCCAGATCGAGCGGGCCGAGAAAGCCGAACACCGGGTGCGGCAGCTCGAGGCGCGACTGGCCCGACGTGCTGCACCGCCGAAGCCCAACGCGACCGGGCCGCGCACCACCGCAGAGGGCGTCCGCGTCGTCACCCTGTCGCCGCGGGAGGCGATCGTGCTCGAACACCTCAAGGCCGGGCACCGCTACAAGCAGATCGGCGCCGAACTGGACATGAGCGTCAGCAACGTGCAAACCACCGTCCACCGGCTCGTGCGATGGATGCAGGCCGCGGACAAGACCGAGGCGATCGACATGGCCTGCACCGGACGGGTGCGGATCGAAGTGCAGCACAAGCGGAGGAGCGCGGCGGCATGAGCCCGAACCAGTACCTGACCGACATGCGGGCCGAGGTGGCTGCGCTGCGGGCGGTGGTCGCGCGGGTGGAGGAGCTGGCGGCGGAGTTGGCGAAGGACAACGACTACCCCGGCTTTGAGGCGGACCCGGACTACTGGGCGGGACTCAGTGAAGCCGCTCAGCGCATCCGTACCGCCCTGGGGTCCACGGATAGCGATCCGGCAGCGACAGAGCGTCAGGGCGAGGCTGGGGGGGCTGGCGATGGGGTCTGACGTGGCGTGGAGCCCGCACGAAGGAACCGAGTGGCGAGTGGAGACCGTCGTCAGCGTCACGGACGGAGACACCGTGCGACTGCGGCGCTCCCGGGTGATCGAACTCGACGGGCGCACCTACCGGATCACCGACGAAGACCCGCGCGGCGTGCCCATCCGGCTGACGTGGGTCGACACGCCAGAGCGGGGCGAGGCGGGCTACAAGCAGGCGCACGACGACCTGGCCGCGTGGATCTTCGAGCGCACCGCCCCGCTGCGCGTCGTCTGCTTCGAAAGCGGCGGCTGGGACCGACTCATGGGCGACCTGCTCGACGCCGACGGGAACTCGGCTAGCCAGTGGCTCATGACCGAAGGCAATGGCGGTGCCGGTTGGCCGGCCTATGTGCGGGGGAAATGATGCGAGCAGCCCGGGGCCTACTGGTAGGCCAGCAGGTAGGCGCGCGCCTTGTCCAGCATTGCGAGGGAGTCACCGAACGAGCCGAGCCCTCGATTGCAGTGCCCGCACAACAGGCCGCGCACTTTGCCGGTGTTGTGGCAGTGGTCGACGCACAGCCGCATACGGGTCGAGTCGCGCATCGGGGCTCCGCAGATTGCACATCCTCCGCCCTGAGCCTCAAGCATGTCGTCGTATTCGGCCCGCGTGATGCCGTAGTCCTTCACCAGTCGGTAGTTGACCCGATCGTGCGTCTTGGGGCGCGCCTTGCGGCGCCCGTTGGCCCACGACCCGACGGAAACGCATGACCGGCTGCAGTAGGTGGAGGACGGTTGTCCGCGAAACGCCTCGCCGCATTGTGGGCAGATCTTGTCCTGCGTCTTCTTGTAGTCCTTCGGCCGCCTCAACCTGGCCGCTCGCCCCTTGCAGGAAGGAGAGCAATAGCGCTCGGGCTGGTTCGCCCACGTCTCGAATTCCTTGCCACAGTCCCCGCACGTCATTTGCTTCGGCGTTGCTCGCCGTCCACTAGGCACACCAGTAAATTACTACGCCGGTACGACAGAAAAGGTGCGACATGCCGAACCGAATCCTCGACTATGTGCCAAGGCTTGACCCGCGCAATAAGCAGTACCGGGTGGCCGCCCCTGGTGCCGATCTGACCCAGCAGGCAATTTGGTGGACCGGCGGAACGGTTCTCGATCAGGGGCAAGAAGGGACCTGTGTCGGCCACGGAGTCGTCGGTGAATACCTCGCCTCCCCCGTTCGTGGGCGGGTCGCCAACGCCGAGGCGGGCCACCAGCTCGCCGTGGCGGTGTTCGACCGCTGCGCCCAGATCGACGAGTTCGAGGGTGTGTCCCGCGAGAACGGCACCAGCGTCCGGGCCGGCATGTTGGTCGCCCGCGAGCGCGGCTGGATCAGCGGCTTCAACTGGGCGTTCAATCTCTCGGAGCTGCGGGCCGCGCTGCAGACCGGGCCCGTCGTCATCGGCGTGGAATGGCGCTCGGGGATGTACGACACGGACAGCTACGGTGGCGTGAACGTGGCCGGGGATGTCGTCGGCGGCCACTGCCTCGTCATCACCGGATACTCGCCGAACTACCGAGGAGCGGGCCCGTTCTACCGCTGGCGCAACTCCTGGTCGAAGTCCTACGGCGCCAACGGAAACGGCTACATCACGCCAGCCGACCTCGACTCGATCCTGTTCCAGTCCGGTGGCGAGGCGGCCGTTCCGGTCGGGCGCAAGGCGTGAGCGACGAGCGCACGCACTACCACGTGGGCTGGCCTCCCCGTGACGTGCAGCAGATCCTCGACCGGGTCAAGCGTGGGCTGCCCGTGTATTGGCCTACCGATCCAAAGGATTTGGATCAGGTCAAGTACGTGCGTTTCGCTACCGAACGGGGACCGAACAGTGAGTAGCGCGATGATCTGCCCGTCCTGCGGATGCCACCAGCCCGAGGGGCTGCTCTGCCACGACGACACCGCCGCCGTCGAGACGATGCTCGCCGCCGTGCCTCAGCTCATCGACCAGCTCAACGTCGCGGTCAGCAAGCAGGCAAGGGTGGCGACTGGCGGCAAGGCAGGCAAGGGAAGCGCGCACGAGAAGTCGCCCATCAACTGGGGCGTGGTCGCCGTCCGCGACTCCCTGCTGGTCGAGCTGGCGCTGTGGGGCGACGACATCACCGCCATCCGCCGGCACCCGAAGGCGGCCGAGATCGTGACCGGCATCGGGCATGTGGTCCGGGCTGCGTACCGGGCCATCGACCGGATGCAGGAGCGCGAGTACCTCGGCCAGTGCATGTACGAGGAGGACGGCCTCACCTGCCATGCCGAGGTGTGGGCTCGAGCCGGTGCACATCAGGCCACGTGCACACAGTGCGAGGTCACCCACAACGTGGCCGAGCGTCGGGCGTGGCTGCTGCTGCGGGCTGCCGACATGATCGTCACCCCGCGCGAGGCGTCGCAGTACGTCGGCGAGGTCGGCGGCATCAAGGTCGGGCACCAGCGGATCCGCAACTACCTCGACCGCAAGCGCATCGCAGTACGCCCATCGCACGATGGGGTCAAGCGGTTGCGTCTCGGTGATCTGCTCGACGTGCTGCGAGACGACACGGCGCGACACGATGTGCGTGCTAGTTGACAGAGGGTGACCTGATGCCTGAGTATGCGAGGTGTCGCTGACGAGGCGACCCCAAGTTCAGACGAGAGCCCCGGCCCAATCGGTCGGGGCTCTCGCGCATTCCACGGCCCGTCCCTTGGCCGACGCCTGGTGCGTGCGTGATGGGACGGCTGGCCCGGCACCGATCTCCGGGATTTACCTCCTGGCGATAAACCGCGCTAAACCTGTTGAAGCGGGGAGCGGCGATGTCGTACGCCCACCGTGAGGCCGCACGCTTCGTCGCAATCTGCTACCTGATCGGCGCCCTGCTCGGTGCCGTCGTGAGCGTGGTGAGGGGACGACATGGCTGAGACGCTGACGCCCCTCGCTGGCATCGACAAGGACATCGCTGAGGCGTGGCTCGAACTGCTCGACGCGCGGCAGGACTTCGACCACTCGCCCAACGCAGACACGCAACGGGCTGCGGTGTACGCCGAGGCGCGGGTCAACCGGCTGCTCGAGCGCAGGTACGCGGCGCGCTGATGACCGAGCGCATCCGCGGTCGAGCCCGAGCCGAACGCAACGCCCGCATCCTCCGCGCCTCCGACGTCTGCCACATCTGCGGCGAGCACGGTGCCGATGGTGTTGACCATGTGGTGCCACTCATAAAGGGCGGCACTGAGCACCCGAGCAACCTTCGGCCGGCACATACCAACGTGCCGAACAGCCGGGGTAAGCGGTGCAACTTGATCAAGGGTGACCGTGACTTCGCGCCGATCGTTCGGCGGTCCGGTTCGCTCGACTGACGAAGGGGTGGGGGACGCCCCCGTGCCCCGCGCGTCTGGTTACCTCACCGGCTAGGACCAATCCCCCTCCCGAACCCCTTGCCACATCGAGGGCGGCTCCGTGGTTGCCCTGAGGCGCTCTCGGAGGGACTGCAAGCCCTGAGAGCAGGTCGCCAGCTAGGCGGGCCGCTCCGGTGGCCTCCTGGCCGGAGGATTGCTGAACACGAGGAATCGTGCAGGTCAGACCGTCTTATCGTTACAACTGCGCTAGACTGGCCGAGTGCTCCTGACCTGCCCCTGCGGCGAGACGATGCGGATGCCGGCGCGTGGCCGCATCCCCACGTACTGCTCGACGCGCTGCCGGGTCGCTGCACACCGGGCGCGCGACCGCGAGACGATCCCGGCCGAGATGCGGCAACTGGATCGCTGGACCCGTCGGGACGGCAAGCGGCCGATCACCACGACAGGCGCCCCGGCGTCCTCGACGGACCCGGAGAGCTGGTCAACCTTCGCCAAGGTGAAGCGTTCGACCGTCGGCAACGGGTTGGGCGTGATGCTCGGTGGCGGACTGGCCTGCTACGACTTCGACCACTGCCTGGCTGATGGGCGACTGGTTGGGGCGGAAGCTGCCGAGGTGCTGCGGCGCCTCAGCTCGTTTTACATCGAGGTGAGCATGTCCGGCGACGGACTGCACGCCTTTGTTCGTGCCCCCGAGCGCCCTGGCACCAAGCGACCGGGCGTCGAGTTCTACTCGCGGGCTCGGTTCATCGCTGTTACTGGTCGTCGCTGGGAGGCCCGCTGTGAGCCTGTCTGAGGCAGCGGCTACCGGGGACCGGATTACGGCTCTGCGGGCGCTCAGGGAGCGTCTGGCGGCCGATCTGGACGAGTGCACGTCGATGCGCGATGTGGCTTCCCTGTCGCAGCGGCTGATGGATGTGCTGGCGCAGATCGACGAACTCGGCGGCGGGGTCAAGGTCGAGGCGCCGAAGACTGGTCTGAGCCGATTCGAGGAGAAGCTGCGTGAGCGTTCGGCAGCCTCCTCGGGTTCACGTCGCCCCTAGGCGCTCGAAGACCTTCGGGGATCTGGCTGCCGATCTGGCCGGCGAGTACGGGTTGGCGCCGGACGACTGGCAGCGGTTCGTGCTCGATGACTGGCTGGCCGAGTCGAAGGGCCAATGGACAAGCCTCACCTGCGGGTTGAGCGTTCCCAGGCAGAACGGCAAGAACGCGCTGCTCGAGGTGCGTGAGCTGTTCGGCATGGTGGGCCGCGGTGAGCGGATCCTGCACACGGCGCACGAGGTGAAGACGGCACAGAAGCACTTCCGCCGGCTGATGCACTTCTTCGGCCAGCAGGCCAACGACCCGGGCGCGCTGTACCCGGAGCTGAACGAGCTTGTGACCGACATTCGCCGGGTGAACGGCCAGGAGGCCGTGATTCTCAAGAACGGCGGCTCCGTCGAACTGGTGGCCCGCTCTAAGAACTCCGGCCGTGGCTTCACGGTCGACGTGCTGGTGATGGACGAGGCGCAGGAGATGTCGGAGGACGCCCTCGAGGCGTTGATGCCGACCACCTCGGCTGCTCCGTCCGGGAATCCGCAGTGGATCTTCACGGGGACGCCGCCCGGCCCGAAGGCCAACGGCGAGGTGTTCACCCGCGTGCGGGCTGAGGCGCTTGAGGGCAAGTCGAAGCGGCTGGCCTGGCATGAGTGGTCGTGTGAGCCGGGCGACGCCTTGGACCTCGACGACCAGCGGAACTGGCACTCGGCGAACCCGGCGCTGGGCACGCGGCTGCAGTTCGACGTGATCGAGGGTGAGCGTGCGCGGTTCTCTGACGACGGCTTCGCCCGTGAACGGCTCGGCATGTGGGAAGAGGCCGGGTCGGATCGTGTCATCTCGTCTGGGGCGTGGTTCGACTGCGCCGACGAGACCTCTGTCGCCACGGATCGTTTCGCCCTTGCCGTTGACGTGAGCCCGGACCGTTCGGTGTCGTCGGTGGCTTTCGCCGGCCAGCGCCCGGACGGTGAGTGGCACATCGAACTCGACGAGCAGCGCAACGGCGTCGGCTGGCTGCTGCAGCACATCGTCCGCCGCTGTGAGGCGAACGCGATCCGCGCCGTGGTCATCGACGGTGCCTCTCCGGCCGCGTCGCTGATCGACGAGTTGTCGAAGAGGAAGATCAAGGTGACGACGACCGGCCCGCGCGAGATGGCGCAGGCGTGCGGGTCGTTCTTTGACGGTGCGGTCGAGGGCTGGCTGCACCACATCGACCAGCCGCAGTTGAACGCGGCGCTCGGAGCTGCCCGGAAGCGTCCCCTACAGGACGCCTGGGCCTGGAACCGCAAGAACTCGGCGCTGGACATCACGGCGCTGGTGGCCTGCACGCTCGCCCTTTGGGGGGCGCAGGCGTCAGCAGTCAAGCGTCCCGGTCGGGGGCGTGGTCGTGCAGTCGGCGAACGAAGGGTGGCAGTGATCCTGTGACAGACAAGATCACCCTTCCCGGCGTCTCGGACGACGAGAATCGCACACTCGGACTGTTGCTCGATGACCTGAACGGCAAGACGCAGCGCAACCTTGTCCGGTCGGCCTACTACGACAGCAAGCGCATGGTGCGGCAGGTCGGGACCACCGTTCCCGCGCAGTACCAGAAGCTGGCCCTCGTGCTGGGGTGGCCGGCGAAGGCTGTCGATGCGCTGGCCCGCCGGTCGAAGGTGGACCGCTTCGTGTGGCCCGAGGGCGACCTCGGGTCGCTGGGGATGCAGGAGCTGGCCGACAGCAACTTCCTGCTGTCCGAGCTGGCTCAGGGGCGCACGGACTCGCTGCTGCATGGGGTGTCGTTCCTCATCACGACCCGCGGCGTCGATGACGAGCCGATGGCGCTGGTGCACGCCAAGGACGCCCTGAACGCGACCGGGCAGTGGAACAACCGGGCCCGTCGGCTCGACAACCTGCTGTCGATCACTTCGCGGGACGAGAACGGCGACCCGAACGGCCTGGCGTTGTACCTCGACGGCGTGACGATCACCGCCGAGAAGGGCGCCGGCCGTTGGTCGGCCGAGCGCACCGAGCATCCGTGGGGCGTTCCCGCTGACGCGCTGATCTACAAGCCCCGGTCGTCGCGGCGCCTGGGTTCGTCGCGGATCACCCGGCCGGTCATGTCGTGGACCGACCAGGCGATGCGCGCCCTGGTGCGGCTCGAGGCGCACATGGACATCTACGCGATCACCAAGCTGGTGATGCTCGGCGCCGACGAGTCGATCTTCAAGAACGCGGACGGCAGCCCGAAGCAGTCCTGGCAGATCGTCATGGGTCGCGTGTTCGGCATCCCGGACGACGACGACGCCGAGAACCCGCGCGCCGACATCAAGCAGTTCTCGGCCGAGGACCCGACGCCACACCTAGCGCACCTGAACTTCCTCGCCAAGGCGGTCGCCCGTGAGGCGTCGCTGCCGGACTCGGCAACGGCGATCACGGACATGGCGAACCCGACCAGCGCCGAGGCTTACGACGCCTCGCAGCATGAGCTGATCGCTGAGGCTGAGGGCGCTAACGACGACTGGTCGGTGCCGATCCGGCGCACGGTCACGCGGGCGCTGGCGATTCAGAACGGCTTCGATGCGATCCCCGCTGAGTGGGGTTCGATCGAGCCGCAGTGGCGTAATCCGCGCTTCCTTTCTCGCGCTGCTGAGGCCGACGCTGGCATGAAGCAGTTGGCGGCGATCCCGTGGCTGGCCGAAACCGAGGTCGGGCTAGAGCTGCTGGGGCTGGGTGAGCAGCAGGTTCGCCGGGCGATGGCCGACCGTCGCCGGGCGCAGGCTCGGGCGACGCTGGTGACGCTGACGCAGGCTGCGGCCCAGTCAGTGCCAGTGCCGGTGCCCGATGCCGTCGAGGGCTGAGGTCGAGGCTTTCGCTCAGGCGAACCGTGGCATCCGCACGCTGGCTCTGAGGGACCTCGAACGGCTCTGGCGGCAGCTGGACCCGACTGACCCACTGAGGGTCCGGGCGGCGCTCGAGGAGTTCCTGCCGCTGCTGGTGGCGCAGTACGGGGAGATCGCGGCGGCTACGGCGGCCGACTTCTACGACTCGCTGCGGGAGCAGGCTGGCGTGGCCGGCGGGTTCGTCGCGGAGATGGCCGAGCCGGTCGACGCTGATGTGGTCCGTTCGCGGGCGCGGTGGGCGATCGACCCACTGTTCGGCAACACGGACGCCGACGCCGCGATCGGGCGCCTGTCGCAGGTCACCGACGAGCTGGCGCTGCAGCCGGGCAGAGACACGATCGCGCACAGTTCGGGGCGCGATCCGGCGAAGGCTCGCTGGGCCCGGGTGCCGGTCGGCAAGACCTGCGCCTTCTGCCTCGTCCTGGCTTCACGCGGCGCCGTCTATCGGTCAGCGGAGTCGGCCGGCAAGGGCCGCAAGTACCACGGCGACTGCGACTGCACCCCGACCCCGATGTGGGCTGGCGACGCCTACCCGGACGGCTACGACCCGGACGCGCTGCTGCAGACCTACATCAACGCCCGCCAGGCGGCCGACAGCGGCCGGCCGAAGGCGATCCTGTCCGCCCTCCGCGAGGGCACGGACGGCCACTAGACCCCCCGGACCCGCAACGGGACCGGACTTCCCGCAACGGGAGCCCCGCATGACCGAGCCAACCCCTGACGCGACCGCAACGGACGCCCAGGAGCCCGCCCCCGACCAGCAGCCGAAGCCGACCGAGACGGTCGACTTCTGGAAGCAGAAGGCGCGGGAGCAGGAGAAGCGCGCCAAGGAGAACGCCACCGCCGCACAGCGGCTGGCGGAACTCGAGGCCGCGAACCTCTCCGAGCTGGAGAAGGCGCAGAAGACAGCGAACGACGCCCTCGCCCGGCTCGCCGAGTTCGAGCAGACCACGCTCCGCCAGAAGGTCGCCATCTCCAAGGGCCTGCCGGCGGAACTGGTCGATCGGCTCCGCGGCGCCACCGAGGACGAGCTGTCCACCGACGCCGACGCCCTACTGGCCTTGGTCGCTGCACCCAAGAAGCAAGGCAACCACGTGCCCCGCGAGGGCACGTCCTCCCCCTCGGTGAACAACGACGAGCGCGACGTCGCCCGCTCGCTGTTCGCCTCCTGACCAGATAGGAGACGGCCGTGGCCGTTCTTGCCACCTCGGGGATCACCCTCCCCAAGAACATCGCCGCCGGGATGTGGCAGAAGGCCGCCACCGGCTCGACTGTCGCTCAGCTCTCCGGCTCGGAGCCGATGCAGTTCGGTGACGTGACCGTGATGACGTTCAACACCCGGCCCCGCGCCGAGTACGTCGGGGAAGGCGCCGACAAGGCGTCGTCGTCCGTCGGCTTCGGCACCAAGACGATCACCCCGAAGAAGGTGCAGGTCACCCTGCGCTTCAACGAGGAGGTCCAGTGGGCGGACGAGGACTACCAGATCGGTGTCCTGCAGACCGTCGGTGACGCCTGCGGCAACGCGCTGGCCCGCGCCCTCGACCTGGGCGTGTACCACGCGATCAACCCGCTGACCGGCACGGCCATCTCCGGCCTGACGGACAACGTCACCGACACCACCTCCTCGGTCGAGGTCGCCGGTTCGGCTGACACCGAGGTCGAGGCTGCTGCGGGTCTGGTCATCGCCAACGGGTTCATCCCCAACGGCATCGCCCTCGACCCGAAGTACGCCTGGACGCTGGCTACGGCCCGCTACTCCGACGGTCGCAAGAAGTACCCGGACCTGGGCTTCGGCACGAACATCACCCAGT
>Ga0308176_10001550_pt1 | contig 14470 bp, 11 predicted proteins | sample PhyCR2_3_FD_203890 | JGI IMG/M metagenome (GOLD analysis project Ga0308176, IMG submission 203890) | Soil microbial communities from UC Gill Tract Community Farm, Albany, California, United States - DLSLS.C.R2 | ecosystem: Environmental > Terrestrial > Soil > Agricultural land | place: USA...
AAGGCAACCGTGGGGCCCTCGATCCGCCGGCGGCCTTCAAGGCTGGCACAGAAGATCATCTCGGTGCCGGTCTCGACGTTGGTGGTACGGGTGCCGTCCGCCTTCTCAAGCCAGACGTCGACCACACGCGCGTCAGCTTCATCTACGGGCTCTGCAGCCTCGTCAGCCGGCGGCGAGGGCGGCTCTGCTGCCGGCTGGGGCTCCTCCTCGTCGGCGAAGTTCAGCCGCAGGTAGGCCCTCGCCACCTCTCCCGGGTCCCCCTGCTCCGCGATGACTCCGTCGTGCAGAAGAAGAGCTCGGTGGCAGTAGTGCTCGACGGCAGGCATGTCGTGGGTGACGAACACCACGGTGCGCTCAGATTCCCGGATCGCGTGGAACACGTCGGCGCACTTCTGTTGGAAGGCCGCGTCTCCTACAGCTAGAACCTCGTCAATCAGGAGGATCTCGGCGTCTGACTGAATCATCACCGAAAAGGCAAGCCGAACCAGCATTCCGGATGAGTAGTTCTTCAGCTTGAGGTCGACGAACTCCTCAAGTTCGGCGAAGTCGAGAACCGCGCTCAGGCGACGCCTCGCCTCCCGCCGGGAAAGACCCATCATCACCCCGTTCAGCTCGACGTTCTCGCGCGCGGTGAGCTCGGGGTTGAAGCCGACACCAAGCTCGATGAATGGCGCAAGCCTCCCTGCCATCCGCACCCGGCCGGCGTCGGCTCGGTAGATGCTGGCGAGGATCTTCAGCAAGGTGCTCTTGCCGGAACCGTTGCGGCCGACGATGCCGAAGAACTCGCCACGGCGAATCTCGAAGGAGAGGTCGCGCAGTGCCGTCAGCTGCCGGTAGCTTGGGCCAGAGAACCGCGTTACCCGCTCTTTCAACGAGTCGACCCGGGATTCGGGGATCCTGAAGGCCTTGCGCAGGTGGGCAACCTCGATCACAACCGGCTCGCGATCGCGTTGCTGCAGCCGTGGCTCTCCCTGCGCCCTCTGTTCGAGCTCGACCGTCAACAGACTAGATAGCTTACGGGCGTGGCCACCAGCGTAGATGTCCCCAGAGCCGGACGAGCGCGGGTGGTGACGGCACCGCCGTGGCAAGCGAGCGAGCTAGTGTGGCTCGCTCTCGCCTGGCTGGTCGCGGCTTCCGGCACCCTGCTCCTCCTCTGGGGCTCGAAGCTGACCTTCCTGCTCGACGACTGGGAGTTCCTGCTCTACCGGCGGGGGTTCAACGCGCACGCGATCCTCGACCCGCACGGCGAGCACATCTCGGTCGCGCCGGTGCTGATCTACAAGGCGCTGCTGGCGACCTTCGGGATGGGCTCCGCCTTTCCCTTCCGGGTCGTCTCGACGGCGCTCTTCCTGCTCAGCTGCGTGCTCCTCTTCGTCTTCCTGCGGCGGCGGATCGGCGACTGGCTGGCCCTCGCCGGCATCGCCCTCGTCCTCTTCCTCGGCGCCGGCTTCGAAGACCTGCTCTGGTCCTTCCAGGTGGGCTACTTCGGCTCGATGGCGGCAGGCCTCGGGGCGCTCCTGGCGCTGGAACGCGACGAGCGCGGCGGCGATGCCCTCGCCTGCGCGCTGCTGGTGGTCTCGATCCTCTTCTCCAGCCTCGGGCTGCCCTTCCTCGTCGGGGTGCTGGTCCTGGTGCTGCTGCGGGAGGACCGCTGGCGGCGGCTCTACGTCGTCGTCGTGCCGGCGGCGGTCTACGCGATCTGGTGGCTGGGGTGGGGGCACACCGCCGAAAGCGCGGCCTCCCTTTCCAACCTGGCTCGCACGCCGGCCTTCGTCGCCAACGGCCTCGCCGCCTCATTCGCCTCGGCCTTCGGGCTGGCGCTTCCCTCCGCCGGCGACCTCGAATGGGGCCGGCCGCTGGCGGTTGCCGGGGTGCTGCTGGCGCTCTGGCGCCTGACCCGGGCCCGTCGGGTGCCTCCCTGGTTCTGGGGGCTGCTGGCGATCGGCGCCTCTTTCTGGATCCTAGCCGGGGTCAACCAGGAGGCCGGCCGCGACCCCACCTCCAGCCGCTACCAGTACGTCGGCGTCGTCTTCTTGCTCTTGGTCGCTGCCGAGCTGCTGCGGGGAGTGCGCCTCGGCCGCGGCTGGCTGGCGGTGGTGGCCATCGTCGCGGCGGGGGCGGTGGTCGGGAACGTCGACTATCTGCACCAGGCCTACCTCAGCTACCGGGTCACCAGCCAGCTCGAGAAAGCCGACCTCGGGGCGGTTGAACTGGCGCGCTCGACGGTGGAACCTGGCTTCGTCCTCAGCGAAGACCTCGCCGACACCGCCTACGTGCACGTCGAAGCCGGTGCCTACCTCTCGGCCCGGGACGCCTTCGGCTCGCCGGCCTACGATCCCGCCGAACTCGCCGAAGCTCCGGGCAACGCCCGCTACGCGGCCGACAAGGTGCTGTTCGGGGCGCTGCGGCTGGCCGTCGCCGATGCGCCGCCCTCAGCGCTGCCGCGGAGCCGGCCGAAGCTCGCCCGCGGCGGCGGGCTCATCTCCGTCCCCGCGAGGGGCTGCCTGAAGGTGAACAGCGAAGGAGAAGCGCCCCTGCTCTCGCTGCCGGCCGGCGGCGCGGTCTTCCGCGCCGCCGGCGGTCCGATCGAAGACGTGCGCCTCGCCCGCTTTTCGGAAGGCGAATTCCCGATCGACTTCCAGCGGCAGCTGGCGCCGGGGGGTGTCGCGAAGCTGGCGATCCCGACCGACGCCTCGCCCGTGCGCTGGCGCCTGCAGCTGGAAACGGCGGGGACGGCAACCGTCTGCGGCCTCTCGTCATGATGTCGCCAGCGTGAAGCTCTCCGTCGTCATCCCCGCGCACAACGAGGAGGGCTCGGTCGCCGAGACGGTCGAGGGGCTCGTCGCCGCCCTCACCCGCGAGGGAATCGACCACGAGGTGATCGTGATCGACGACTCCAGCAGCGACCGCACCGCCGAGGTGGTGAACGGGATCTCCGAGCACAGCCCCCAGGTCCGCTGCCTCCCCTCCCACTACAGGCCCGGCTTCGGCTTCGCGGTGCGCAGCGGGCTGGAGCGCTTCGAGGGGGACGCGGTGGCGATCATGATGGCCGACGGCTCCGACAGCCCCGAGGACCTGGTCACCTACCACCGCCTGCTCGAGGAAGGCTACGAGTGCGCCTTCGGCTCGCGCTTCATCCACGGCGCGGTCGTCCGCGACTACCCGCGTTCGAAGCTGATCCTCAACCGCATCGTCAACTTCGGCATCCGGGTCCTCTTCCGCCACGGCTACAACGACACCACCAACGCCTTCAAGGCCTACCGGCGGGAGGTGATCGAAGCGATCCAACCGCTCCTCTCCCACCACTTCAACCTCACGGTGGAGCTGCCCCTGAAGGCGGTGGTGCGCGGCTTCAGCTACGGCATCGTCCCGATCTCCTGGTCCAACCGGAAGTCCGGCGAGTCGAAGCTGGCGCTGAACGAGATGGGCAGCCGCTACCTCTTCATCGTCCTCTACGTCTTCCTCGAGCACCACCTCAGCCGCGGCGACTACCGCCGCGAAGCCGGCGCCTCGAGCCGCCCGGTCGGCACCTGGCGCGCCGGTGGCCCGAGGCGCAGGCCGTAGTCTCGACGAGGCGGCGCCTCAGGCCGGGCCCGCCGGGCAGACCCGGAGCGGGCCGCCCATCAAAAGGCGCCAGGGGTCGGGGGCCGGGTCGGCTCCTGGGCGCAGGATCGCCCAGCGCCCCGGCCGCAGCTGGCCGACCTCGAACCCGCCGCCGTCCTTGGCGAAGCGGCTGACCCGGATTTCCACCGGCTGCCCGCCGCGGGCGCGCAGCAGCAGCCCCGTCTTGGGCAGGGGCAGATAGCCGAGGGTGCCCGGCGCCGGCGGGTCGTAGTCTTCGCAGCCCCCGGCGCCTGCCGGGGCCGCGGCCAGCCGCGGGCGCAGCCGGATCGCGTCGGCGAGGGCGGCGTCGGCCATCTGGCGGAAGCCGATCGGGTCTTCGCGCACCTGCTCCAGCGAGTAGGCGAGCGAGCCGTAGCGGCGGGCGGCGGAGAAGTATTCACGCGGGATCAGCGCCGGTCCGAAGGAGCCGCCGAGCTTCACCACTTCTTCGTCGAGCGGCGGCGAGTAGGAGGGGCTGATGCGACTGCCGGCGAGCTCCATCATCGCGAACTCGGTGCGCCCCGCCTGGGCGCCGATCAGCTGCTTGTGGCGACCGTCGTAGAACTTGGCGATGTTCGGTGGCAGCACCACGGCGAGCAGGACGAAGGCCCCGGCGACCGCGAGCGGCGGGAAGCGCCTGCCGGCCAGGGCGTCGGCAGCGACCAGGAGGACCATCACCGTCCCCGGCATGACGTAGCGAGAGGAGTCCGGCAGCCGCCCACCCAACGCGATCATCGTCCAGTAGGCGAGGGCGACCGCCAGGAAGGCCCAGAGGGTGGGCGGCACCGCGCCGCGGCCCAGCCGCAGCGCCAGCCCGGCGACCGCGAAGCCGGCCGCCACCATCCCCGCCGACGTAGTCGCGGTGGCTTCCGGGGCGATTTCGGGGCCGGTCGGGTTGAGGCCCAGGATCGAGCCGAACACCGAGCCGAGAGCGTCGGCGATGTCGGGTGGGAGCAGGCGCAGGTTGTGCAGGTCGAAGGTGGAGAAGCCGAACTGCCGCGCCCAGACCCACCAGATCGCGTAGAGGACGATGGGGACGAGCACGATCCACGCCCGCGAGCGCCAGCGGGAGCGCTGCCCGACCAGGACGATCGCGCCGACGACGAAGGCCAGCCCCAGCTCGATCGTGAAGACCGAGAGGACGAGGAGAACGGAGGCGGCGACGTCGCCCCTGCGGTCCTCGCGCTCGAGCGCCAGCAGCGCCCCGAGGCCGAAGGCCAGCGAGTAGACCGTGTGCATGTCGAAGGCCCAGAGCGAGAGCTCCCAGGCGTAGCCGAGGAAGAGGATGAGGATGGTCGGCGCGAGCGGCAGCAGCGGCCCCAGCCGACGCGCGGCGAGCAGGTAGAAGACGGCCGCCACCGCGAGGATTCCGAGCACGTCGACGACGCGAAAGGCGTCGTAGTCGGCACCGAAGATCCCGAAGAGGAGCCGGTAGATGACTTTGCCGACCGTCTGCAGGTGGCCGTTGGCGGGGGCGAAGAAGTATTCGAGCCCGTGGTTGACGACGGTGCTGCCCCCGGCGTGCACCACCCATTCCATGTAGTAGTAGAGGTCGTCGCCGCCGAAGGACATGCCGCGGCCGATGTAGAGCAGCCAGGCGGCGCCGGCAGCCAGTACCGCGGCAAGCGCCGCCCACGCTGCGGTTCTGCGCTGCTCCACCTGCTGTTAGGGACGCGCCCTGCCGCCGGTGATGGCGACGAAGGCTCTCCAGGCGGGCTTGGCGCTGAAGCCGGCCCTGGCGCGGAAGAAGCCGACCGAATCGCAGAAGTCGCAGTAGCCGATCGCGTCCTTCCAGGAGAACCAGTAGACCTGCTTCAGGTTCAGCCGGCGACGGTTTTGGAGGAGGAACCCGTAGGAGGCCCGCAGCTGCTTGACCTGACCCCGGATGCCCTGCTCGAAGGCGTCGTGGTCGAAGTCGTTCTGCGAGCCCCAGCCCATCTCGGTGATGTAGAAGCCGGGGCGGTCGTGGTTGTCCTTCGTCACCTCGTGCATCGCTTCGACCATCTGTTCGAGTTCGTCGCTGTCGACCGCGTAGGGGTGCAGCGCGATCCCGTCGAAGCTGGCCTTGATGCCGCGGGTGCGATAGAAGCGCCGCAGGTAGACGGCCGCGTTCATCCCGCGCTTGCCCTTCGCGGTCGGTTCGCCGAACAGCCCGGTGAGGATCACCTTGGCGCGGGGATCGACCGATTTGATCGCCCGGCTGGAGAGCTTGACCAGCTTCGCGTACTTCGAGGGCGAGACGGGAAAGGCGAAGTAGAAGAAGTTGGCCTCGTTCCAGATCTGCCAGGTGCGGACCGGCTTCGGCTGCGGGATCGCGGGTTCGTAGTCGACACCTTCGACCGCGTGTTCGCGCCAGAATTCGCCTTCAGGCCCGTAGCGGGCGACGCAGGCCCGCAGGAAGGCGGACCAGGCCCTGCGCTGGCGGCCGTTCTCGATCGGCAGGGTCTTCGGATTCCCCAGCCAGAAGGGGGTGCTGGCGATGAAGGGGAGGACTTCGAGGCCGCCGCGGCTGACGACTTCAATCGCCTGGTCGACTTTCGCCCAGTTCAGCGGCCCGCGGGGGTGCGGCTGCACTTCCGCCCAGGAGATCGGCACCCGCACCGAGCCGATCCCGCCGGCCTTCATGTAGGTGACGTCCTGCGGGGTCAGTTCCGACTGCGGGACGATCCCGAAGAAGCCCTTGGGCGCCCGCGGCGGCAGCTTGGCGCCACCGGCGCCGACGCCCACCACCAGGACGATGACGGCCACCAGCGCCGCCAGCGCCAGCGGGATCAGTCCGAGGCGGGCCTTGCTCATGCCGCGCTCACGGTCCAACGCTCGAGATTCTGCTCGTGCATCTCCTGGAGGATCTCCTCGATTCCATAGCGTAGGTCGAAGTCCGGATAGTCGGCCTTGAACGGCGCCAGGTCCGAGATCCACCAGCGGTGGTCGCCGATCCGCGGCTCCTCGCCCATCTCCCACTGCAGCTCGCGACCGGCGATCCGCTCGCAGGCCTCGATCGCCTCGAGCATCGAGCAGTTGCTGAAGCGGCCGCCGCCGATGTTGTAGACGGCCGCCGGCCGCGGCGCCTTGCGGTAGGCGTCGAAGGCGGCGATCAGGTCGGCGCTGTGGATGTTGTCGCGGACCTGCTTGCCCTCGTAGCCGAAGACCGTGTACGGCGTGCCGGTGACGGTGCACTTCATCAGGTAGGCGAGGAAGCCGTGCAGCTTGGCGCCGGCATGCTGGGGACCGGTGAGGCAGCCGCCGCGGAAGGCGACGGTGGGCATCTCGAAGTAGCGGCCGTACTCCTGGACGAGGAGGTCGGCGGCGGCCTTGGAGACGCCGAAGAGGGAGTGGGTCGAGGCGTCGATCGACATCGAGGTGTCGATGCCCTTGAAGAAGGGATGGTCCTCGGGCAGCTCCAACCGCTTCTCCAGGCTCTGCAGCGGCAGCCGGTTGGGGGTGTCCCCGTAGACCTTGTTGGTCGAGCAGAAGACGAAGGGTGCGTCGGGGCAGTGGGCCCGCGCCGCCTCGAGCAGGTTCAGGGTGCCGTTGGCGTTGACGCCGAAGTCCGTCTGCGGGTCGCTCGCGGCCCAGTCGTGCGAGGGCTGGGCGGCGGTGTGGACGACCAGCTCGATCCGGCCGGCGTGCTCGCCGAAGATCCGCCCGATCGCCTCCGCGTCACGGATGTCTACGTTCTCCCAGCGGAACTCGGGATGGCGCTCGACCAGGCTCTCGGTCACGTGCGAGGTCGAGGACTCCGGGCCGAAGAACCGGGCGCGCATGTCGTTCTCGATCCCGACCACGTCGAATCCCTCGCCGACGAAGTAGCCGACCGCCTCCGAGCCGATCAGGCCTCCGGCACCCGTGATGATCGCAACCGGCATAGGTGTCTATTCCCTTTCTCTCGCTGGGGCTTCGATTTCGAGGGCGGCGGCGATCCTCTCCTCGTCTGCCGCGATCCACGAGTGGATGTCGGTCAGCACCTGCTCTGCGCTGCGGAGGGGCCGCCAGTCGTCAAGCCCGAAGAGCCTGGCGCAATCGGAAAGGTACACGGGAACGTCCCCGGCCCGGGTCTCCGGCACCGGCGCGATCGGAACCTCGTTGCCGGTCAGCCGCCGGCACAGCTCGGTCGTCTCGCGCAGCGAGAGGCTGCACTCGCGGCCGCCGCCGACGTTCACCGTGCGCCCGTCCCACGCCGCGGCCGCCCGCAGCTGGCGCTCGACCAGGTCGACCAGGTCCTCGACGTGCAGCAGGTCGCGCACTTGCTTGCCATGCCCCCCGAACCCGATGTAGCTGAGCGGGTTGCGGAAGTGGTGGGCGAGCATCCAGTGGGTGAAGACCCCCTGGTCGACCTTGCCCATCTGCCAGGGGCCGGCGATCACCCCGCAGCGGTCGACCACGGCGGGAACGCCGAAGGCCTCGCGGTACTCGGCGATCAGCAGCTCGGCGGCGAGCTTGGTCGTCCCGTACAGGGTGCGCGCACCGTCCAGGGGGAAGGCCTCCGAGATCCCCGCCGGCGAGACGCCCGGCACCTCCTGCTCGGCGGCGATCTCGAAGCGCGTCTCCCCCTCCTCCAGTCGCAGCGCCACCTGCGGCGCCACCGGGTAGACGCGGCTGGTCGAGAGGAAGACGAAGAAGGCGGAGTCGCGGCGCGCCAGCTCGAGGCAGTTGTAGGCGCCGGTGAGGTTGGTGTGGAGCAGGTAAGAGGTGTCGCCGTCGACGCCGCTCATCACCGAGGGCTCGGCCGAGCACTCGACGATGGCGTCGAGCGGCGGCAGCGCCTGGAGGTCGGCGGGCTCACGGACGTCTCCCCGCACGAACTCGACGCCCGCCTCGCGCAGCCGCGGCAGGTTCAGCTCCGACCCCTTCCGGTAGAGGTTGTCCAGCGCGATCACCTCCCAGTCGCCGTGCCGGGCCGCGAGGGAGACGGCCAGGTTGGAGCCGACGAAGCCGGCCCCGCCGGTGATCAGGACCCGCGTCACGAGGGCTTCTGGCGCTTGGGCAGCATGAAGGTGAACTGGTCCACCTGCGCTACCGGGCGGAAGTCGTTGAAGACGTATTCGACGAGCGGGGCGCCGACCGGCGGCGGGTTGCCGTGAAGCCAGGCTTCGGCCTGTTCGTCGCTGCGGATCGCGCAGGGGCGCGGGGAGGCTTTCAGCTCGTCGACCACACGCTGCTGGGCGGGGTGCCCGAGGGCGTTGATCCACGCCCCCGGCGCGCGCGGAGGCGGCGGTTCGATGCCCGACCAGAGGTAGAAGCTGTCGATGTTCGGATAGCCGATGAAGGTCGAGCAGCGGTACTGGTGCAGCAGCCCGACGATGCGGCTGTAGCGTTCGACCTCTTCCGGCGGCAGGTGCAGGGCGGTTGCCCCGGGAAACGGCAGCGCCTCGCGTTCGCGGTAGGTGAGGACGTTGGCGACGCCCGGCCGCAGCATCGCGTCGAGCGTGAACTGGGCCGCCAGGGCGACGGTGACCACCACCGCAGCGATGCCGAAGCGCTGCAGGGCGCCGGCGCCGCGGGCGGCGCTCCAGGCGCGAAAGCCGGCGAGGGAGTCGGCGAGGCAGAGGGCGCCGACCGGGACGAAGGTGGCCGCCGCGATTCCCATCTGGCTGCCGGCGACGGGGTAGATCTGGAGCGTCTCCCCCACCGCGACAGCCGGCAGCAGCACCCGCAGGAAGCGCTTGTACGTCCTCTCCGCCGGTCCGGCCGGCGGCACCGCCGCGACCCAGGCCAGCAGGACGGGCAGCACGATCGGGTTCTGCGAGCTCGGGTTGAGCCCGATCGGGACGATGTGGGCGACGACGAGGAGGATGGTCAGGCCCGCCAGCCCTCGCAGCAGCGGCGGCCAGAGCGATGGCTCGGTGCCGAAGGTCGGGCGCAGGAACCGCACCAGGGCAGAGGCGGCGACGGCGGCCACCCCCCAGTCGACCGCGGCACCGGGGAAGTTCAGCGGCGTGATCAGCACGTCGCGCACCCGCAGCGCCTCGGTGATGACGCCGTCGTATACGTCGGCCGGCGAGGGCCCGGTGAGGAAGATTGCGACCAAGATCGCGATCGCCGCGACCACGAAGCCGACCCCCGCCCCCAAGAGCCAGCGGGCCGTGGAGGCGGTCTCCTCGTCTCGCTCGGCGGGCGCGTCGCGGTAGGCGGCGAGGAGCAGCGCCCCGAAGGCCAGCAGCTCGAGCAGCAGCAGTTCCCGGGTCGAGTCCTGGCGGACGTCGCGGGCCATCACCACGGGCGGCATCGCCAGGAAGGCGATCGTCACCGGGAAGAGGACCCAGCGCCGGCTGCGAAGCGGCTCCAGCGCAAAGACCGCGGCGAGGACGATGGCGGCGAGCAGGAAGCCGCCGAGGTTGACCTTGGTGAGCAGGAGCGCCGCGACCACGACCCCCCCGGCGGCGCCGAGCCAGCCGGCGCGGCGTCCGGGCCCGAAGACGGCCAGAGCGGTGAAGGCGGCGAGCAGCAGGATGCAGAGCCCCTGGGGGTGCATCGGCTCTGCCTCCAGCACATAGAGCGCCGAGAAGGCGGAGCCCATCGCCACCAGCCCGAGCGCCAAGCGCCCCGTCAGCCGGTGCGCCGCGAGCCCGTAGAGGAGGCTGCTGGCGGTCCAGAGGAAGACGACGATCGTGCGGCTGGCGTCGGTCGTCACCGCCTTGCCGGTGAGGGCGAAGAGACCGCCGAAGAGCTCGTAGTAGAAGGGGCCGTACTCGGAGTAGATGTCGCGGTAGAGGACGTGGCCCTGGGCGAACGCCTTGACCGTCACCAGCAGCGTTCCCTCGTCGTCGTAGCCGGCGAACTGGGTGAAGAGCGCGAAGTAGGCGGCGACGATGGCGACCAGGGCCGCCGCCGAGTAGCAGAGGACCGCGGCCACCGCCGGGTCGGAGAGCGTGTCTCGCCACGAGGGGCGCACGCGCGCGCTCGATGAGATGGCCCCGTCGGCTGGCACGAGCGTGGCACGATATCGAGGCCTGCCGCGGGGATTGCATATGGTCTCCGGCCCCGCCGATGCGGGGAGAGGGAACCCGGCATGAAGGAGACGGCCTACCGCGAGCACTACGAGGTCGAGGACCGCCACTGGTGGTACAGAGGGCGCTGGGCTGTGGTGGAGGCGCTGCTGAGCAGGGTGGAGCTGCCTCCGGACCCGCGCATCCTCGACGCCGGCTGCGGCACCGGCGGAAACCTGGTCAAGTTCGGTCGGATCGGGGAGGCCTCGGGCGTAGAGCCCTCGCCGGAGGCGGTCGGCTTCTGCCGCGAGCGCGGGCTGGAGCGGGTCCAGCAGACGGGCCTGGAGGCGCTGCCCTTCGAGGACGCCAGCTTCGACCTGGTCGCGGCAACCGACGTCGTCGAGCACGTCGCCGCCGAACAGCAGGCGCTGCGCGAGCTGCGGCGGGTGGCGGTTCGGGGCGGCACGATGCTGCTCACCGTCCCCGCCTACATGTGGCTGTGGAGCCCCGAAGACGTCAACCTCCACCACCAGCGCCGCTACACCAAGCGGCGGCTGCGGCGGGCGGTCGAGGAAGCAGGCTGGGAGCCGCTGAGCGCGACCTACTTCAACACGCTGCTGCTGCCGCCGATCGCGGCGGCGAAGAAGCTGCGGCGCTCCGAACAGGGAAGCGGCGACCTGGAGCGCACCCCCGCCTGGCTGGACGGCATCCTCTCGCTGCCGATGCGGCTGGAGGCGCGGCTGATCGGCGCCGGCGTCGGCCTTCCGGCCGGCGTCTCAGTCGGGATCGTCTGCCGAAACCCCGGCTAGCGGCACCCGCTCCGGGTCACCCCCGTCGCCGTTGCCGCGCATCCGCAGCCGGTAGGCGAGGCCACCGACGTCGCGCAGCATGCGCAGGCTGGCCGAGACGACGCGAACCCGCGAGCGAGAGTCGTGCAGGTAGAGGACCGGCACCTCGGCGATCCGCAAGCCTGCCCGCTCGGCCTTCATCAGCAGCTCGACGTCGAAGGCGAACCCCTCGCAGCTCTGGGCGGCGAGCAGCTGCCGGGCGGTGCCGGTCGGGATCAGCTTGAAGCCGCACTGGGTGTCGTGCAGGCGCAGGCCGGTGAGGGCGCGCACGGTGCGGTTGAAACCGGCCCCCATGAGCTTGCGGTGGATCGGCCCCCGCTCCACGATCGCCCCGCTGACGGCGCGCGAGCCGATCGCCAGGTCGGCGCCGGAGCGGACCGCGGCAGTGAGCTTGTGGAGCTCGTCGATCGGGGTCGAGAGATCGGCGTCGGCGAGCAGCACGTAGTCGCCTCTTGCCTGTGCCACGCCGGCCGCGAACGCCGCGCCCTTGCCGCGATTTGTCTCGTAGGCGAAGACCGGGCGCAGTCGCGGGTCCTCGCTGGCCGCGGCGCGCAGCATCTCCCGGGTGCGGTCGGTGCTGCCGTCGTCGACGACCAGCGACTCGAGCAGGGTCATCCCCGCCTCCTCGACCGCAGGCTCCGCCCCCCGGGCGAGGGCGTCGAGCAGCTCAGGAAGCCGCGCTTCCTCGTTATAGGCGGGGATCACCAGCGAAAGGGTCTTCAAGCGCGCCTCCAGCGCGAATCGACGAGTCGCGAGAAAGGGATCTTATGGGCGCGGCGGCGCCCGCCGGTCCCTAAGCTGATTGCAGATGCGCATCGCCCGGCTCGCGACGACCCTAGCCCTGGCATTCCTGATCTTCGGCGCCGCCGGAGCCCGCGCCGCGAACCTCGAGCCGGTCGGCGAATTCGAATACCCGATCTCCCTGGCCTCCGATCCCGGCAACGCGGAACGGCTCTTCGTCGCCGAGCGCAAGGGGCGAGTCGTCGAGGTGGAAGGGCAGCAGCGGACCGTCTTTGCCGACATCAGCTCCCTCGTCGGCTGCGGCGCCAGCTGCGGCGGCGAGCGCGGGCTGCTCTCGATCGCCCTGGCGCCCGACTTCGACACCAGCGGCCGCCTCTTCCTCGCCTACGCCGAAGACGAAGAACCGGGCGAGATCCACCTGGTCGAACTGCGGCGGGAAGGTCAGACCGCGCTTGGCGCGACGCCCAGGGACGTGCTCGCGATCCCCCACCCGGAAGAGTCCAACCACAACGGCGGCCAGCTCCAGTTCGGCCCCGAAGGGGACCTCTTCCTCTCGACCGGGGACGGCGGCGGCAGCAACGACGAGCACCACAACGCGCAGGACCTGAGCAGCCTGCTGGGCAAGCTCCTGCGCCTCGATCCCGAACCGAGCGGCCTGCTGCCCTACACGGTCCCCGCCGGCAACCCCTTCGCCGGGGCGCCGGCGCCCTACGACCTGATCTGGAGCTACGGCCTGCGCAACCCGTTCCGCTTCTCCTTCGACCGCCTCACCGGCGACCTGCTGATCGCCGACGTCGGCGAGACCGAATGGGAGGAGGTCGACCTCGCGCGGGCTCCCGGCCTCGGCGCCGGCGACGACTACGGCTGGAACTGCCGCGAGGGCTTCGCGGCGGGGCCGGCAACCGACCAGGGCTGTGCGACCGCCTCGCCGGCGTCCTTCGTGCCGCCGATCTTCGCCTACCCGCACGCCGACCCCGGCGGGGGCGCCGCGCACGGCTGCGCGATCATCGGTGGCTACGTCGCCCGCGGCCCCGGCTTGGAAGCGCTCGCCGGCCGCTACCTCTACAGCGACCACTGCAGCGGCGAGATCCGCTCCTTCTGCCCCGCCGAGCCGGCCGCCACCGATCGCTTCGAGGGAGCGCTGGTCAACTCCCCGACCTCCTTCGGAGAGGACGCCTCCGGACGTCTGTACGTGCTCTCGGCGGCGGGGACCGTCTACCGGATCGCCGCCCCGGGAAGCGGCTCCTGCGCCGAACCGCCCGTCGCAACCCACCCCCTCAGCGCCTCCTACATCGGGATCCGAACCGTCAGCCGCCACGTCGTGCGCCACCGGCGCTCCGCGATCACCGCCTGGGTCACGCCCTGTGCCGGCCGCCGCGGCGAGCGGGTCGTCCTCTGGCGCAACAGCCGCAAGCTCGGCTCGCGGCGCCTCGGCCTGATCTGCTCTGTCCGCTTCCGCCCGCGGATCTCCCGGACCTGGACCTTCCGGACGACGATCGAAGCCGACGGCACCTACGCGGGCGCAACCTCGCGGGCGCTGCGAATCAAGCCCGACCGCCACCGGAGGCGCCACCACCGGCACCACCGCCGCGGCTAGAGCGCCGGCCGCCGCCTCCCGGGCAACGCGTCGCCGTTCAGTAGCTCCCGCCGAGCTTGCGGTGATCCCAGCTGGCGGTTCGCACGGCCTGGAACCGGATCGCCACGCGCTTCGGCGCCTGCGCTTCCAGCCCGGCTTTGGCGTCTCCCTCGATCGAGGAGATCCCCTCCGCGTAGCGCAGGGTCAGCTCTTCGGCGAAGCCGAGCACGGTCTCGTGGTCGCGGTGGATCTCGGCCTCGGCCTCGATCATCGCCCCGCGCAGCTCCCCGTAGGAGCGGCCGGTCTCGACGAGGATCGTCGCCCGGGAGTCGCGTTCGAGATTGCGGACCTTCTGGGACTTGGCGTAGGTCCAGATCCACACCTCCCCCTGGCGGGGGACGAACCACAGCGGCATCGAGTGCGGCCAACCGCGCGGCCCGTTGCTGGAGACCACCGCCACCCGCTCGGCCTGAAGCAGCTCCTCCAGCTCCGCGGGGGTGAGCTTGATCTGGTCGCGCCGGCTCAAGGGGCAGACTCTACGAGCAGAGCGTGCGAATCGCGGTCCTCAGCGCCGCCGAGCGAAGTGGACGTAGGCGTGCCAGGCCGGCTTCGGCCTGAAGCGTGCGCTGGCACGGAACAATCCGACCGAGTCGCAGAATCGGCAGTAGCCGGTCGCGTCTTTCCAGCTGAACCAGTCGACCTGCCGCAGGTTGAGGCGATTGCGGTTGGAGACCAGGTATTCGAAGGCGCGCCTCAGTTCCCGCGCCTGGGGACGC
>Ga0308176_10001551_pt1 | contig 14467 bp, 9 predicted proteins | sample PhyCR2_3_FD_203890 | JGI IMG/M metagenome (GOLD analysis project Ga0308176, IMG submission 203890) | Soil microbial communities from UC Gill Tract Community Farm, Albany, California, United States - DLSLS.C.R2 | ecosystem: Environmental > Terrestrial > Soil > Agricultural land | place: USA...
GGCGGGATTTCGGCGGTACCTCCTATCTCGGCCTGCTGGTCACCGACCGCGAGAACGAGGGAGTGTCCGGTCACAACCGGGTGGCCGGACCCGACTTCCTCTGGCGGCGGAGCCAGACCGATCAGGTGACCGGGCAGCTCCTGGTGAGCGACACCGAGACCCCCGACCGGCCCGACCTCTACTCCGGCTGGGACGGCCGCCAGCTCACCTCGCACGCCGGCCATCTGGAGTGGCTCCACACCGGCCGTGACTGGACCTGGCGGGCCACCGCGCAGGATTTCGGCGAGGACTTCCGCGCCGACGAGGGGTTCGTGCCGCAGGTCGGCTACCGCCTGGGGCGCTACGCCCTCTACCGCAACTACTATCCGCAGAGCGGGCTCTTCCGGCGCGTCCAGCCGTACGTCATCACCCGCTACGTGGAAAGCCCGGACGGCGGGCTGATCCAGCGCCAGACCAATACGGGCGTCCAGACCCAGGGGCAGCGCAACCTGTCGGCCGGCCTCGAATTCGACGTGCGCGAGCAACTGCGGGTGGGCGACAAGGTCCTCGAGCGCAGCCGCGCCACCGGCTTTTTCCAGATCGATCCGGGACGCCGCTTCTCCCGCATCGGCGGCAACTTCGCCCTGGGCGATGCGATCGACTTCGCCAACGGCAGGGTCGGCCAGGGTGGAGACCTCTCCCTCTTCGGCACCCTGAAGCCCACCGATCACCTGGCGCTCGACCTCAACGCCGACCGCCAGTGGCTCGACGTCAACGCCGGCGGGGGTCGGACGGGGCGGCTCTTCACCGCCCAGATCGAGCGCCTGAAGGTCACCTACAACTTCACCGCCCGCGCCTTCCTGCGGGTGATCGGCGAATATCTGGACGTCCACCGCGATCCGGGGCTCTACACCTTCGCCGTCGACTCCCGGAGCGGCTCCTTCGCCGGCTCGGCCCTCTTCGCCTACCAGCTCAACTGGCAGACCGTCCTCTTCGTGGGCTACGCTGACGACCGGCTGCAGGATCCATCCGGAGATTTGCAGCGGGCGGACCGGGCGGTGTTCGTGAAGATCTCGTACGCCTTCCAGAGATGAGGCCGCAAAAAAGGACGGGGCCCCCGGGCGCACCGCTCCCCGGGAGGCCCCGTCGAAGGGCCTTTCTCTTCCGATTCAATTTTCAAAGAACCCGATCGAACAGCGTCTACGACTACTGGGCCGCCGGTTGCGGCGGCGGGGTCTGCGGGGTGTCCCCCGGCTTCTTCTTCTTGCGCGGCCGGCGCGGCTTGACGCCGAAGCCGAGGAGCGTCTGGTTGTCGAAGCCCAGGCTGCCCCGCAGGATGGCGGCGAGGTGGAGGCGCAGGCTCTCGCCCCGCTTCTGAAGATCCTGCCGCTGCCGGACCGTCTCCTGCAGGTTGCCCCGCAGGTCCTGCTGCTTGGTGTCCATCGCCTTGGCCTCGGTGATGAGCCCTTCGAGCTCCGTCACCTTGTCCTTGAGGTAGGGCATGTCCGTGAGATGGGGCTGGAGAGCGGTGTTGAGGAGCTCCCAGTCCGCGATGAGCTTTGCGCTTGTGGGCGTTGCCATGATCTTTCTCCGTTCTTTGGTCGTTCGTTCCGAGGGTTCCCGCCCTCGTCGGTCTTGGGTCAGGGTCACAGGTACAGACACAGGTCCTCTCAGGTCATGGAGACCTCCTTTCTGAGACGGGCGCACCCTGGATCGGGTGGCCCTTGTAAGGGTAGTATGCAATCATAGAAGCATACTTCGCGTCTCTATACGGTCGGCGTCGTCCCGCCGTCTAGGGCTACCCTGCGGATGGAGATTTTGGTTGTCTGGCGACGTGCGAGCCTGCCCGGGGTCCCGGGTCCGCATCCCGGCGCTTCGGATAAAAACCCGGCCCCTCGGGATGGAAACCCGGAGCCCCGGATCACGATCCGGACGCCCGGGATCGAATCCCGGCGCTCCGGATGGCTACCGGGCCAATTGGGAAAGGAACCCGGCCACCCGGGAACGCAAAAAAACGGTCGGGACGCGATCCCAGGCATCGGGAAAGCTTGGAAGCCAGCCGGGCCGTGGACGCTCGCGCCGGGCCGTACGTATACGGTCGAGGTCGCCTTTCGGGCCCTCTGGGCTCACTCCGGGAGGCGAGGGCTCATTGACAAACGAAGTCCGTCAGGAGGCCGGTTAGGCGGGGCCGTCCTCCTGGCGTGTTGTATCCAAGCGTTCCGAGGCGGGAGGGTGGGCCTTTCAGACCGTCTCGAGCTTGGTCTTCCGCCTCAAACCCAGGGCGTTGCCCTGGGCTGCCTCTCGACGCCCACCGCAATGACTTGGCCATCTCGGAGCTCGGGTGAAAAGGGAACGCCGAAACTACCCAATGTGGTACGGCAGCATCTGTCGCGGTTGTGCGATCGGATGCGTACCGGCAAACAGCGGCGGCGCAGGATCGATACCATGCCGGACGATTATGACTTCGGAGCTCCACTCTGGGAGCCGTGCGCCCGGAGGCACCCGGCAGTCCGGATGGTGCGCGAAATTAACGAAGTGTGGCTGCCCATGGCAGGTGCTCGGCGAATTATTGCAACTATGCACTATCCCCTGCACGTCGGATAGGCTGCGGCCGCTCCACAGCGTTTGCTCTCCGCGATTTTGCATCAGGTAGGTGGCCAAGAGGAGGACCAGAAAACGGTTCAGGCCGTAGCAGCGGGAAAAATGTTTGCACGGATACATGAGCCGGACCCTGGCTGGCATCCTGTCGGTCAGCGTTTGAAGCCTCTGCGAAAGGTATGGAAACCGTGCGAGAAGGTGGGCGGCGAGGGACTCATGAAACTGGTGGAGCCGAGAGAGCGCGGTATGATCATGGCGCGCGTGGCGGCCCCAGATATACACACGTGACGCCTGGTCTTCGGCACTTTGCAAAGCCTGCTCGATCGAGAGTGGGATTCCCAGGCGCAGGTAGATCTCCTTGGCGGAGCTCAGGCCTGTGATGATCCGCAGATAATCCTGCAACGCACCGTCACCGCCTCCTGAGATCAGGACACTGTCTGTAGTCTCCAGCTTTTGGAATGGATCGGTAGACCAGAAATCGAACCCGGAGTAATTGCCATGCGTGGACCGCTCCGTTCCAGCACCCACGCACGAGAGCGCCATGCCGACTGGAAGGAAGAGTGGAAGGGCCCGGCCGTTGCTGAGGAGACGGACCTGCAGAAGGCGCGATGGCAGAAGGATCGGCTTGCCCATCAGGATGGTCCGGTACGAGACCATCAGGTGGGGATAGCGAAGGCGAGCCCGGTTGAGGGCAAGAGCCCAAGCCAGCGATATGTGGTTGGCATAGTCGGCGGCCCAGGGAAGAGGCATGCCCGGCGGAAACCAGGGAGGGTACAGTCCCTTTTGCCAGTGATCGACAGGCCAGTCATACTGCACCGGATCGATCCATCGCGTGCGGCAGCCGGCTTGGCGTAGAAACGGCCCCCGAGCCGCTTCCACCAGCACAGTGGGGACGCCCCGAGCCGCGGAGCGGATCGCGGCCGTCGCGCCGGCGGCACCCGCTCCGATAACGAGCAACGGCCGTTTAGGCCCAATCAGTCCTTCCTCGATCCCGCGATCCACCGCGGTATGGGCGCGGACCATCTGGTCGCGGATGCTGACCGGGGCCAGCCGTCCGCCTATATCGAAGAACAATGGATGTACTAGATGCGCAAGCAGGAAGGGGTCGGCCAAGCGCTAATCCCCTGTCTCCAATGGATTCGGATTGCGGCCGCGCTCCAAGAGCGCCTCAAAATTTTCCTCGGAAAGCTGGTAGACGGGCGCCAGATAGGGCGCGAGGTCCGGCTCTCCGGCGGGGGCGCGGACCGTTTCCTGCTCCTGCTCCATCTCTCCGCTCTGCTCGTCGGCCCAGAATCGTGAGTAGGTTTCCGCGAGCTCCTCGCGGAGGCGGTTCACGAAATTGGCCGGGAGCTCCCACTGCGACGGTTTCTCATAGACCACGGCGCCTCCAGCCGCCAGCTTGGCCTCGAATTCGCCCAGGTTTCCGCCGAGCCCGCTCGGAGAGGCAAGCACGACGAGCACCGGGGGGATCGATCGAAGGGTCGGGCTGGGCTGTGGCTGGAGGGCGTTTTCCCAGGTATCGGGGTACGTGGCCGCCTGTCGGCGCAGGTATTCGTCGTTGAAGCTTCGGACCCACTGCACGGCGTTTTCCAACCCTCGTTCGTCGGCGTCCAGGACGACGGCGTCCAGATGCTGCGAATCCCTATTCTGGGCATGCGCCTCAAGCCTTTCGAGCTCTTGCTCCGGCGTAGCGCCGGGAGGAACCATCTCGATTTTAACGTCAAAAACTCGGGCGCTGGACACTGGCTGGATCATGGAGACATTCTACTCCTGAACAGACCCCCTCGAAGCAAGCTCCCCTACTCAAATGCGGAACCGCCGCCCCCTGGAGGAGGCGGCGGGAGAGAACAAGAATGCGGCTTTCCGCGACTATGTCGCCAACCCCGCGATCGCCGACGCGGCGTTCGCGGTCAGCGCCTGGGCGGTGTCCTGGGTCAGGAAGCCCTGGTTGGCGAAGACCGTGACTTGCGTGACGAAGGCCGCGAGCTGGTTGGCGGCCGGGGTGGCGTTCCCGTTCTGCGCCTGCTGGAGCGCCGCCTGGAGCTTCGCTTCGAGGGCGTTGCCCCTTCCGCTGCTGATCGCTCCAGAGGCGATCAGGTTGTCGACGTCCTGGAGCAGAAGCTGGATCTGGTCGGCGGCTGGACGATTCGCCCAGAAGACCGAAGCCGTGCGGCCCGGGATGGAGAAGGCGCCGAGGGTCTTGTCGAAGCTCGCCGCGCGCTCCACCGGATCGGCCGAGAGCTTCTGCAGCGGATGCAGCTTCAGCGGCACCCCCTGGAGCTCCGGTGTGGTGAAGGTCTGGGTCTGATCGTTGGCGTTGAAGACCACCACCACCCGCTGGTGGGCGCGGTCCACGCCGCCGTCGTCGTCCGCGAGGCTCATCACGATGACGCCCGGAATCGCGCTCGCGGCGTTGTTGTAGAAGCGGAGCCGGTTCTCGACGTCCGTGGCGGTGCGCAGCCGGAAGAGCGGGGTGCTCTTGCGGATCGCCACCGTCTCCAGGAAGTGGGCGTAGGCCTCCAGGATCTGGGGCTTGCCCGCCTTGAGGGCCGGGTTCGCCAGCAGCGGCGCCTGGATCGGCCAGTTGGCCTGGTTGTCCGGGGCCGGCGGCAGGCCGACGCCCCAGTTGTTCGAGTTGTAGGTGAAATCGAGCTTGTTGAACCAGTCGCCCGAGTTGTAGCTGTTGCGGTCCAGGGACTTCGAGCGCAGCAGCTCGACGCCCGCGTGGTAGAAGGGAATCCCCTGGCCGAAGCCCAGGATGCTCACCCCTAAATTCTGCATCCGCACCCGATCCTCCAAGGTGTCCGCCGGCGCGGCCTTGACCTGGATGGCGTCCCACAGGGTGTCGTTGTCGTGGGCCTCGATGTAGCTGATGACCTCCTGCGGATCGGCGGTGTAGCCCGAGGGCTGGCCGTTGTAGTCGATCTGGCTGGCGGTCACCAGGTTGCCGTTGCGGTCGACGAGCTGATAGTTGGCGAGACCGCCGGCCAGGCCGGTCTTCACCCAGTCGGTCTCCAGGAGGAGCTTGTTGAGCTGGTCCTGCGAGGAGCCCTGGTTGGTGGCGTTCGGGTCGGTGTAGAGGCCGGTCAGGAACCCCTGTTCCTGGATGCCGCTGAAGGGGCCGCCGCCGCGCACGCCGTCGCGCAGCCGGTCGGAGAAGGTGCCGACGCCGGTGCCGGCCATGTTGGCCTGGGTGGCGTTGACACCGCGGGCGTTGTTCGCCACCTCGCCGAAGTTCCACCCCTCGCCGTAGAGGTAGATCTTGGTGCCGTCCACCCCGTCGATGGCGGGGGTGAGGGCGTCGAGGGCGGCGCGGAGGTTGAGGATGTTCCGCTTCATGTGGTGGCCCATGAGGTCGAAGCGGAAGCCGTCCACCTTGTACTGCTTGGCCCAGGTCACCACCGAATCGATCAGGAGCTTCTCCATCATGTTGAACTCGGAGGCGGTGTTCTGGCAGCAGGAGCTGGTCTCGATGTTGCCGTCGCTGTTGAGGCGGTGGTAGTAGCCCGGCACGATGCGGTCGAGCACCGCGTGGTCGTTCTGGCCGGCGGCGCTGGTGTGGTTGTAGACGACGTCCATCACCACGCGCAGGCCGCTGAGGTTGAGGGACTGGACCATCTGGCGGAACTCGACGATGCGGGTCGGGCCGTCCGGATTGGTCGAATAGCTCCCCTCGGGCACGGTGTAGTGCCAGGGGTCATAGCCCCAGTTGAAGGGGTCGTTGTCGGCCACCGCCCGCACGCGCGCCTGCTGCTCGGTGGAATCGGGCGGGAAGCTCGAGAGGTCCCCGGCCGGCTGCTGCCACGTCGACTTGTCCTCCTTGATGGAGGTGATGTCGAAGCTGGGGAGCAGGTGGATGTGGGTGAGGCCGGCGAGGGCCAGCGAGCGCAGGTGGATCATGCCGGCCGAGAAGGGGAGGGTGAAGGCCTTGAAGGTCCCCTTGAGGTCGGCGGGCACGGTGGGATCGTTGGCGCTGAAGTCGCGGACGTGGAGCTCGTAGAGGACGATGTCCTCGGGAGCGTCGAGCCGCGGCTTGACGAGGCCGTCCCAGCCGGCCGGCTTCCAGGCCGGATCGGCGAGGTCGACGATCTGGCTGCGCTGGCTGTCGCGCGACAGGCTGACCGAGTAGGGGTCGGTCACCAGGTTGGTCTCGACGTTGCCGGTGGAGCGGACGTAGACGTCCACCTCGTAGCGGTAGTACTTGCCGTACCAGCTCGCGTCTCCGGTGACGGTCCAGACGCCGGTGGCCGGATCGGCGGTCATCGGGTAGACCGTCGAGGCCGTGGCCGGGTTGGAGTCGTTGAAGAGATGGAGATTGACGTTGTGCGCGGTCGGCGCCCAGACCCGCAAAGTCGGCACGTGGCCGGCGGCGAAGGTGGCGCCGAGGGGGCCGTGGTAGGTGTAGAGGTCGTCGAGCACCCCCTGGATCTGGAGCGCGGTGGCGTCGACCAGATTGCCGCCGCCGTCCTTGGCGTCCACGGCGGTCTGCCCCTTGAGGGCCGCGGGGACTTCGGCCAGCCGGTTGGCCGGCACGTGGAAGGCGAGGAAGCCCGCGATCTGCGGGAACTTGGCCTTGACCGCGTCGGAGAGGCCGGCCGGGTCATACGTCAGCGGGATGGTGGTGCCGCCACTTCCGTTGGTAACGCCGCCGGACTCCAGGCCGAGGCCGCCGTCCGGGGCGTAGTGCAGGGAGACGTTCCAGGCGGACGAGACGGCGCCCGGGTTCCAGGCGATGGTGTCCGCCGTCACCCAGTAGGCCTGAGCGCGGCCGATGTTCCCCTTGGGGGCTCCGGAGGCGCTCACGGTGAGGACATGGGTCGTGGAGTTGTAGGAGAAGAAGATCTCGGTGCAGGCCTGCGGCACGGAGAAGGTGATGTTGGAGCCGTTCGGAGCGCCGTTGGCGCCGTAGTTTTCGTCCCAGCTCTCATTGATCGCCGCCTTCACCTCGTAGTTGCCGGCCGGGATGGCGTGCGTCGAGAAGGTGTAGATCCCGTCGCCGTCCGGATCTTCCAGCCAGGAGCGGAGGCAGTCCGGCTGCCAGTCCCCCGCGCAGCCCAGGAAGTGCTGGTAGCTGCCGGGCGCCGTCGCGATGACGGCGTTCCTGTTGCTCGTCACCCAATGGGTGGAGTCATCGTAATAGAACTTGACCGCGGAGGGGGAGGCGAGCGACAGGCTGAGGTTGCCGCCATTCAGTTGAGCGTTGGCGCCGTAGTTGACGTCCCACGAGTCGTTGAGGGCCGCCTTGTACTCGTAGCTGCCGGCGGGGATGTTGAAGGTCCCCTGCCAGACGCCGTCGGCCGAGTCGTAGGCCAGGTGGGTGTTGGCGCAATTCGGCTGCCAGTCGTCGGAGCACCCCACCTCGGACTGGAAGCTGCCCGGGATGGTGACGCTCGCGGGCTGCGGCGCGCCGCCGCCGGAGCCGGCGGAGACGGTGAGCACGTGGCTGCTGGCGTTGTAGGTGAAGACGGTCTCGGCACAGTCGGAGGCCACGGTGAAGGCGATGTTGGCCCCGTTCTGGACCCCGCCGACGCCGTAGTTCTCGTCCCAGCTCTCGTTGATCGCGGCCTTCACCTCATAGTTGCCGGCCGGAATGGAGGTGGTGGAGAAGGTGTAGACGCCGTCGCCGTCCGGGTCCTGGAGCCAGGAGCGGAGGCAGTCCGGCTGCCAGTCGCCCGGGCAGCCCAGGAAGTGCTGGTAGCTGCCGGGAGCGGTGGCGATCACCGAATTCTTGTTGCTGGTGATCCAGTGGGTCTGGTGCGAATAATAAAACTTGACGCTGGCGGCGGAGGCGAGGTTGAGGGAGATGTTGCCGCCGTTGCTCTGGGCGTGGTCGCCGTAGTTCTCGGTCCACGAGTTGTTGAGGGCCGCCTTGTATTGATAGCTGCCGGCGGGGACGTCGAAGGTCCCCTGCCAGACGTCGTCGGCCGGGTCGTAGGCCAGATGGGTGGCGACGCAGTCGGGCATCCAGTCGTTGGCGCAGCCGAGCTCGGACTGCAGGTCACCGGCGACCGTCACGAACTGCGGGGCCGGCGTATTTCCGGAAATATTGGCGAGCGCCGCGGCTGGGATCAAGAAGACGAGGGTCAGCAGGAGCGCCAGCAGGTGCCAGCGCGTGCCCGCGCGCGATCGGACGATGGGTAGGGACATTTGGGGGACCTCCTGAGATCAATCCAGTGGGGATCGGTGGATTTGCCGAGGGGCTGTCATTTTAGCATCCGCCACCGAGGATAGAGGAAGGAAATTTCCGGCGACATACCCGAACGGGTAGGGTCAACCCACTCCCTCAGGAACGCAGTTGGGGCTTCGGCCGCTCAGCGCAGAGCGTGCTGACTGATCTGGTGCAGGGATTCGCTGAACAGGAAATTCAGCATGATGCGGAAGGAGCCGCCGTGGTACCAGGCGGTGAACGGGGTGTGAGATTCCAGGAGCATCGAGCCGATCACTCCGAGACCCACCGAGAGGAGGAGAGCGAGGACGGAGCCCCAGCCGAAGCTGGGCAGGGGAAAATCGGTTCGATAGCCGACCGCGTTCAGGCCCGCGACCACGTAAGGGGTGAGACCGCCGATGGCGCCCCAGGCGATCTGTCCAGGGCGCTCCAGGGAGGTGGACGCCGCGCGCGCCGTCATCGAGGGAAGGCGAACACCTGAGCGAGGGTTTCCCGCAAGGCAGGAATCCGGAGGGAGATCAGATACAGCGCACCGATCCCCCCGAAGATGAGGATTCTCCAAGCACGCAGACTCTTGGAGCTTTGACCGTTTATCGCTACGCTGGCGCTCATCGATTCCTCCTTCTCCATCGGGGCACGGTCTCGGGCCAGACTTCCGGGTTCCGGCATCAACATGAGCACCTCCACATTCCCTGCAATCGCGACAACAACCTATAAACAAACGACCTGGATGTCAAGGGCTCGTGCCTGGCGAGATCCTCGCCCCCTCATTTTACGCCAGCCGGAGCCTGCAGGTTTCGTTCCACTGCGACTTGATCGTCCGGCGGGCCCCGGGCTGTATCCCGCCCACCCGATACGCTAGACTCCGTCCCTCTCGCGGGGCTCAGCCCGCCCTGACGGCTATCCCTGTCCGATCTCCATGCCCCAAACGGCCTCCGACACGCTCGCTCCACGCACCCGGCTCGCCCTGGGCGTCCTGGCGCTGCTGCTCTTCTTCGGCGGCCTGGGGAGCTATCCGCTGCTGGAGCCGGACGAGGGGCGCTACGCCGAGATCCCGCGCGAGATGCTGGAGCGGGGGGACTTCGTCACGCCGCGGCTGAACGGCGTTCTCTATTTCGAGAAGCCGCCGCTCTACTACTGGCTGAACGCGGCGGCTCTCTCCCTGCCGGGGCGCCCCGAGGTGCTCTGCCGGCTGTTCAGCGCCCTCTTCGGTCTCGCCGGGGTGGGGCTCGCCTGGCTGCTCGGCCGTTCGATCGGCGGGCCGCGGGTGGCGTGGACGGCGGCGATCGTCCTCGGCAGCTCGCCGCTCTGGGCCGCCCTCTCGCGCGCCAACATCATCGATATGGCGATGGCCTTCTTCCTCAGTTCCACCCTGACCTGCTTCTGGCTGGCGCAGGAGAAGGAGAGGGGGGAGAGCGGGGAACGGCTCCTCTGGTACGGCATGTTCGCCGCCGCGGCGCTCGCCACGCTCACCAAGGGGCTGATCGGCTTTCTGATCCCCGGGGCGGTGATCTTCTTCTATCTCCTGTTCGCCCGGCGGTGGCGCCTGCTGCCGCGGGTGCCCTGGATCGGCGGGGTCGCGCTGTTCCTGTTAATCGCCGCGCCCTGGCACGTGCTGGCGGCGCGGCGGAACCCGGACTTCCTCTGGTTCTACTTCGTCCGCGAGCACTTCCTGCGCTACGCCACCCCCGAGGCGAAGCGGCAGGCGCCGGCCTGGTTCTTCGTGGCGATCCTGGCCGCCGGGCTCATCCCCTGGTCGGGCGTGCTGCCGGCGGCGGCGCGGCTCTTCCGGCGAGGCCAGGGGCGGCTGCGGGAGGAGCGGCCGGGGCTGATCTTCCTCGCCTGCTGGGCGCTGTTCCTCCTCCTCTTCTTCTCGGCCTCGCAGTCGAAGCTGGTGCCGTACATCCTGCCGGGCATCCCGCCGCTCGCCGTGCTGGCCGCCCTGGCGCTGCAGGAGGCCGAAACGGACCCGCGGACGCGCACGTGGGCCCGGGTGGGCGGCGCGGCCGGCGCGCTGCTGCTGTCGGTCCTCGCCGCCGCGCTGCTCCTGGCGGCCCTCGGCAAGATCGATACCGGGGTCGGCCCGCTGCCCAATGTCCTGGTCTTCGCCATGCCCACCCTGGCCGCCAGCCTGCTCTCGGTCTGGCTCTGGGGGAGCGGCCGGCCGCGGAGCCTGGCCGCGCTGGCGGTGGCGCCGGCCCTGCTCGTGCTCGGCCTGGTGTCGGCGGCGCCCCGCGCCTCGCTCCTGCTCAGCACCGGGCCGATCGCCCACTTCCTCGGCCCCCGGCTGGCGCCGGAGGACGAGGTTTACGCCTATCGCTGCTATCCTCAGACCCTGCCGATCTACCTCCGGCGGCTCGTCGGCGTCGTCGAGTATCAGGGGGAGCTGGAATTCGGAATCCGGCACCTGAAGCCGGAGGAGCGGGCCCGGCGCTATCCCACCGCGGCGGAATTCCGGCCGGTCTGGGATTCCGGCAAGACCGTCTATCTGGTCCTGGAGGCGGAGAAGCTCCCCCGGATGCGGCTCGACGGGCTTATCGCCGGACCGGTCCTGATGCGGCAGGACAAATATCTGCTGATGACCAATCACCCGCCCTCCCCACGGAGCGCGGGTTGAATCGTTGATCGATTGGAGAGATCCATGACCAGGCCTTTCGTGAAGCGCGACACCTTCCTCCCCTTCTCCCGGCCGACCATCCGGCAGGTGGAGATCGACGAGGTCGTCGATACCCTGCGCTCGGGCTGGATCACCACCGGGCCCAAGGCCGAGCGTTTCGAGAAGGACTTCGCCGCCTACGTGGGCGCGCCCGAGGCGCTGGCCGTCTCCTCGGCCACCGGCGGCCTCCACATCGGCCTGACCGCCCTCGGGGTGAAGCCCGGCGACGAGGTGATCATCACCCCTATGACCTGGGCGGCCACGTCGAACATGGTCGAGGCGCTGGGGGGGACGACGGTGTTCGTGGAGATCGACCCCGACACCCTGCAGATCGACACCGAGGCGGTGGCCGCGGCGGTGACGGACCGGACGGTGGGGATCATCCCGGTCCACTTCGGCGGCGCCCCCTGCGACATGGACCCGCTGCTGGAGATCGCCCGCCGGCATTCGCTCTGGATCTTCGAGGACGCGGCGCACGGGGTGGGGACGATCTACAAGGGGAAGCACGTCGGCCTCTTCGACCGCCTGGCGGCGTTCTCCTTCCATCCGATCAAGAACATGACCACCGGCGAAGGGGGGATGCTGACCCTCACCGACCCCGAGCTGGCGCGGAAGCTGCGCGCCCTGCGCTTCCACGGCCTGGAGAAGCAGGCCTGGAACCGCTACGCCGAGGGGGGGACGCCGCAGGTGGAGATCGTGCTCCCCGGCTTCAAGTACAACTTCATGGACATCCAGGCGGCGCTCGGCATCCATCAGCTCGCCTCGGTGGACGAGTTCAACGCCAGGCGGCGGGAGCTCGCCATGGTCTATCACGAGCTGTTCGCCGGAGTGCCGGAGATCGGCCGGCCGGGGATCCCGTCCTACGATCACTTCCACACCTGGCACCTCTACGTGATCAAGGTGCTCGACGCGGCCGGGATCTCAAGGGATGACTTCATGGCGGCGCTCCGGCAGCGCAACGTCGGCACCGGCCTCCACTTCCGGGCCGTGCACACGCAGCCTTATTACGCGCAGAAGTACCCGCAGGTGCCGGGTACGCTGCCGAAGGCGGAGTGGGCCTCGGACCGCATCTGCTCGCTGCCGCTCTTCCCGGACATGACCGAGGACGACGTCCACTACGTGGTGGACGCGATCAAGGACGTGCTGGTCCACGCGAAAGATTGATCATGGACCCGTATCTCTCGATCGTCATCCCCGTCTACAACGAGGAGGAGAACCTGCCGGAGCTCCTCGACCGGCTGGAGAAGACGCTCGTCCCCCTGGGGCGGTCCTATGAGATCGTGCTGGTCAACGACGGCAGCCGCGACGGCTCGCTCCGGCTGCTGCGCGAGGCCGCGGCGCGCGATCCCCATCTGGTGGTGGTCGACTTCAACCGCAACTACGGCCAGCACGCCGCCGTGTTCGCGGGGTTCGAGGTCTGCCGCGGCGAGGTGGTGGTGACGCTCGACGCCGACCTCCAGAACCCGCCGGAGGAGATCCCCAAGCTGGTGGCCAAGATGGAGGAGGGGTTCGACGTCGTCGGCTCGATCCGCGTCAAGCGCCAGGACACCCTGCTGCGGCGGGTGGCGTCGAAGATCGTCAACCGGATGACGTCGATCGCCACCGGGGTCCAGCTCACCGACTACGGCTGCATGCTGCGGGCCTACCGGAAGCCGGTGGTCGAGGTGCTCGCCTCGTCGCGCGAGATCTCCACCTTCATCCCCGTGCTGGCCGACCTCTTCGCCGGCCGGGTGACCGAGATCCCCGTCGCCCACAGCGAGCGCGCGCACGGCGAGAGCAAATACAGCCTGTGGAGCCTCTTCCGGCTGCAGTTCGACCTGATGACGAGCTTCTCCGTGCTGCCGCTGCGGGCCACCATGGCGGTGGGCGTGGTGATGGCGATCGTCTCGATTTTGATCGCCCTGTTCCTGATCGCCGGCCGGCTGGTCTTCGGCCAAGCCTGGGCGGTGTCGGGGGTCTTCACCCTGTTCGCCCTGGTCTTCTTCTTCCTCGGCGTGCAGCTCTTCGCCATCGGCCTGCTGGGGGAGTACGTGGGGCGGATCTATCAGCAGGTGCGCGACCGGCCGCGCTACATCATCCGGCAGGTGATCCGCGGCACGGAGACCTCGGTGCCATGAAGGCGGTCGTCCTCGGCTATCACACGATGGGGTGCCTGGGCTTCGAGGCCCTGCTGCGCCATGGCTTCGAGGTGGCTGCCGTGCTCACCCACCGCGACGATCCGCGGGAGGAGGTCTGGTGGGATTCGCTCGCCGCCCGCGCCGAGGCGCGGGGGGTACCGGTATGCTATCCCGAGGACCCCAAGAGCCCGGAGTTTCACGACCTGATCGCCTCGTACGCGCCGGATTTTCTATTTTCTTTCTATTACCGGTACATGATTCCGGCCGCCGTGCTGGAGATGGCGCCTCGCGGCGCGCTCAACCTCCACGGCTCGCTGCTGCCGCGCTACCGCGGGCGGGCGCCGGTCAACTGGGTGCTGGTGGAGGGGGAGAGCGAAACCGGGGTGAGCCTCCACTACATGGTGGCCAAGCCGGACGCCGGCGATCTGGTGGATCAGGAGGCGGTGGCGATCGATTTCGCCGACACCGCCTTCACCCTCTACGGCAAGCTGGAGGAGGCGGCCCGGCGGCTGCTCGACCGCGCGCTGCCGGCGCTGGCGGCGGGCACGGCCGACCCCCGGCCGCTCGACCTCTCGCAGGGCTCCTACCGCGGCGGGCGCAAGCCGGCCGACGGCCGCATCGACTGGAACGTCTCCGCGCGCCGGATCTACGACCTGGTGCGTGGCGTCACACATCCATATCCCGGGGCCTTCACCACCCTGCGGGGGCGCAAGCTCCTGGTCTGGTGGGCCCTGCCCCTGGCCGGCCTCGAAGGCCTCGGCTCACAGACCGCGGCCGAGCCGGGCACCGTAACCGCGGTCGACCGTGAAGGCATCACGGTGGCCGCGGGCGAAGGCTCCATCCAACTGATCACTTTGCAGCTCGAAGGGCAGCCGGAGCTGCCCGCGTGCTCTCTGGCGCTCGCGGCCGGCATCGCGCCCGGCGAGCGCCTCGGCTCCTGACGGAGGTTTC
>Ga0308176_10001552_pt1 | contig 14454 bp, 15 predicted proteins | sample PhyCR2_3_FD_203890 | JGI IMG/M metagenome (GOLD analysis project Ga0308176, IMG submission 203890) | Soil microbial communities from UC Gill Tract Community Farm, Albany, California, United States - DLSLS.C.R2 | ecosystem: Environmental > Terrestrial > Soil > Agricultural land | place: USA...
TGGCCGGGCCATCGGTACACACGACGACATCCCGACTCCACACCGACAAGCTCAAGGCCAGCACCGCTCCCTGCTCCTCCCGGCCGTAGCTCGCGATCGGCTGGTCCCGCCATTCCCAGCCGTCACAGTAGGGGCAGTGGTGCACGCTTCGGCCGTAGAAGGCCTCGATGCCCGGTATGGCCGGAAGCTCGTCCACCACGCCGGTGGCCAGCAGCAGCTTTCGGCTCCGGACCTCGCGCCCGTCCTCGCAGCGTACCACGAATCCGTCGCTGACCCGGACGGCGTCGATCACCCGTGCCTCACGGAGCTCCACGGTGCCGTAGGGGCGGAGCTCCGCGCGGGCCAATTCCAGAAACGTGGCGGGCGACGTGCCGTCCCGCGTCAGGAAGCCGTGCACGGCATGCGACCACCGGTTGCGCGGCTCCCCGGTGTCGCACACCAGCACCCGGCGCCGGCAGCGCCCCAGCATCAGGGCCGCGCTCAGGCCGGCGGGGCCGGCCCCCGTCACCAGGCAGTCATATCGGTCCACGTGATCGGGGGTCGGAGGCAGGCGACAGCGCTATAGAAGGGCGGGAAGGTCGCCGGCTTCCATCACCTGCTTGAGCCGGCGCAGGTCGTCTGCGATCTGCTGCGAGGGATCCTCGCCCAGCATACGGGCCACCAAGTTCCCTAGCTCGCCCGCCGGCGCCGCGTAGCGCAACACCACCCGGACCTCGGTGCCCTCGGCGGTTGGCGTGAAGTGCACCGAGCCCGCCTGATCGACCTGGGAACCGGGCAGCGAGCGCCAGGCGATCAGCTCGTTCGGAATCAGGTTGTGGACTTCGGCGTCCCACTCCACGCGGGAGCCGAGCGGGCCTTTGGCGACCCAATGCGAACGCCCGTCGTCCAGCATGGTGACCGACTCCAGGTTGTCCATGAACCGCGGCAGGTTGTCGAAGCGGCGCCAGAAGCGGTACAGGTCGGCGGCGGGACGCGCAATGACGATGGTGCGGTCGATCCGGGTGCCCTCGCCACGCGCCAGGCTCGCCAGGGGGCTGGAACGCCGGGCGGCGGCGCCGCGCCCGAGCGCCCGGTTGAGCAGAGACCGCCCACTCACCGCCCGACCGATGAGGCCGACCCCAAGCGGCGCCAGCACCGCGCGGTAGCGGGGCCGGCGGAGTCCGTATCCCAGGAGCAGCGCGCCCGAGATGCCGGAGATCCAGCGCTCCGTCCGGCCCACGTTCACGTCGAAGACGGGTCGCTGCGGGTCATTCGCCACGCTTTCGCCCCTTTCGTTCAGCCTCCACCCGGCGCCGGTGCGCGGCGTCGTCCAGGGTCGCGGCCTCACCGTCGCGGGCGTCCGGGTCGGCGACCTCGGCGTCGAGGTCGGCGAAGTGGCGGCCCATGCGGTCGCCGTCACGCGGGTTCTCCACCTCCAGCTCGTCGGCTGCGGCCTCGTTCTCGTCCCCGGCGGCGGTGCGGCCCTGCTCCTGCTCGAAGCGGCGGCGCTCCTCATCGGTCATGGTGGCGAATTTGCGGCCCAGGTTCTTCATACCATGCCTCCTGCGGGCGGAATGGGCGCTTCGGCCTCGAGCAGCGTCTTCAATCGGGCGAGATCCTCGTTGACTCGTCCCCGAGGGTCCGCGCCGAAAAACTCCGCCAGCGACCGCCCCGCGCGTCCACCCGGCGGGCTGTAGCAGAAACGGAAATCGATGCGGGTGCCCTCGCCTTCGGGCGAGAAGCGCACCACACCGGCATTCTCCAGGATAGCTCCCGGCTCGCTGCGCCAGGCCAGCAGGCGGGGCGCCTCGCGCGCCGTGAGCACCGCGTCCCACGACACGGAGAGGTTGCCCGGGCCGGCGACGACCCAGCGCGAGCGTCCGGCGCCCAGGTCGCGCACTTCGCGAAGATTGGACAGGATGCTCGGCAGGTTACCGTAGTCCGACCAGAAGGCGTACACTCGCTCGGGCGGCGCCCCGACGTGCAGCGTTTTCTGGATGTCGATGGTGCGCCGCCGATCCGCGGCCGGCAGGGACGGCGCGCCGCGCTGAATGCCCCTCGCGACCAGCCCGATGCCGGCGGTCCGCATGAGCTTCCCCGTGCGTCCGCCTCGCAGCAGCCCGTAGACGAGCAATGCTCCGCCGGCGACCCGCGCGACCCGACGAGCGTCCGGCGCCTGGGGCGACAGATTGGCATCTTCGAGGCCGCCGATGTCGCCCAGCCGCATCCCGTAGTGCCCGCGGCCGCCGACCAGGCCCAGTGCGCCCCTGAGCTGCGCTCGACGCTCGGCCCCGCGCTCGGGATCGAGATAGTAGACCATTCCCGCGCCCAGGATCGTCCCACCCACGAACTGCTTGGCACCCATGCGCGGCCTCCGAGGAAGGCTTCCGATGATGGTTGCAATCGACACCGCGGTGCCGCCCGCGGCTGTGACCGATCTCACACTTGTCGGGCCGATTGGATCGGCTCTGACGGTGGTCTTACTTTTCAGCGGGCGCGGGTGAGCGCCCGGCAATGTCCGATCTCCTCTGCGAGGGCGCATGCTGCTGACCACTCCGACGTTCCCGCCTGGCGGCCTCATTCCCAAGCCATGCACCTGCGACGGCGAGAACCGCTCTCCCGGCCTGCAGTGGTCCGAGATCCCGGTGGATACCCGCAGTTTTGCGCTCATCTGCGACGACCCTGATGCGCCCGGTAAGACCTGGGTCCACTGGATCCTGTACAATCTGCCCGCCGACGCCGTCGAGCTGAAGGAGGCCGTGCCCAAGCTGCCCATGCTGCCCTCCGGCGCGCGCCAGGGCGTCAACGATGGCAACGAGGTCGGCTACGCCGGGCCGTGTCCGCCGCGCGGCGGTCCCCACCGATACTTCTTCCGGCTGTATGCCCTCGACTGCGCCCTGAACCTGTCGCCGGGTGTGAAGCGTCCGGAGCTCGACCAGGCCATGACCGGGCACGTGCTCGCGGAGGCGACGGTCATGGGTACCTACGGCCGGTGACCCTGCTCCGTCGCACCGACCGCGGTCTCTACTGCGAGGTCGGAGACTTTCACGTCGATCCCTGGGCGGCCGTGGACCGGGCCGTGGTGACTCACGCTCACGGTGACCACGTCGCGTGGGGCTGTCGAGCCTACCTCGCCGCCGCGCCGGGGGCCGGAGTGCTTCGGCAGCGCCTCGAGCCGGGAGCCCGGATCCGCGCCCTGCGCTATCACGAAGCTATCGACATGAACGGCGTGCGGGTGTCCCTGCATCCTGCCGGGCACATTCTCGGCTCCGCGCAGGTCCGTCTCGAGTATCGGGGAGAGGTGTGGGTCGTCTCGGGCGACTACAAGACCGAGCCCGATCCGACCTGCGATCCCTGGGAGCCGGTCACCTGCCACACCTTCGTGACGGAGTGCACCTTCGGCCTGCCGGTGTACCGCTGGCCCGCGCCCGCGGCGGTGTTCGATGAGATCCACGCCTGGTGGCGCACCAACCAGGAGGCCGGCCGGGCGAGCCTGCTCTTCGGTTACGCGCTGGGTAAGGCGCAGCGGCTCATCGCGGGGCTCGATCCGTCGGTGGGGCCCATCCTCACCCATGGAGCGGTGGAGCGGCTCAACGGGTTGTATCGCGAAGCCGGCATCGCGCTGCCGCCGACGATCCACGCCGCGGTCTCCGATCGGACCACCTGGCCTCGGGCCATCGTGATCGCTCCGCCGATGGCCGACGGGTCGTCCTGGGCCCTGCGCTTCGGGACCCAGTCGACCGCGTTCGCCTCGGGATGGATGGCCATCCGGGGCATCCGGCGGCGGCGGGCGGTGGATCGTGGGTTCACCGTGTCCGATCACGTGGACTGGCCCAGCCTGCTCGCCGCCATCGACGCGACCGGCGCGGAGCGGATCTGGGCCACGCATGGATATACCGGCGTGCTGGTCCGTTGGCTGCGCGAGCAGAGCCGGGACGCCGAAGCCATCGAGACCGGCTACGGGGGCGAAGGCGAGGACACGGACGAGACCGGCGCCGCGGCGATGGAGGAGAGCCTGCCCGCCCGATGAGAGCCTTCGCCCGCCTGTACGCCGAGCTGGACGTAACCACCGCCACCAACGAGAAGGTCGCCGCCCTGGTGCGCTACCTTCGCTCTGCCGCGCCCGCCGACGCCGCGTGGGCGGTGCACTTCCTGATCGGCCGCCGGCCCAAGCGCCTGGTCGGCCGGTCGAAGCTCCGCGCCTGGGCCGCGGCCGAGGCCGGCATTCCCGACTGGCTGTTCGAGGAGAGTCACCAGACCGTCGGCGATCTGGCGGAGACCATCACGCTGCTGCTGCCCGACACCGGCACCTCGAGCGACCGGTCGCTCGGCTACTGGGTGGAGCAACGTCTGCTCGCGCTCCGGGACCAGGACGATGCCGGCCAGCGCCGGGATCTGGTGTCCGCCTGGCGCGAGCTCACCCGCGATGAGCGCTACGTCTGGAACAAGCTCATCACGGGCAGCTTCCGGGTGGGCGCCTCGGCGCGCCTGGTGGTGCGGGCCCTCTCCGAGGTCAGCGGCGTGGACGAGGGCACCGTCGCCCACCGGCTCATGGGCGCCTGGGAGCCCACCGCCGAGTTCTTCGAGCGGCTGGTAGCGGCCGATACCCGCGATGCCGACTTCAGTCGCCCCTATCCTTTCTATCTCGCCTACCCGCTGGAACAGGCTCCGTCGGAGCTGGGCGACCCGGCCGACTGGCTCGCCGAGTGGAAGTGGGACGGCATTCGCGCGCAGCTCCTCCGACGGGCCGGACGGACTTTTCTCTGGTCGCGGGGAGAGGAACTGCTGAGCGGCCGTTTTCCCGAGGTCGAGGAGGCCGGCGCCCTGCTGGCCGACGGCACCGTGATCGACGGGGAGCTTCTGCCCTGGGCCGGCGACGCGCCGCTCCCGTTCGCGCAGCTCCAGCGGCGCATCGGCCGCAAAACGCTGGGCCGGAAAATCCTGAGCGAGGTTCCGGTGGTGCTCCTGTGCTACGACCTGCTCGAGGAGGGCGGCACCGACGTGCGCGACCTGTCGCTCTCGACGCGCCGCGAGCGGCTCGACCGCCTCCTCCGGGCCACCGGCTCGGCCGGACGTCTCCGCCTGTCGCCGGCCATCGAGACGGCAAGCTGGGACGAGCTCGCGCTGGCCCGCGCCCGCGCCCGCGCGGCGGGTGCCGAAGGGCTCATGCTCAAGCGCCGCGCCAGCGCATATGGCGTCGGCCGGCGGCGAGGCGACTGGTGGAAGTGGAAGGTCGAGCCGCATTCGGTCGATGCCGTGCTGATGTATGCCCAGCCGGGCAGCGGGCGTCGGGCGGGCCTGTACACCGACTACACCTTCGGGGTATGGGACGGCTCGGCGCTGGTGCCGTTCGCCAAGGCATACACCGGCTTGACCGACGACGAGATCCGGAAGGTGGATGCGTTCGTTCGGCGGAACACGGTCGAGAAGTTCGGTCCGGTGCGGACGGTGCGTCCGGAGCTGGTGTTCGAGCTGGCGTTCGAGGGCATTCAGCGCTCGACCCGGCACAAGTCGGGCATTGCGGTCCGCTTTCCTCGCATGGCCCGCTGGCGCACCGACAAGCGGCCCGAGCAGGCGGACACACTGGACTCGGTGCGCGCGTTGATCGAAGCCGAGGGCTCGTCCGAGCCATAGGCGTCCATGGTCGCGGTACCGGCCGCTGGAAGCGTCGGTCCGCCCGTCCTCCATACGGTTACATTCGCACCATGCCCGCCTTCATCTGCGTCACCTGCGGCACCCAGTATCCGGTCCGTGCCGCCCCGCCCGAGCAGTGCCTCATCTGTAGCGAGGAGCGCCAGTACGTCGGCTGGCAGGGTCAGCGCTGGACCACCATGGACGAGCTTCGCGCGGGTCACCACAATCGCGTCGAGCCCGAAGGTCCCGGACTCACCGGGGTTGGGACCGATCCCAAGTTTGCGATCGGCCAGCGAGCCCTGCACGTGCGGCACGCCGGCGGCGGATTCCTGTGGGATTGCCTCAGCCTGGTGGACGATGCCACCGTCGGGGCGCTCCAGGCGCGCGGCGGTGTGACCGGTATCGCCATCTCCCACCCGCACTACTACTCAAGCATGGTGGAGTGGAGTCGCGCGCTGGGCGGGGTTCCCATCTACCTTCACGCCGCCGACGCCGACTGGGTGGTCTACCACGACCGCGCGATCCTGTTCTGGGACGGTGATACCCGTGAGCTCGCGCCCGGCCTCACGCTGGTTCGTTGCGGCGGCCACTATGCCGGCAGCACCGTGCTGCATTGGGCCGGGGGCGCCGACGGCAATGGTGCCCTGCTCACCGGCGACACCATCATGGTCGGCGAGGATCGCCGGACCGTGGGATTCATGTACAGCTTCCCCAATTACATCCCGCTCAACGCGCAGGCGGTCCAGCACATCGGCGCGATGGTCGAGCCGTTCGAGTTCGAGCACGTCTACGGCGGGTGGTTCGGGCGCAACATTCTCGCCGCCGGCAAGGAGGCGGTGCGCTACTCGGTGCGCCGCTACCTCCATGCCATCTCCGATCGTGGACGAGACTAGCGGCCGCCGCTCGAGTCGAGGGGGCGCGCTGGCCGTGGACCTGCGCCGCGCGCGCGCGGCGCAGCGCCGTCTCGAGCGGGCGGAAGCGCGAGCGAATCCCCACGCCGCCGAGCGACCGTCCCGCTCTCGGGGATATCGGGTGGCGTGCACCGACCGCGATCCGTTGGACTGCGTGCGCGAGTGGTTCGCCCGGCACGACTGGACGCCGTTCCCGTTTCAGGAGCAGGTGTGGCGTGCCTACCTTGCCGGCGAAAGCGGCCTGGTGCATGCCGCCACCGGCACCGGCAAGACGTACGCGGCCTGGCTGGGGCCGGTGCTCGAGTGGCTGCGCGACTACCCCGCCGCACCGCGCAGGAAGGCGGGCGCGCCCCCGCTCCGGGTGCTGTGGGTGACTCCGCTCCGCGCCCTCGCCGGCGACACCGAGTCCGCCCTGCGCGCACCGGTCGAGGACCTGGGCCTGCCCTGGACGGTCGAGAGCCGCACCGGCGATACGCCGGCGCGGATCCGGGCCCGGCAGCGCGAGCGCCTTCCGACCGCGCTGGTGACGACCCCAGAGAGCCTCGCGCTCCTCCTGACCCGCGACGATGCACCACGGCTCTTCGAGCATCTCGAGCTGGTGGTGGTGGACGAATGGCACGAGCTGATGGCCTCGAAGCGCGGGGTCCAGGTCGAGCTCGCGCTGGCCCGCCTTCGCCGGTTTCGACCAGCGCTCCGCACGCTCGGCCTGTCGGCCACGCTCGGCAACCTCGACGTCGCACGGGACACGCTGCTGGGCCTCGATCCGGGAGGATGCCCGCGTCCGGGGCGCCTGATGCAGGGGCACATGCCCAAGGCGCTGGAGGTGGATGCGCTGATTCCCGAGACCATGGAACGTTTCCCGTGGTCCGGGCAGATGGGGCTCCGCATGGTACCGGAGGTGACCCGGGCCATCGAGGAGGGTCAAAGCGCGCTGGTGTTCACCAACACCCGCGCTACCGCGGAGATCTGGTATCAGGCCCTGCTCGCTGCCCGACCCGACTGGGCCGGCATCATGGCGCTGCACCATGGCTCCATGGACCGCGCGACCCGCGAATGGGTGGAGGAGGGCCTTCGGGAGGGCCGGCTCCGCTGCGTCGTGTGTACCTCGACCCTGGATCTTGGCGTCGACTTCACGCCGGTGGACCGGGTGCTGCAGATCGGGAGTCCCAAGGCGGTCGGCCGGCTGATCCAGCGGGCCGGACGAAGCGGGCACCAGCCGGGGGCCGTCAGCCGGCTGACTTGCGTGCCGACCAACGCGCTCGAGCTGGTGGATGTGGCGGCGGCTCGGGCCGCGCTCGAGGCCGGGCGGATCGAGGCCCGGCGTCCGCTGGAACGGCCGCTCGACCTCCTGGCCCAGCATGCGGTCACGGTCGCACTGGGTGGCGGCTTCCGCGAGCGGGAGCTCTACGACGAGGTTCGCACCACCCACGCCTACCGCGACCTGACCCGCGCCGAGTGGGCCTGGGTGCTCGACTTCATCACCAACGGCGGCGACGCGCTCCGGGCCTACCCTGAGTATCGCAAGGTCGTCGTGCAGGATGGACGGTACGTCGTCACCAGCCGCATGGTGGCGATGCGGCACCGGCTGTCCATCGGCACCATCGTGAGCGAAAGCGCCGTGAAGGTGCAGTTCGTCCGCGGCCGAACCCTGGGCTCAGTCGAGGAAAACTTCATCGCCCGGCTCCGCCCAGGCGATCACTTCACCTTCGCCGGCCGGACGCTCCAGTTCGTGCGGGCCCGCGGCATGGTGGCCTACGTGCGGAAGTCGAGCCAGCCCACGTCGGTGGTGCCGCACTGGTCGGGAGCCCGGTTTCCGATCTCGCCAGAGCTCGCCGCCAGCGTGCGCGAGCGGCTCGACGAAGCCCGCCGCGGCCTGTATGTCGGCCCCGAGATGGAGGCGGTGCGGCCCATTATGGAGCTCCAGGCCGCCTGGTCGCGCCTGCCGGCTCCTGATGAGCTCCTGGTGGAGCGGGTGGCCACTCGTGAGGGGCACCACCTGTTCTTCTATCCGATCGAAGGCCGCCTGGTGCACGAGGGGCTCGCGGCCCTGTTCGCCTATCGCATCGCGCAGTTGGGCCCGATCTCGTTCACGCTGGCCGCCAACGACTACGGCCTCGAGCTCCTGTCGCCCGAGCCGGCGCCGATCGAAGCGGCGATCGAGGCGGGCCTGTTCTCTCCGGCGCATCTGCTTCACGACATTCCGGCCAGCCTCAATGCCGCCGAGCTGGCCCGCCGCCAGTTCCGCGAAATCGCGCGGGTGGCGGGCCTCATCTTCCAGGGGTACCCCGGCGTGAACAAATCGGTGAAGCAGGTGCAGGCGTCGAGCGAGCTCCTCTATGACGTGTTCGCCCGCTACGACCCCGACAACCTGCTCCTGTTTCAGGCCCACCGCGAGGTACTCGAGCGCCAGCTCGAGCAGAGCCGGCTGGGGCAGGCGCTCGAGCGGGTCGCCGCCGGACGGGTGACCGTGGTGGACGTGGAGCGCCCTACCCCGCTGGCGTTCCCGCTCCTGGTCGACCGGGCTCGCGAGCAGGTGAGCTCCGAGAAGCTGGGCGACCGCATCCGCCGCATGGTCGCGCCGCTCGAGCGCGCCGCCAGCGCGCCTCGCTTTACCCGCGGGGGGAGCCGCGGATTTCGGAGCGGATCGTGAGCGACGCGGAAGTTCGCCTCGGGGGTGAGGACGTGGTGCTGCTCGCCGAGCGCGCCTTGTTCTGGCCCCGCACGGGGACGTTGGTGACGGCCGACCTGCACTGGGGCAAGGCGGCGACCTTCCGGGCCGCGGGCATTCCAATACCCGTCGGGGCCACGAGCGACGACCTGTCCCGGCTGGACGCGGCCCTGTTCCGCACCTGCGCGCGCCGCCTGATCGTGCTCGGCGATCTGTTTCACGCCAGGGCCGGCCGCATCGCCACCGAGACCCTGGCCGAGCTCCGCCGCTGGCGCGCGCTGCGGGACGAGCTCGAGATCATGCTGGTGCGCGGGAACCACGATCGCCACGCCGGCGATCCGCCCGACGACCTCCGCATCAACTGCATCAACGCTCCCGCATTCGTGCCTCCGTTCGTCCTGCGGCACGAGCCGGCTCCCTCGAGCGAAGGGTACACCCTGGCCGGCCACCTGCATCCCGGCATCGTCCTCTCGGGGCCGGCCCTCCAGCGCGAGCGCCTGCCCTGCTTCTGGCTCACGCCCCGGGCGGCGGTGCTGCCCGCGTTCGGCTCGTTCACCGGCTCGGCGTCGGTGGTGCCGGGGCCGGACGACCGCATCTTCGTCGTCGCCGACCAGGAGGTCATCGGGGTGGCCTGAACCCGGTCGGACCTTGCCCTGGCGTGACCCCGCTCGGCGCGCTACCATGGACCCGCTACCATGTCGGACCATCGGCCCCACGGAGAGCTGCGGATGATGGATCAGCGGGTTTCCACCGAGCGACTGGACCTGGCACCCCTGACCCTCGACGAGGTCGACGCGTTGCTCGCGGGGGACGGTCCGCGCCTGCGGCAGCTCACCGGCGTCCTGTTCCCCCCACCGGTTGCCCCGCCACCCTACATGACCGACCCGCTTCCCGCGGTGCGCGAGCGTCTGCGCGCCCGGCCCGACGAGGCGCCGTGGTGGAACTGGCTCATGTTTGAGCGGGAAACCCGCCGCGCGGTGGGCTCGGTGGCCTTCGGCGGGCCACCCGACGAGAGCGGCGCGGTGCTGCTGGGCTACGCCATGTACCCGCAGTTCGAAGGGCACGGGTACGCCACCGAGGCGGTGAAGGCGATGATCGACTGGGCGTTCCGGCAGCCCGGCGTGCGCCAGGTCCGAACCCTGGCGCCGGTGTGGAATACCCCGGCCCTGCGGGTGGCGGAGAATGTCGGGATGCGGCCGGTCGCCTCCGACGAGGACGACGACGTCGGTGAAGTGCTGGTCTACGCGGTCACTGCTCCAGCATCCGTCGCATCGGCCTGATCAGGAGCGCCAGCGCCACCGCCGCGGCGAACGCGGTCACGGTGACGATGGTAAAGAGCGTGGCGAGCGGCATGGTCTCGTACACGCTCGATGCCATGCCGGCCATGTAGTTCCCCACCGAGAGCGACAGGTACCACACGCCCATGATCAGGCCGGCGATGCGCACCGGCGCCAGCTTGCTCATGGCGCTCAGGCCCACCGGGCTCAGGCACAGCTCGCCCATCGTCTGGAACCAGTAGCTCACCACCAGCCATAGGGGGCTCACCTTGGCGCCCCCTGCCGCCGCCGTCGCCGCGCCGATCATGATCGCGAACCCGATTCCCAGCAGCACGAGCGCGACCGTGAACTTGGTCGGACTCGAGGGATCGCGGTGCCCCAGCCGCACCCACAGGGCAGCGAACAGGGGCGCGAACAGGATGATGAACATCGGCGTGAGCGCCTGATACCAGCTGGCCGGGAAGGCCTGGCCGAACACCGTATTCTGCGTGTTCCGCTCCGCGAACAGGTTGAGGGTGGACCCGGCCTGCTCGTAAGCCATCCAGAAGATGCAGGACGCCACGAACAGCACCGTGATGAGCACCAGCCGCTTCCGCTCCTCGGCCGACCACTCCGCGACCACGAAGAGCCAGCCGAAGAACCCCAGCGTGATCGCCAGGAGCGCCCACTTGAAGTTGCGCGACAGCGACTCCGGATCGATGGTGAGCGCACCCGTGGCCATGAGCACGCCGCCCACCACCACCACCGCCAGCGTGATCATCCCCACCAACCGTACCTGCCTGCGGGCCTTCGCCGCCGCGACGGGATCGGCGGGACGCACCGGCCCGAGCCCCTCCGGCGAGAGATACTTCCCGCCCATGGTGTACTGTACCAGGCCAAGGAACATGCCGACCGCGGCTGCGCCAAAGCCCCAGTGCCACGCGGCTTCGGGGTTGATGCCCATGCCCGCCAGTACCCCGTGGAAGGTCTCGCTCTGCGCCAGCCAACCGGTGATCAGTGGCGCGATGAACGCGCCGGTGTTGATGCCGATGTAGTACAGCGAATACCCCGCGTCACGCCGCAGGTCATCCGGCGAGTAGAGCTGCCCCACCAGCGCCGCCACGTTCCCTTTGAGCAGCCCGGTCCCCACGGCAATCAGCACCAGCCCGAGATAGAACGTCGCGAGCGAGGGGATCGCCAGGCAGATGTGGCCCGACATGATCACCACTCCGCCCGCAAACACGGTGCGCCGAAGCCCGAGCACCCGGTCGGCCACCCAGCCGCCGGGCAGCGAGAGGAGATACACCGAGCTCACGTACAGGGCGTAGATCGGCCCCGCCTTGGCCGTGTCGAACCCCAGGCCCCCGGCGGCCACGGGTGCCGTCATGAACAGGATCAGCAGGGCCCGCATCCCGTAGTAGCTGAACCGCTCCCACATCTCCGTGAAGAACAGGGTCGAGAGGCCCCACGGATGCCCGAAGAAGCGGGTGTCGAGGGAGGGTGCGGCGGAAGGTCTGGCGGGAGCGGCGGTGGCCACGGCGAGTTCCTTGGTGGGTGTTACCGGCGAAGGCGATTCATTGTTTGCCCAGCTTCCGCTTGAGGTAGGCCAATTGCGCCTCGATGGCGCTCTCGCGTCGCCGGCGCTCGGATTCGGCCTGCATCCGGTCGTGCTCGTCGGGGCGCGCCACCCCCGCCGATTCGAGGTCGCGCCAGGCGGCGGAAATGGTCTCCGACGGATGGTTCGCAGCCGCGCGCTTGGCCTCCGAGGTCATCTCGTCCAGCTCGCGCTCGGCCAGCACCAGCTCCTCGCGCTGCACCGCCAGCTTCCGTTCGAGAATGACCACCCGCTCGCGGTGGCGGCCGGCGTATCGGTCCGCGATCCGAACCGTCTCGGGATCGGGCACCATGGCGGCCAGCTTCCCCCGCCGCTCGGCATCTTCGAGCTGCTGCCGCTCGGCGGCCAGTTCGGTTTCCGTGGCGGTCAGGGCCTCATGCATGGTCCGCACACCCAGACGCGCGTCGAGCACCGCGTCCCTGAGGCCCGCGGCATAGGCCCGCGGGTCGTTGCGCGCGCCGTCGCGCAGCAGTTGGTCCAGTCGCGCCTTCAGACCGTCAAGCACGGCAGGGGAGACCTCGAGTCATGACACGGGAATCGGCCGCCGGGCGGCGGCAACCAGTTGGGAGATCGAATGGTAGGACCGCTCTTGGGGGTCGTCAAGCAGCGCCACTTTCCTCTGACAAAGCGGCGCGCTACCCTACCCGAGACCACCGACCGAGCCGAGGAGGCCGATGTCTACCGATGACTGCGCCGTATGCGCCGAGCTGGACGGCAAGATCCCGGCGCCAGGCGGCCCGGTGTACCGCGATGCATGGTGGGAAGTAGCGCATCACACTGGTGCCTACACCGACCCCGGCGAGCTGATCGTGAAGGTCCGGCGCCACGTCGAATCCATTTCACGGCTCACCCCTGAGGAGGCAGCGTCGATCGGACCGATCCTGCGGGCAGCCGTCGGCGCCATCGAGCGGGTGGTGCGGCCGGAGCGGGTCTACGTGGCGTCCTACAACGAGCGGGTGCGGCACGTGCATTTTTTCCTGCTGCCGCGTACTTCCAGTCTGCCGGCGGGGCACGTCGTCTCGGATCTCTACCGCAACGCGCGGATCCGGCTGCGGCACTGGAAGCTCGTTCGCAACCCCACGACGGCCGAGCGTGCCGCCACGGTCGAGCGGCTCAGGAGTGACGACGCGTGGAAGTCGTTGAGCACCTAGTTCTGGGCGCCGGGCCCGCGGGCCTCCGGGCGGCCCAGGTCCTGGCCCAGGCGGGCCGGGAAGTGCTGGTGCTCGAGAAGCACGCCGAAGTCGGACCCAAGACCTGCGCCGGCGGGCTTACGGCCAAGACGATGCGCGAGCTCGAGGCCCTGGGCCTGCCTCGCGAGGCGACGCTCCGAAACATCGGTCACGTCGCGTTTGCCGGCGGCCGGGCCGTGGCCCTCGATGCGGAGGCCACCGTGGTGCACACCATTCCGCGCCGCGACCTGGGCCAGTTTCAGCTCGGCTGGACGCGCTCGGCGGGCGCCGAGGTCCGCACCGGCTCACCGGCCACGGCACTCGACCTGGCCGCTCGCACCGTGACCGTACGCGGCCACACCATTCGCTGGACCCACCTGATCGGCGCGGACGGCGCCGACTCGGCCGTGCGCCGAGCGCTGGGCCTCCCATCGCCCCGGGAATATTTCGCGGCGGAGTACAACGTGCCTGGCATCCGGCTGGAGCCACTCCGGGTGGAGTGCGATCCGGCCCGGCTGGCCAACGGATACTTCTGGGTCTTTCCTCATGCCCGGTATTCCTCGCTGGGCGTGGTGGCTCCCAAGCATCTGGTCGCGCCGGCCACGCTGCGCCGCTACCTGGACCGCCGCCTCGGCGAGCTCGGCGTCGCGCGCGGGAGCGCACCGTTCGAAGGCGCAACCATCGAAATCGAGTATCGCGGCTGTCACTTCCCGGGTGGTGTGCACCTGGCGGGAGACGCCGCCGGCGTGGTCTCCTCCCTGACCGCCGAGGGCATCTACGCGGCGATCGTCACCGGAGAGGAGGTGGCGCGGCAGATTCTCGACTCCGGTGTGGCGGCACCCAAGACCGCGAGCTGGCTTCGCACCAAGCGTCGGCACGATGCGCTGGCCCGGTGGCTCGCGCGGCCGGGTCCTCGCCGACGCATCCTGGGAGCATTGGCGCGGCTCGCCGCGCGGCCCGCGCTGCGCCGTCCACTCGCGAATTGGTTCCTTCGCCCGTGAGCGGGCTCAGCGAGCGGTTCACCCGACTGGTCCTCCGACTGGGAGCGACCGGCGACGGCGCCCCGCTCGCCCACGCGCTTCTCGCGGCATGGTCCGGGCCTGGCCGCGCCTACCACGACCTCCGGCATCTCGCCGATTGCCTCGCGCAGCTCGACAGCGCCGAGGCCTCGTCCGCGACTCGAGACCTGGTCGAAGCCGCGCTCTGGTTCCACGACGCGGTA
>Ga0308176_10001553_pt1 | contig 14453 bp, 16 predicted proteins | sample PhyCR2_3_FD_203890 | JGI IMG/M metagenome (GOLD analysis project Ga0308176, IMG submission 203890) | Soil microbial communities from UC Gill Tract Community Farm, Albany, California, United States - DLSLS.C.R2 | ecosystem: Environmental > Terrestrial > Soil > Agricultural land | place: USA...
CCGGGGATCGCCTCGAAACGAGCGGTGTCGTCGAGCGCGATCGCGCGCCGCAAGTCGCCCGGCGACGACCCCGACACGATCGCCAGGGCGACCTTCGGCCCGACGCCCGAGACCGCGAGCAGATGCTCGAACAGCTCGCGCTCGGCGGGCTCGCCGAAGCCGTAGAGCTGGAGTGTGTCCTCGCGAACGTGGAGGTAGGTGTCGAGCGAGACCTCTCCCCCGCCCTCGGCGAGCCGCGCGGCCGTCGGCGTGACGGCAAGCGCGTAGCCGACCCCGCCGACGTCGAACACGATCCGTTCGCCGTTGCGCGCGACCGCGGTCCCGCGCAGACGCGAGATCATCCGACCGCCTTCATCAGCGGCGGCGCCATCGCGTGGCAGATCGCCACCGCGAGCGCATCGGCTGCGTGGTGCGGTTGGGGCACCTGTTTCAGGCCCAGGATCGCCGCGACCATCCGCTGCACCTGCGCCTTCTCGGCGCGGCCGTAGCCGCAGACCGCCTGCTTGACGCTCGAGGGCGCGTACTCAGCGCACTCGATGCCGTAGGACGCGGCCGCGACGAGCACGGCGCCGCGCGCCTGCCCGACGGAGAGCGCGGTGCGGGCGTCGACGCCGACGAACGACTCCTCGAGGACGACCGCACGAGGCGTGTACTCCTCGATCAGCTCGACCACGCCGTCGAAGATCGTCTTGAGCCGAACCTCCGGCCGCTGGCGGGCGGTGGTCTGCCACCACCCGAAGTCGATCGCCTTGAGGCGGTTTCCTCTTTCGCGGACTATCCCGAAGCCGCATGCGGCCGTCCCTGGATCGATGCCGAGAACCGTCACGGCGACACCTTAGGGACCGCGTCGGACACTCCTGCCCTACAGTCAATAGCCGTGCGGGAGCTCAGGATCGACCCCGCCTCGGACGACCGCTAGCGCGGCTGCGGGCGTGGCGCTATCCGCCGCCGTACGAGCCGAAACGGGGCCTTGGGGCTCAGACCAGCTATGGCCTGCTCACGGGCCTCGATGGATCCCAACTGGGTACCAGCGCGGTTGCTCAGTACCACTTGCCGCGCGCGAAGCCGCCGAACGCGATCAGCCCGACGAGCGTGACGGCCAGTCCGATCCAGAAGCTCCAGACAATGATCAGGACGATCCCGAGAATCACGATGATCCCGCCAAGCGTTATTCCACCGAATCTGCGGTCAGCCATGCCTTTCCCCCTTCAGTTGGCTTGGGACCCTAATGGCTCGAACCACAATCTCCTAGGCTCAGCTAGTCGTCCGGCCGGCGACAACCCCCAGTGCTCGTCGTACAGGATTCTTAGGCTTTCCTTTGCTTTTCCGGGGAGGCTGGGCGGCAGTTCTCCCAGGAGTTAGCGGAGGAGCGCCCGGCTCCCGTTCTCCTCCGAACGAAAGAACCTGGCCAGTGGCCCGGAGCTGCTTGAGTGCCACGCCGCTCAGTGGTATGACCGTGATTACCGCGAAGAGGGGGAACGATGTCCACGGTCCCTGAGGCTGCAAGCTGCACGCCGGCCCCATCGCGAACCTAGGGAACGTCAGGCCCACGGCGGAGGACTGACCACGGGAGGCCATGGAGCATTGAGGGATACCAACAGGGATACCAAGGCCCGTTTCGCGGAACTCACGATCGCGGAAATGTCGGAGGAAAGCCACGTGGCGATGCGGTCGTGGCGCTACCCGCCGCCGTACGACTTCTACGACGGAGACGTCGACCCGCCGTCGAACCCGGAGCGGTTCTTCGTCGCGCTCGACAGCGGCGAGCTGGTCGGCTTCTACTACTTCGAGGAGAAGTCACCCGACCTCGACTACGGGCTCGGCCTGCGGCCCGATCTCGTCGGCCAGGGACTCGGGCTCGACTTCTTCAACGCGGGCCTCGCCTTCGCGCGCGAACGCTACGAGCCACGGCGCGTCTACCTCCACGTCGCCGAGTTCAACGAGCGCGCGCGCCGCGTCTACGAGCGTGCAGGCTTCGAGGTCGTCTCGCGCCACGTTCGCAGCTTCGAGCGCTTCGGCAAGGTGCCCTTCCTGACGATGGCGGAACCGGCCCGCGCCGGCCGGACATGAACCCGGTGTAGTGCAGCCCGACGACTCCGTTCTGTGGGAGCGCACCCGCGCCGGTGACGCCGACGCGTTCACGATGCTCTTCGAGCGGCACGCGACGACGATCTACAACTACTGCTCCCGACGCGTCGGCGACTGGAGCGTCGGCGAGGACCTGCTCTCGATCGTCTTCCTCGAGGCCTGGCGCCGCCGTCGCAAGCAGCTGCCGCCGGGGAAGGTACTGCCCTGGTTGTACGGGATCGCCACAAACGTCGTCCGCAACCGCCGCCGCTCGGAGCGCCGCTACCGGGCCGCACTCGCGCGCGTGCCGCTACCACGGCCCGAGCTGGACTTCTGCGACGATGCGATCGAGCGAATCCACGACGAACGCCGGATAGCGCTCGCGCTCGAGCTCCTCGCGGCCCTGCCGCGCCAGCAGCAGGACGTGGTCGTCCTCTGCGAGTGGTCGGACCTGAGCTACGAGGACGCGGGCTTCGCGCTCGGCGTTCCGGTTGGCACCGTGCGCTCACGGCTGTTCCGCGCCCGGCAGGCGCTCGCGGAACTCGCGGCTCCGACCGGACATGAACAGGCCGAAGTGGTGAAGGAGACCGGACGATGAGCACCGAAGCCTTTGTCCCGCCGCTGCGCGAGCTTCCGGCTCGGCGACTGGCAGAGCGGGCCGAACACCTGCGCGGGGAGCTGCACAGGTCACATCCCCCGCGGCCGCGCCGAAGGAGCATCGCGATTGCGCTGCTCGTGATTGCGTTCGGCGTGCTACTCGCCACTCCCGCTTTCGGTCTGCGCGACCAGCTCGGGCACCTGTTCGGCTCCGATACGCATCCGCCCGACGGGATCCGGCGTTACTTCACGAACATGTCCGTGCACGGTCCGCAGGCCGATCCCGCCGATGTCGTCCTCGCGAACAAGGCGCGCGTGGCCACGGCGATCTTCGTCGACGATTACGGCAAGCGTGTGATCTGGTCAGCCCCAACGAAGGCCGGCGGATTCTGCACGACTGGCGGCCTCTGCGACCGCAAGCGAGAGATCCCGTTCGTGTCGACGCTGGAGATCAGCGGACCGGATTCCCGCACGGCGCCGAAGCCCGACCGCGACGTCCACGTTTTCTTCCAAGGAGCGACGGTGATCCACGGCGCAAAGGGTGTGGCCGTCACGTTCGAGGACGGGACGATCCAGTGGCTACAGCTGCAGTGGGTGCCGAGACCGATCGACGCCGGCTTCTACCTCTACGAGCTGACGAAGGAACACTGGGACTTCGGCAGGCGACCGGTCGCGTTCAGCGTCGAAGATGCAAACGGCAAGGTGCTCGCACGCGACGCGAAAGCCGCGGGCTACTTCCGCGACTCGCAGCGGGACGGCTTCGCGGCGCCGTCGAACGCGAAGCTCACACCCCCGCCCCCACCACCCGCGCCGAAGGAGCAGACGTTCGACGATCCGGCCGGCGACGCCCTAGGCTCGGCTCTCGACGTCACACACGTGCGGGTCACGGAGCGGGACCACGACACCCTCGACTTCGAGGTGACGCTCGCCGACGAGCTCAACTGGGACGAGGATGGCCCGCTCGTCGCGATCGACACCGACCGGAACCCGGACACAGGCAGCGCCTTCTACGGGACCGAGTTCCAGCTCGCCTTCGCCGGCGGCGGCAACGCGCGCGAAGCCGAGCCGGTCCTGTACCGGGCGAACGGCTGGGACTTCCAAGGGCAGCGCTACACGAGCGCCGCCTGGGGAGGCGGGCCGCACAGCGGCGTGTTCTCGATCAAGCGCTCCGTTCTCGGCCTCAAGCCCGGGCAGGGTTTCAACCTAGTCGCCGGGAGCGTCGCCAATCGCCCGGACATGGCGCCGGACTTCGGCACGTTCGTCTACCAGCCGTCGTCTGGCACGCCGCCGCCTCGGCTCGGCCGGGATCGCCGACCCCCCAAGCTGTTCGCCTACGACTCGATGGGCGTGCGTGGCGGCGAGGCGAAGCTCCACTACTGGGTGCTCGAAGGCCGCGGCTCGGCGCGCCAGGTGATTCGGATCTTCCACGGCCGGCGGCTGCTGAAGACGATCTGGACGCCGCTCGCGGCCGTCAACCCCTTCGGCACGACAGAGACGGACTGGCGCCTCCCGCCGGGCGTTCACGGCACGCTTAGGTACACCGTCCGCTCCTTCGATGCTGCCGGCAACGCCAGTACGCGCGAAGCGGCCGCGCTCGCAGTCCGCTAGCTGGCGACCGCCTCCATCACCTGCTCGGGGATGTCGAAGTTCGCGTAGACCTCTTGCACGTCGTCGTTCTCCTCGAGCGCGTCGATCAGGCGAAGGGTCTTCTTGGCCGCCCCTTCGTCGTCGAGGTTGACCGTCGTCTTCGGAACCATCGTCAGCTCGGACGAGTCGACCTCCATGCCCGCCGCCTCGATCGCCTCGCGGACGGCGGTCAGGTCCTCCGGCGCCGCCGTGACCCGGAAGCTCGAGCCGTCGCGCTCGACGTCCTCTGCCCCGCCCTCGGCTGCTGCCATCGTCACGTCGTCCTCGTCGAAGCGGTCGGCGTCCACGAGGACCACACCGCGGCGCTCGAACAGCCATGCGACCGCCCCGGAGCCGCCCAGGTTGCCGTCGTGCTTGGTGAAGGCGGCGCGCACGTCGGCTGCTGTGCGGTTGCGGTTGTCGGTCAGCGCCTCGACAATCACGGCGACGCCGTTCGGGCCGTAGCCCTCGTAGACCACCTGCTCGAAGCTGTCCGCGTCGGCGTCGGCGCCCGAGCCGCGCGCGATCGCGCGGTCGATGTTGTCCTTCGGCATCGAGTAGGAGCGCGCCTTCTCGATCGCGTTCGCCAGCGCGAGGTTCGCGGCCGGGTCGGCCCCGCCCTCGCGCGCTGCCACGATCAGCGCACGCGACAGCTTCGAGAAGAGCTGGCCGCGCTTCTTGTCCGCGGCGCCCTTCTTGTGCTTGATAGAGCTCCACTTGCTATGCCCGGACATTCGCCTCCTCCCGTACGAGCTCGAGGAACCGCTCGTGCACGCGCGTGTCGCCGGTCAGCTCCGGGTGGAACGAGGCGACGAGCACACGGCCGTCGCGCAGCAGCACCGGCTCGCCGTCGAGCTCGGCCAGCACCTCTACGCCAGGCCCCGCTTCGGCGACCCTCGGCGCGCGGATGAAGACGCCTCGCAGCGGCTCGTCCTCGCCCGCCAGCTCGAGGTCGGCCTCGAAGCTCGCGACTTGCCGGCCGTAGGCGTTCCGCGCCACCTCTAGATCGAGCACGCCGAGGTGGTTCCGGTCGAGCAGGATCATCCCGGCGCAGGTGCCCAGCACGGGCCTCGCGAACTCGCGGATCGCGTCCTCGAGGCCGTAGAGCCGTACGAGCCGCATGATCGCGGTCGTCTCGCCGCCCGGGATCACGAGCCCGTCGAGCCCGTCGAGCTGCTCGGGCTTGCGCACCTCGACCGGCTCCGCGCCGAGCTGCCGCAGCATCGTCGCGTGCTCGCGGAAGTTGCCTTGAACGGCCAGAACCCCGATCTTCATGGGGGAAAGTCTAGTGGCGGGCTAGAGCAGCTCCGCGCCATCCGCGGAGCGCCGCCGCCGCGCGAGCAGCAGCCCGATCAGCATGAAGACCACGGCGATTCCCGCGAAGGAGAGCGCCGCCGCCCACGGGTGGGTGTCGCGCCCGAACGACGTGTTGCCGAAGGCATCGACCAGCAGGAACGGGAAGAGATAGAAGAACGCGCCGAGCGCCTCGGCCGACCATTTGGCCGCGAAGTGCGCGGTGGTCTGCAGCAGCGCCCACGCGCCGAGCACGACCCAGCTCGAGCGCACCAGGCGGTCGCCGATCCAGATGTAGAGCAGGGCGACGACCCCGATCAGGATCCAGTCCCAGTCGCCGTCGTGGAAGAGCCAGAGCAGCCCGCCGCCGATCGTCAGGCCGGCCACGACGTGGAGCCAGAATGCGAAGGGACGCGTCGAGCCGCGGTCGACGGCGACCGCCCACGACAGGAGCATCAGGCCGACGAGGACCGATAGCACGGCCGTCCAGTCGCCGCCGCCGGAGAGCAGGTCGGTGACGAAGAACCAGGTGCCGGCCGCGAGCGGGAACACGAGCAGCGGGAAGCGGAAGACCGCCAGTGCAGCCGCGGCCGCGAACACGAGCGCCAGCTCGAGGAAGAGATGGGAGACGTGGAAGCCGGCGAACGGCGAGTCGGTGTGAGCGAGCCACCCGAACCAGTCGAGCAACGCCCCGAGGAAGACGACCCAGGCCGCCACGGCGCTCAGCGCCAGCAGGCCGGCCGTCACTCGACGCCCGTTGACGAGCAAGGCGAGCGCGCAGGCCTCCGTCACGAGGAAGACCAGCAGCGCCCAGCCGACGAAGCCGCCGCTCCCGTAGTCGTCCGCCTGAACGGCGAGCAGCGACCCGAGCGCGGCGAAGAGGGTCAGCCCGCCCAGATAGACGAGAAACGAGGCGCTCGACCAAGGGACGCGGATGGCGCTCACGTTGCAAAGCGTGGTTCGATCGTCGGACGGTGCTGACTCTGTTCAGCAGCCCGTTCGCGCCCTAGAATCCGCATGCGAAGTGAGAGCCGAGGTCGCCCACCCCATTCGCTCCACTCCGCTCCGCCGAGGGGGGGTCTCCGTCGGAGAGCGGCGTCTGTGGCGCTGCAGCGCCAGCGACTGCGCGCAGCCGGATTCCGAGGAGGTGCAGCGGGGCGACGCGAAGCCCGCCGCCGGCACCGCGCGGCGCGTGCTCGTCGTCGACGACGAGCGCTCGATCCGCCTGCTCTGCCGCGTGAACCTGATCGCGTCGGGGATCGACGTGATGGAGGCGTCGAACGGGCGCGAGGGCCTCGAGCTAGCACGCCAGGAGCGGCCGGACCTCGTGCTGCTCGACGTGATGATGCCGGAGCTCGACGGCTGGACCGTCGCGCGCGAGCTGGCCGCCGACGAGCAGACGCGGGAGATCCCGATCGTCTTCCTGACTGCCCGCGCCGACCCGGCCGACCGGCGGCTCGGCGCGCAGCTCGGCGGCGTCGGCTACGTCGTCAAGCCGTTCGACCCGGTCACGATCGGCGAGTTCGTCGAGAACGTGCTCGTGCGAATCGAGCGCGGCGAGCGCGACCAGCTCAAGCGCGGGATCACGTCCGACCCGGACCGGTGACCACGCCCGAGAGCTTCGAAGCCGCCGACCGAGCGCGACGACTCCAACGCGTCGCGGAGCTCTTGGCGGAGGCGGTCACGCCGCAGGAGGTGCTCGACTCGATCCTGACCGAGGGCGTCAAGGCGGCGGAGGCCCGCGCCGGCGCGATCGGCGTGCTCACCCAGGACGGCGCCAGCGTCGAGCTGCTCGCCCAACGTGGCTATGACGCCTCGTCGATGATCGGATGGTCGAGCTTCCCGGTCGAGGCCGAGGTGCCGATGTCGGAGGTGATCCGGACCGGGGAGCCGATCTTCCTCGCGTCCGTGCGAGAGCGCAACGAGCGCTATCCAGCGCTCTCCGACCAGGGCCAGCAGAGCCACGCGCTGGTGGTCGTCCCGCTCGCCGTCGGAGGCCGCGTCTTCGGCGCGATGTCTCTTTCCTTCGACCGCGACGTCGAGTTCGAGCCGGAGCGCCGCGAGATGAAGCTGACGCTTGCGCGGCAGGCCGCCCAGGCACTCGCGCGCTCGCGTCTCTACGCGGCCGAGCAGGACCTGCGCAAGCGAATGACGTTCCTGGCCGAGGCGAGCGAGGTGCTGGCTTCCTCCCTCGACTACAACGACACGCTGACGCAGGTCGCGCAGCTCAGCGTGCCCGGTCTCGCCGACTGGTGCGCGATCGACATGGTCGGGCCGACGGGCGAGATCGAGCGGCTCGCGGTGGCGCACGAGGATTCCGAGAAAGTGCGCTGGGCCTACGAGCTCCAGGTCCGCTACCCGCCCGATCCGGACGCGCTAACGGGAGTGCCGCAGGTGCTGCGCACCGGCAAGCCCGAGTTCTTCCCGTCGATCCCGGAGGAGTTGCTGGACGAGGCAATCGGCGACGACCAGGAGCTGCGGCGGATCATCGACGAGCTCGGGTTGAAGTCGACCATCTGCGTGCCGCTGATCGCCCGCGGGCGGACGCTTGGCGCGGTGACCCTGATCGCGGCGGAGACGCACCCGCCCTACACGCAGGCCGACTTCGAGCAGGCGGTCGAACTCGCGCGCCGAGCCGCCGTTGCGGTCGACAACGCCCGGCTCTACCGCGAGGCCGAGCGCGGCGCCGACGCGGCCCGGGCGCTCGCCTACGTCGCGGACGGCGTCGCGCTGCTCGACACCAACGGCCGCGTACTCCATTGGAACGCGGCCGCCGCGTCGATCACCGGCGTCGCCGAGGAGGGCGCCGTCGGCCGCCTGGTCGGCGAGGTCATGCCTGCCTGGGACGCGCTGACTTCACACGTGCCGCTGGTGCCGCCCGGCGGGGCAGCGAGGCCGGTGACCGTGCCGATCGTGATGGGCGACCGCGAGCGCTGGGTCGCCGTCTCGGGCGTCGACTTCGGCGACGGCACCGTCTACGCGCTCCAGGACGTCACCGAGGAGCACGCGCTCGAGAAGACGCGCAGCGATTTCGTGGCCACCGCCTCGCACGAGCTGCGCACGCCGCTGGCTGCGGTCTACGGCGCCGTGCGCACGCTGCGACGCGACGACGTCGAGCTGTCCGAGGCCGACCGCAACCAGTTCCTCGAGATGATCGAGTCCGAGGCGACAAGGCTGGCGAGGATCGTCGACCAGATCCTGCTCGCCGGCCAGCTCGACGCCGACGCGGTCGAGCTCGACGTGACCGAGTGCGACCTGGAGCAGGTCGCCGCGGGCGTGATCGAGTCCGCCGCCGTGCACGTGCCAGAGTCGATCTCCCTCGGCCTCAGCATCGACGGGGCCGCGCCGATCCGCTGCGACGAGAACAAGCTCCGCCAGGTGCTCGTCAACCTCGTCGACAACGCAGTCAAGTACTCGCCAGAGGGCGGCCGCGTCGAGCTGCGCGTCCGGAACGAGAACGGCTCCTGCCAGATCGAGGTCGCGGACGAGGGCCTCGGCATCCCGCCCGACGAGCACGAGCGGATCTTCGAGAAGTTCTACCGCCTCGACCCGCAGCAGACCCAGGGCGTCGGCGGCAGCGGACTCGGCCTTTACATCTGTCGCGAGCTGGTCGAGCGCATGAACGGCCGCCTGCACGTCCAGTCCGAGCCCGGCAGGGGCTCGCGGTTCACGGTCGAGCTGCCGCTCAAACGCTAGGTGCTCGACGTCCCTGACACGACGCGTCAGGCGTTGACACGGGTTTATGCTCCCCCTGGCCGTGGGGGAGCCCTTGCTGACATTCGAGACGCCTGACGGCCGCACGCTCGCCTACGCGCTGTGGGGGGAACCCGAAGACTTCCCCGTGCTCGTGTTGCACGGCACGCCGGGCTGCCGCCTCGAGCGCTGGCCGGACGAAGACGTGTATCGGCGCCTGGGCATCCTCGTCGTCACGCACGACCGGGCCGGGTACGGCAGGTCGACCCGCAGGCGCGGCAGGCGCATCGTCGACGAGGTCGACGACGTGGCCGCGCTCGCCGATCACCTCGGCTTCGAGCAGTTCGGCGTCACGGGCGGCTCCGGCGGCGGAGCACACTCGCTCGCGTGCGCCGCACGCTTGCCCGACCGGGTCGTGCGCGCCGCCTGCGTGGTCGGCGTCGCACCCTTTGGCGAGGCCGGGCTCGAGCAGGAGGACTGGCTCGCGGGCATGGACCCGGAGAACATCAAGGAGTTCGGCTGGGCGGTCGCCGGCGAGGAGGTCCTGATGCGAGAGCTCGAGGCCGAGAACGCGAAGGTCGTGGCTCGAGTGGCAGAAGACCCGTCCGCGGTGCTCGGCGACTTCGACCTGAGCGAGTCGGACCGCAAGGAGCTGACCCGCAAGGAGCGGATGCAGATCATCCGCGAGTCATGGGCCGAGCACTCGGTCAGGGGCGTCGGCGGCTGGGCCGACGACGACCTCGCACACATCCGGCCGTGGGGTTTCGACGTCGACGAGATCTCGGTGCCGGTGCTGATCAGGTACGGCGCGACCGACGTGCTCGTTCCCCCCGCGCACGGCGAGTGGCTGGCCGCGCATGTGCCGGAGTGTGTCGTCAAGATCGACGGCGTCTCCGGCCACCTGGGCTCGGACCCGACGGAGGAGATCGCAGAGTACGCACGCTGGCTGCGCGACGGCGTGCCGCCCGACGGAAGCAGCTAGTGCAGTTCGAGATCCGACCGGCCGGCGACGCGGACCGCCGTCGGCTCGCGATGCTGTTCGCGACAGTCGCCGAGGAGCGCGACGGGATCGCCACCGAGCCCCCGGTCGACGTCGATGCCTGGGCTGGGAAGTGGCGGCTCGAGGGGACGTTTCTCGCGGTCGCCGAGGGCGAGCTCGTCGGCTCGCTGAGCATCGAGGAGAGCCGCTTTGGCTTCGGCGAGCTCGGCATGGCGGTGGCGCGAGACTGGCGCGGCCGGGGCGTCGGCTCGGCGCTCGTCGCGGCTGGGATCGACTGGGCACGCGAGCGCGGCCTGCACAAGCTGACCCTGAGCGTGTTCCCGCACAATGCCGCGGCGATCGCGCTCTACCGCAAGTTCGGCTTCGTCGAAGAGGGGCGGCGCGTGAAGCACTACCGGCGGGCCAGCGGCGAGCTCTGGGACGCGCTGGAGATGGGGCTGCTGCTCTGACGAGGCTTCGGGTCCCCTCGCTCGCAGGCGTTCTAGTCGCGTCTCCGTTACCAAGCGCGATACGCCTGGCGGGAGATGAACAGGCCATGGCCAGTCCGGTTCTTGCACGTCACGCCCGTCACGCGTGATGTGCATGTGAACGGACCCAGTTGCCGGCTCTGGCCGTAGGCGAGAGTTCGGTAGGACGGCTTGTCCCCGGAGGCACCGCCGGGACAGAAGATCGTCGGCTTCCTACTCGGCGTTAGCGTGAAGCCGTGCCAGTCGCCGGACTCACAGCGACGTTGGAGCTTGGCGCCGTAGTCGGCATGGTCGAGCGAGCACTTCAGCACGGGCGCGAATCCGGCAGACCCGAGCCCCTTGGCGTTGTAGTAGCAATTGATGTTTCCGGACGGCGAGCGGAAGGCCGGCACGACTGCGCCCGCGGATGACGATGCAGCTACCGCCGCGATTACGGTTGCGACGGCGCTGTTGCTGAGGAGCGAGGGCTTCATTTGGAGCCTCCTGGTCGGGGACTCGCCCATCCTCGGTTGCCTGGGCAACAGCCAGGTCCCGGCCGCGTAACCGTTCTGCAACGGGTGCTGCCTAGGAGCCCCAGACCACCTCGATCGGCCGGTCGACCGGGAGCGGCAGGGCGGCGGCCTCGGCCTCGACCGCGTCGCGTGCTGGCCGCGAGAGCCGTCCCCAGGGCTCGACCCGCACCGTGTGTTGCGCCCGCCTCCAGGTTCCGCGGATCTCGCCGTCGACGAGCAGCGCGCCTGGCCAGACGCGGGACGTCCAGAGCCGTTCACGCTGATCCTGGCGCGGCACCAGCAACTCGCGCTCGGCTGCTTGGAGGAAGAGGAAGAAGGCATCGCCGCTCGGCAGCAGGCGCGCGGGCGCCGCGACCGTCTCGGCAGCTCGCATCGCCGGCTCGTCCTCGGCGAGGAGCCACTCGTCGCCGAGCGGCGAGCGAACTGCCAGCAGCGAGCCCTCGAGCGACGCGAAGGCGTCGGCCGCCGAGTGCCTCGAGATCCCTGCCCAGCGGGCGAAGCCGTTGGCGTCCGCCGGCCCGTAGACGTGGAGGTAGCGCCGGGCCAGCTCGCGGCGAGCGTCAGCCGGCTCGATGTTCGGTAGGTCGACCGCCCAGACCTCAGGCGCCCGCGCGCCGCCCCAGCGGATCGCGAGCGTGCCGGTTGTCGTCGCGTACCTGAGCTCGTTGCCGATTCGAAGCGCCGTCCCGAGCTCGCGGTCGGTCATCCGACGGGCGCGAAGATGCGCGTGCAACCGCTCCGCCATCTGCTCTGCGCGGCGGCGGCCCTTCTCGTCCTCGGGCAACCGCGCGAGGGTGAAGAGCGGAAAGTCTCGCTTCGGGACGACGTAGACCTGGTAGCGAGGGCCCCAGGCCTGGGCGAGCGAGGGATCCTCCCACGTCGAAGGCTCGACACCCTCGACCCGCGCGTGCAGCGAGAGCAGTGCCGCTCTCGGCATGCTGTCCTGCAGGCCGGCCCACGCCGCGCGCCGGAGCGACGCCACGCCCTTCGGCAGACGCTCGTCGAGTGCGCCGGTACGTCGCCTGAACGACAGGATCTGCCGCCGCGTGACCCGCAGTGCACCAGGCATCGGTGAGTATCTTCTAGCGCGGTGGCCACCGTCGCTTGGATCTCGGTCTCCCCGGTCAAGGGCCTCGCCCTTCGCCAGCTGGACGAGTGCGAGCTGACCGAGGCCGGCGTGGCGGGCGATCGAGCGTTCTTCCTCGTCGACGACGAGGACCGGCTCGTCAACAGCAAGGGCCTCGGCGCCCTCCAGCAGATCGTGCCGCGCTTCGAGGCCGACGTGCTCGAGCTGCGGTTCCCCGACGGCACGACCGTCGCCGAGCAGGTCGCCGTCGACGGCTCGCTCGACGCGCAGTTCTGGGGTGTGGCCGTTCCCGTCCGCGTGCTCGCCGGGCCGTGGAGCGAGGCGATCTCCGACTTCTTCGGGCGGAGCCTGCGGCTCGTCCGGGCGCCAGGGCCGGCGACCGACCGGATGCGCAGCGGCGCCGCGACCCTGCTCGGCACCGCGTCCCTGCGCGCGATCGCTCGCGTCACCGGCGTGGACGAGGTCGACGGGCGGCGGTTCCGGATGAACTTCGGCATCGACGGCCTGGGCGAGCACGAAGAGGACGAGTGGCTCGGCCGTCGTGTCCGGCTGGGCGAAGCCGTTGTCGTGCCGCAGGGAAACGTCGGGCGCTGCGCGGTGACGACGCAGAATCCCGACACGGGCCGGCCCGACCTCGACACGCTCAAGGCACTGGCCGCCTACCGGCGCGAGCTGGAGACGACGGAGCCGCTGCCGTTCGGCGTCCACGCCGCTGTCGCGAAAGCCGGCCGCGTGTGCGTCGGCGATCCCGTCACGCTGCTCTAGAGGTTCCGGGCATGAGCCGCGAACGTTCCATGGCGGTCTGCTTCGCTCTCGGATCGACCTGCTTTCTGATCGGCCCGTTTCCGGGCTACGCGCAACTCGTCGGCGAGTCGGCCGACGCGATCACGTTCTTCATCGGCTCGATCCTGTTCACCGCAGGCGGAGGGCTGCAGAGCTGGCTGGCCTGGTCCGGCCGGCACTCCCCAGGCGGAGGCGCAGGCTGGTGGGCCGCGATCGTGCAATCCGCAGGCACTCTCTTCTTCAACGTCACGACGTACGAGGCAATGCACAACGCCTTGACCAGCCCGACGTACGACAAGCTCGTCTGGCGGCCTGACTGGCGAGGGTCGATCTGCTTCCTCGTCTCAGGTGCGATCGCCTACCGCGCCTCGGCGCGTCGTGGCTGGCTGCCGGCGCGCGGCGGCACGGGCTGGTGGCAGCCGGGAGTCAACCTGCTCGGCTGCGTCTTCTTCGGAATCTCGGCCGTCGCGGGCTACGTCGTTCCGTCGACCGGGTCGATGCTCGACCAGGCGGCGGCGAACTGGAACACCTCGCTCGGGGCGGCGTGCTTCCTGGCCTGCGCGCTCGACACGTTGCACACCGACAGGGCTTCGAAGCTGCCGCACCGCCGACGAGTTCGAGCTTCGCGGGCCTAGCGCTCCCGGGTTGCCCAGGTGCCCGCGCGCTTGGCCAGCCTGACAGCCGGGCTGCCCGTGTAGCGACCGCTGATCGACCACGGCCAGAATGGCGACAGGCCGGCGCACAACCAGACCATCCAGGTGAACAGCGTGGGCGTCACGCCGAGCCGCTCTCGATTGCTTGCACCTCTACACCTCCCGTCCGCCCCCGCGGACTCTCACCTAGATCCTGTGACGGGATCGCCCCGCCGTCAAGGGGGAGCTACCAGCCGCGGGTCTCGAGCAGCTCTTCAGGCCGCAGCGAGCCGGCGGCGAGGCCGCTCATCGCGTCGCCCAGACCGCTCGAGACGCGGGCCAGGATCTCAGGATCCTGGAAGTGCGTGGTCGCCTCGACGATCGCCTTCGCCCGCGGCGAGGGCTCGTCGGACTTGAAGATCCCGGAGCCGACGAACACGCCATCGGCGCCGAGCTGCATGCAGAGCGCCGCATCGGACGGAGTGGCGATCCCGCCCGCCGTGAACGTGACGACAGGCAGCTTGCCGTTCTCGGCCACCCACTTGACCAGCTCGTAGGGCGCGCGCAGTTCCTTCGCCTCGGCGTACAGCTCCTCGTCCCGAAGAGCCGCCAGCCGGCGGATGTGGCCGAAGACCGAGCGCATGTGCGTGACCGCGTTGACGATGTCGCCCGTGCCGGCCTCGCCCTTGGTGCGGA
>Ga0308176_10001554_pt1 | contig 14451 bp, 13 predicted proteins | sample PhyCR2_3_FD_203890 | JGI IMG/M metagenome (GOLD analysis project Ga0308176, IMG submission 203890) | Soil microbial communities from UC Gill Tract Community Farm, Albany, California, United States - DLSLS.C.R2 | ecosystem: Environmental > Terrestrial > Soil > Agricultural land | place: USA...
TGAACGGAAGAAAACCGGTTCTCTCTATGGGCTTCGCAATACGTACAAGCAATTGGTTCCGGATGGGAAGCCGTTTCGGATTCGTGTTGGCGTACGCGGCAAGAACGTTCAGGTTCGATTGAACGACGAACTACTGGTCGACTATCTGGAGCCAAGCCCACCAGTACCACGTTGAAGAATGACGCTGGCGCCCGGCGATGGTTGCGTTCGATTGCGGGCAGGCCTGTGTTCTATGGGCTCTATGCCGCAGCGCCACACTGGACAAGAGCAATCTCTCGAACAACCGCACGAGCATTTGATTATGTCGTGGCAGATAGTCGGAGCTGGACCGATAGCAACAACCGGAGAGTTCGGTTGTGGATCCCGGAGGAGGCGAAAGCCATCACTGACCGGCAACAGTTTCTGAATAGCCTCTTAGCCAGACGATCGAACGCCTCAACAGTCAGCCTATTGATATTTACGCGTCCCCGACATATCTCCCGTCGAGCTTGAGAGCGGAGGCGGGCCAACTGTGGACGGAGGAAAGAATGGACAGACTCATCGATGTTCTCGCCAAAAATCAGGTGGCCATCGAGATCAACACACCAGAGCAGCTGCCTAGCCGAGCTTTCATCAAACAAGCCAAACAGGCGGGTTGCAAATTTGCATTTGGAACGGCTAACAAAAACGCTGCTGAATTGAAGCGCTCAGAATACGGTTTACAAATGGTGAAGGCCTGTAAGCTCGGTTGGCAGGATTTCTTTGTACCTGGCGCATGGTGGCCCAAAGCTGTGGATCGGCGCTGGCTCGCTTAACGTTGCGCAATTGAACATATTCACAAGAGCGAAGAAACAGCCGGCGGCATTCACGCCGTGGGTCTTGTTGGCGATTTCTGCGGCCAATATGTCTGGGCAGAACGCGGCTCCGCCCGCCAGCGGCACTCGGTCGACGAAGCTGCCTCCACTTCCCGCGCCGCTCGGAGTGCCGAAACCTGGTCCGGCGACTGCTAGTCCTTATGTTCCATTGCCCATACTGCCGGGTGGTATCGTGATTCCCATCTATCCGCCCGGCTCGCCTTTCCTTAAGATGGACCGGGTTCGCGAGCCCGAACAGTACAACATGAGCGAGACCGTACCGGGCCGAATTAATAGCATTGTGAATATTCACAACCCCTCGATCGAAGTCCACCGTGTCGATCGAAATCTAAACACGGGTGCGGCTGTGATCCTGGTCGCGGGCGGTGGGCACAGGACGCTGAATGTCGGCAGCGAGAGCGCCGATTTCGTTCCATTTTTCTATAACTACGGAGTGAACACCATCATCCTTCGGAATCGGCTGCGCCGTGACGGCTACAATCCGCAAACAGATGCAGTGAATGACGCTTTCCAGGCGATTCGAGTGGTGCGCGCTTACGCACAAGAGTGGGATATAGATCCGAAAAAGATTGGCATTATGGGTTTCTCCGCTGGCGCCGAGTTAACTGCTGCGACGGCTGTGCTGTTTAAGAGCTTCGACCAGGCAAATGCAACGGCCGACGATCCGTTTGCAGGAACTAGTTCACGGCCCGACTTCATGGGAATCATTTATCCCGGTCCCTCACCATTCGCCCCAGGCCGCACTCCGCCTCCGATTCCGCGCAATGTCCCGCCGGCCTTTGTCGCCACTGGCGGTTCGGGAGACCGGGTTCACGCTGTTTGGGCAATGGAATATTTCAGCGCGATGTTGGCTATGGGTGTGCCGAATATAGAGATGCACATCTATGGCAATGGCCGCCACCCCGGCGACCCGTTACCTGACGGCAGCCGCATGAGCGGTGGGCTAACGGATCGCAACAACACACCGTTTGGGAAGTGGCAGTATCGCTTCATTGACTGGTTTCGCGATCTCGGGTTTCTGCAAAAGCCAGGCGTGGAAACCAAAGCCGAGAAGGACGTTACCACCTTCCTGAGCTCACCTGCTACTTCAATGAACTCGGCCGCTGCAGCCCCTGGCAGCGCCCCTCCCCGCAAACCGTGATCAACGCGCGATTCGAGGTTCCCGCTCTCAACGGTCCGAGGCATGGACTGAAAAGTCCAACCGCGATTCAGGTTCCGAGATACGGGGTCTGCCGGCCTGCAGTTCACGTTCAGGACCTCGAAGAGGAGGGCGGCTTGCGGTTGTTTAAACGGTTAGCGCGAGAGGTGAAGCTGAACCCGGCAGAGTTGCTCGCCGTCAGGCGGGAACGCTGCGCATCCGTCTGGCTCCCCCTCAGCATGAACCGCATTGCTTAGACACGCTGGTCTCCACGTTCAACTGCGTCCCGGATGCGCGTCGTTTGGGCTCAATCATTTTAGCCCTTGAGACTGGCTTCTTGGCGGTAGAATGGCCGCTGAAGAATGCCCCAAATATTGATCGTCACCGGCGATGCCGGAGAATCGTACGAAGCTCTTTACGCCGTTCATCGGTTTCGCGAGGAACAGTGGAGTGTCGCCGTTGCTGCTCCTTCGGTTCGTCGTCTCCACCTCGTGATGCATGATTTTGAGCCGGGATGGGACACCTACGTCGAACGTCCCGGTTATGGTCTAGAGGCCGATGTGTCCTTCGAGCAGGTAAAGGTGCGCGACTACGAGGCCGTGCTCATCCTGGGCGGCCGGGCTCCTGAATACCTCCGCAACGATCGACGTTTGCTCGACCTCCTCCGCGAATTCGAGGCGCAGCAAAAGTGGATCTTCGCTATTTGCCATGGTGTCCAGATCCTTGCTGCTGCCGGCCTCACGAAAGGGAAGTGCATTACTTGTTATGAGCACGTCCGCTTCGAAGCCGAGCAAGCCGGTGGTACATTTGTAGCCCAACAAGCCATTCGCGACGGCCGCATCGTCACGGGACAGACTTGGCAATCCCACCCGGAATTCTATCGAGAAGTATTTGCCTGCCTCCTGCAAGAAGTCGATGCCGCTCGATCCTGAAGTTCAAACGGCGCTCTGAACTACGACTTCGTCACTCCAGACCCACGCTGCTCGAGAGGTCTGATTGAGGAGACGACAAACTGGGCTTGAAGATCTGGGGAGGTGGATTTCTGTCACGAGGCGACTGGGTTGCGGCTACGGCATTTATCGGCAACTCCCGCACAGCACGGTGAGCGCATGAAGACAGATCCACGCGATTGCGAGAAGCCCGTTATCCTGCATCGAGCGGGAGATTTGACGGCGTCTGGATGCGAGACCCAACGCATAAAGCGTACGAGATCAAGTGCGTGCGCGAGTGGGCCAGACAGCAGTTGTGCGCTTTCCTTCTTCGACAAGGCGGACGTATATGGCAGGCAAGTGCTGGACAGACCGTCATCGTTTCTGGATTGCAAAGCAAACATTGAGCTACACGCGCACCAGATGGTTTTCAGGATCACGTAGAGACCGTCTCGAGATTTCCCATCCCGGATCGGAAAGGCAGGCAGGGAAGGGAAGAGGCCGCGAAAGTGGCCTATCGCTCATGCGAGAAAGATCCCTGCATTCTCTGCGACTGTCTCTGCTTAACGCAATCGTTACACTCCTCCAAAATGTTCCCCTGAGCGTTACGGGCGCCCATTTTCGGGACGCTCCAAGGGGATTGGAGAATTTCAAATATATCGAAACACTCTATGACGCGAGCACCATGTCCGGCAAGCTACTTCTGCCCTTTGAGGCCCGCAACTATCTCAGCTACGCATCCTACAAAGACTCGCTCGCGTTTGTCTATCCTGATGCGCCCGTCAGCCCCGAGGTGTTTTTCAGGCCATTGTGGATTGCGCAATGCGGCATTGCGAAGTGTTTGGGAGAGGCCAAGCACGGGAATGGCAGTTCAAACACCAGGAGCAATCTGTGGTTTGGCGGGGCGAGGTTTGCGAGATCATTCACGATCTCCATTCAAGCCTCCGCAGGCGCAAAACAATGAACCCAGTTGCTGGCTGGCTCTACGGCCAATGGGCTGTGCTGAAGACTCGGGGATATTTCTGTGAAGGCCATGAACGGACATAGGCCAGGAAGCACATCGCGCCGAAGTGGGTGTCCGTCTTAATCAAGATAGGTTGATAGGTTGACCGACCGAGTGTTGAACCTACAACTCTTCGCTTCACTGCGAAGAGCGCCGCGGGGGAGACTGCAGCAGCAAAGGGAACCCCTCAGTCCCTCATGGCGAACTCGCACGAAGGCTGAGCTGGGTCAGCAAGTTGCCGAACTGAGCGTGACCGCGAATAGGATCCAGACGTGAGTCAATCTTCAGCATGAATAGCAAGATGTCGCGCGTCTGCCAACACTCATCCAAGGCTCGAAGAGCAAGATCGAGCGCGTCGACTCCGATGTAAACGACGCTTTTCCAGTAGGGCGAAACGTATCGCTGCTTCGACATCTCGTTCAATTTCCATAGCGCCTGGTATGCCATCTCCTGATGTCCGACCAAGGAGTAGGTATGCCCCAGGGCAGCCACGGCGGCGGGATTCTGACCTGAGCAAAGATGCGAGTTTTGAAATTCAACGATCGCCTCCTCCATCATGCCCGTCGCCTCGTAAGCCAGACCAAGGATGTGCTGGGCTACCGGGAGTCTGGGATCCAGAGCGAGCGTCTTCCACGCTTGCTCAATGGCTCCCGAGAAATCCTGTGCCAAGTAGAGGATGCCGGCCATCTCCGTGCTGATGACCAGCGACAGGGGGTCCAGAGTCTGCGCACGCCGAATCTCTGTCAGAGCCTCCTGGACGCGGTCCGTGATGGCCAGAAGAGTGGCATAAGCCTGGTGGATTCCGGCGTGGTCCGGATTTCTTTGCAGAGCCCGAAGACACTCCACCTCAGCGCCCTGCCAATCACGGTCGAATAGTCGTTTTATGCCAGCCAACGAGAGGCGTACATCCGGGGACTCGTGGTTGATCCGAAGCGCAGCAAGGATCCACTTTCTGGCCTTAAAATGAGCATCGTCAGGAGACATGATGCCCAGAAGGGCACCGAGGCAGTACGCATCTGCGAGCGCCGCGTATGCGGATGCAAAGCTCGGCTCTTGCGCGATTGCCGATTCAAAATAAGCAATGCTTTTTCGAAGATCATCCTCATTGAGCTTGTTATAGAAGAACTTCCCTTTCAGGTAGTCCTGTTTCGCTTCGAAGGAAACAATTTCGTCGCTCGCACGGTTATCAGTGTTTTCGACGGTCGGCTCCGCATGACTTATCACTTCGACCGGCATGAGAAAGCGGTAACCAAGGCCTGGTAACGTTTCTACGAAGCGGCAGTTTTTAGGCGAATCTCCCAAAGCCTCACGAAGCGTGTTGACCGCAGTATTTAGTCCACTGTCGAAGTTCACGTGCAGATTAGGCCAGAGGTGTTGCGTCAGTTCCTCTCTCCTCACGAGCAGGCCTGGTTTCTTGAGCAGCAGTTCGAGTACTTGAAAGGGCTTATGCGGAAGCTTGATCCGGATTCCCTGCTTTCGCAATTCACGTACGTCGAGATTCACTTCGAAGGTGCCAAATCGGAGCCTAGGTGAAGTCACCGAGGAATGAGGTGATGCATTGTTTTTCTCGTCAACCATACCGTGCCATAGACCAGAGACAACTTCGATGAGCGTGACTGGGATCTGCCGCCCTCGATATAGGGACTAAAACCCTTCCAAAGCAGCCCTTTACGACTGGAGTTTTTCTTGATCTGTTCTTGAGGGTCAAACTCACCGATTTATTCGTACGAGTCGGTATACGGATCCGGCTACAGCATGGTTCCGTGAAAGACCGCAAAGGAGATCAGTCGTGTACTTCAAAACAAGTCGTGTTTTCGCTCTTGGCGCGCTTCTCACAGTGTCAGGGTTGGTGGCGTCACCAGCGCGCGCTCAAGCGGCAACTTTTCATCTTCCGTTTAGAGTGCAATGGGGAAGGGTGACGCTGGACCCTGGCGAGTACAAGCTTTGGGCACCATTAGGCGCGTCGGGTGGCCACATGATTCAACTCGTAGGTCCCGGTAAGCATAGCGCCATCATTGTGCCTGCCGTCACCTCAACTGAGCCAGCGACGAATCACAGTTACTTGGAATGCGTAAAGATTAACGGCACCTATGTTGTAAGGCGCTACGTGACCGCAAACACCGGTGAAGTGTTCAATTTCGGAGTTGCCAAAGCTGAGCCCGAGCGCGAGACGAAGGCTTCAGTTTCCGCGCTGGTAATCCCTCTTGACAGAAGTGCTAAATAGTCACTGGCTGGGCACGTCCGACAGATTATCGATTTGAACCGGTATCTGGTGTCGTTTCGCCCGGCCGCGGGCGTCTTACCTCCCGAGCCAAACGCCACACTTTTGAAGGCAACATTGCGCATGCCGAGTCCCATTTTCGAAACGGGCTATTCAACCGCGCCGGAATCGTAAGTAGGATTGGTAAAGGTGGAGTGGTATGTCCTTGAAAGTTTGGCGTTTCGCTTGTATCTATCTGGTACCCATTACGCTGGCGCTCACCTTCAGTCATGTGTTAGCGATGTCGCGTAAGCTCCAGTATGGGCAGGCATTGTACGCGAGTGTGCAACACACTATGCACTTGTATTTTGCTTCGGTTGGCGCGCGTGCCGAAATCGCCGCTGTGGTGTGTCTGACTGTGCTCTGCTTTCTGGCACCAAGCCGTAGAAATATCTTTCGTCTGGCTCTGGGCGCCACAATCTGCGTGACTGCTGGGCTCGTCGTTTGGCTTGCGGTAGTTGCGCCGGCTAATGCGCAAATGGCTCAATGGGCCACGGTTCCGCTACCGAACAATTGGGAATCCACTCGCAGACACTGGGAATTCGGACATTCAGCCTCGGCGATACTCCACCTGATCGGTTTCGGAGCATTGATTACTTCCGTGCTGTTGAGCCTGATAGCAGAGCGGGGTGCGTGGAGCAGGGTGGGGCACATGGATTAACCGCGAGCCGGTTTGAACCAACGCATCTTTGCGTGGGTGCTGGCGCGGTTCAATCGTAGGTAGGAGGAGTTTGCCGCTCCGTACAAGGAACGGCTATCTACCGGATTATCGGGAACGCTGCTTGAGATCGGGCCAGGAAGGGGGTTAATCTGCATTACTTTCGCGAGACACACTGCGCTGGATCGGCGTGGAACCGAAGGCGTTCATGAGCCATACCTACGTCAGGAAGCGGCACGGTCAGGCGTTTCAATTGACCTTCGAGCGGGCACCGCTGACCACCTACCAGTTCTCGACGGCAGTGTGGACGCCGTGATTAGCACCTTGGTACTTTGCTACGTCCCGGTGTACCGGTGGTAAGCCCATAGATTGTGGGTTTTGCACTTAAACCTTGAGCAGCATACAGCCGCGGAGTGGCTGCTGATTCGGCAGAATTGCTTGCGGGCTGATCGGACGCGGGCCCGGCGCTTTATCGACCTGGTCCGTACGCGGAAATAAGCGCTCTCGACTGTTGTTTCCGGATCGCGGTCACTCGGGAGCTGAAGACGGCTCTTGAACTCCTGGATAAGTTCTGCTCAGAAGCGATAGCACCCCAAGCTGGGTCGTAGCATGTCCAGATTACGTGTTAGCTGAGTTAACGCTGTATGACACTTTTGGCAGGCAGGGCTCTGGTACTCACGTGACGCAAAGACCGCTGTCCTTGGCCAGTGCAGTCCATCTCGTTAGAACAACAATTTCAATGCAAGCTGAATGTTCCGCCCCAGGCCCGCACTGTTGATGACACCGAAGGTTCCCGAGCCGAAAGAACCACCGGGAGCGCCAAACGCTGCCGTGTTCGTGATGTTGAAGGCCTCTCCGCGAAACTGGAATCGCATGCTTTCTCTGAACGGAAATTCACGGTGAATAGCGAGATCCAGGCTCTCCCGTCCCGGTGCGTGCAGCACATTCCTCCCGAGATTCCCATAGGTATAGAGCGGCTGCGTGGCAAAGCACGAAGTATTAAACCATCGAAAAACACTCTGTTGAAAACCTGAAGTCGGGTCACATACGACGTTGGGTCGATCGCTCCCGCCGGTGTTCGATCGTCCGGCCGCATTCGTGATATCGAATGGGAGACCGGTGGTCAAAACGGCTATCACATTAATTCCCCAATCCCTTGCCAGCATGGCCCCAAAGCTCTTGGAGCCCTTGCCGAAGGGCAGCGCGTAATCACCCATCAAAGTGAAGCGATGCCGCAGGTCTAAGAAAGAATTTCCGTATTCGGCCCGACGATCCGTTCGAAGAGTTGATTCATCATCGAGGCTGTGAGCCCACGTATAACTCGCCAGAATAGTGAGCCCGCGTTGATAGCGATGTTCCAGCGACGTCTGTAACGCCTGGTAGTTGGTGTTATACCAGGGTGCCGCAATTCCTATCGAGGATACATTCGGGAATACTGAATAATACGGTGTCCTGGGAATGATAGTCCCCGGTCCTGGAGGCGCCAAGTCTACGTTCACGGCGCCGTTGAAGATGTACTGGTGGCGTCCCAAGGCGCCCACGTAGCTGGCCGTTGCTACCCAACCGTTTCCAAACTCCTTCTGGAGAGTCAGATTGTATTGCTGAACGTACGGCGTCGCTCCGGAAAAGGAAACGCCTGTCAAACTCCCGGTCGGGTTCGTCGGGCTCGTGGGGGCCGGCCTTGGGAGGCCATCTGAAATCGAGTTCACAGGTGTCAGCGGCGTAGCGTTAATCGTGAATAAGCTGACGAACGGCGGGTTGCGCAGAGCCATCGAGCTTGCAATCATATTCGGCACGAAGCTGATTCCGTAGCCGCCGCGCAATACTGTCCCGTGTCCTAAAGTCGCTGCAAATCCGAAGCGGGGAGCGAAGTCCCGCCGGTCGGGCTGCACACCAGCCGATGCGGACACGCCATTCTGACCGGCGATGATTATTTTCCCTGCTGTCAGATCCACGTTCGAAATGCGATTCGCGACTTCGGTATTGGGCCCGTAGTAGTCGTAGCGCAGCCCCAGGTTCAAGGTCAGCCAACGCGTCGCATGCCAGTCATCTTGCACATAGCCGGCCGCCTCCCAGTTTCGATAGCCGGGGCTGACTAGATACTTGCTCCGGGTCGTCGAAGCCGGAAATCCGAGCAGCAAAGACGCAACTGCGTTGCCGCTACCCGCCGTCGCTCCGGAAGGATCATTCGTAAAGTTGGAATCGAAGTTAAACTGTCCGCGCGCCGTTGGACTTTGGAAGGCGTCCGTCTGCCGCCTCCGTAAATCGGCTCCAAATTTGATGCTGTGCGTGCCGCGAACATACGTGAAGTTGGCGATCTCCTGAAAGAGATTATTGGTTGTCAGAATCGGTATGAAGCTCGCATCGCCAAGTGTTGTCAGCCCGCTGGTCTGAACAATGGAAAGGCCCGAGCTGTCATCATCAATATTCACACCATTAAGGCCGACCTGCTGCGACGTCGTCTTTCCGTAGTTCACAGGAAGGGAGCGAACCACATAGCGGCTGAAGTCGGCTTTGAGTTCCATCACGAGACTGGGGCCAAAAACGTGAACATCGTTGAGCTGAGCGCTCTGCGCCCGCTGTGCTGCGGTCCCGGACCGTCCCTGGTCGCAAACCGGATCGAGGCCATTCGGTGCAGTCGGGCACCCCTTAGGAATGACCGTGTTCGTGTTGTTGAAGGAGTAGCGCGCGAACGCCGTGTTGGAATCGGAAAATCTGTAATCCACCTTTGCGTCGAACGTATCGTTGTTCTGGGTCTTCACCGGTTGGTAGGTATAGTTGTTGACCAGTCCAGCGCTCGTCGGCAGCGGATACAGATTCATCAGATTTTGTGAGACCGGATTGATCCGGTTTGCGGGGATTTGATTCCCGGCGAACGCCGTGCGAGTGGTCCCCCGGGTAGTGAGTGGGTCAAATATGGGACTGAGCCCTGCAAAGTTCCCCTGCCGTTCTGCCTGAGTTGGCACCGAGTCCACAAACGTCTGCCCCTGGCTGATGCGAAGCCCTTCATAATCCCCGAAATAGAAGATGCGGTTTTTCTTGATTGCGCCGCCATTGCTGCCCCCAAACTGGTTCTGATGATAGGATGGCTTCACAGCGGAGAAAAAGCTTCTTGCGTCGAGGTGCTGGTTGCGGAAAAACTCAAATAGGGAGCCGTGAAAAGCATTCGTTCCCGACTTCGTCACAAAGTTGATGACGCCGCCGGCCGTCCTTCCAAATTCCGCCGAGTACAGGCTGGTCTGCACTTTCATTTCTTGCAGCGCATCCACTGACGGCTTGACAATCACAGTGCCAATGAACCGCTCGTTATCGTCCACTCCGTCGATCGTGAAGTTGTTAAAGCTTGTGGGCTGCGCATTGACCGAAACGGCGGAAGTCAAACGGCGGTCATCCGGCCGCGTCCCGCTTGGTAGTCCGGTCGGTTCTCCTTCGGCTGCCCCGGGAGCGAGCTGCGCCAAGACGACGAAATTCCTTCCATTCATGGGCAGGTTCTGCATTGCTTGTGTTCCGACCAGGCTGCTCAGAGACGAAGTTTCCGTCTGCAATGCCGGAGAGGCCGCCGTTACCTCAACGGACTGCTCCAGATTGCCCACTTGCAATTGCACATCCTGGCGCAGCCGGTCACCGATTGCCAGACTGACCAGCGGAACCGTCCAGGTCTTAAATCCCGCGGTAACCGCCTTCATGCTATAGCGACCTACGGGAAGCTGACTAATTGCGTACTCACCTGACTTGTCGCTTTCGGTAGAAAAATCGGCGCCTGTGTCGAGGTTGTGGATACTGACTTTCACGTTCGGCAATACGGCGCCCGATGCATCCGTGATGGTTCCCACGACGTCAGCGGTCGTCCGTTGAGACCAGAGGGGTCCAGCGAACAGGGCAAGAATGGAAACGACCAGCGGAACAAAACCGGAATGACGGGAACACGACATAGCGATTACCTCCCGAAGAGTGACGATGACCGGCTCTGATGAGCCATGCCGTGCCTCGATGACCACACGGTTCAAGTGGAGAGTATCACAAAGTCACAACATAGTTGCATCGATGCGGACCTCCTGCTGAAGTTAGTCTCGATGCGATGTTGTGTAACGTAGCAGCGTTGCCAAACTCCTTCCGGCAGTGCTTCTTGAATGCGTCGGCGCAGACCGGCACGATCATCGCTGACCACCAACTCCACTCCGTGCAATGAGCTCTGCCGTAAAGCGGCAGCAGCTCCTTACAGGCGAGCACCGATGCGACGTTACCGCACGTTGCCAGCTGAGTTCTCAAGAACGACGTTCGACAGCACGGCGGTATCAGACTTATCGGGCAGGTGCGAACAGAAGCCGATACCGACATAAAACGGTTCCGTGAAGTGCAGGGAAACTGGTGGGCCCAACTGATGCATTGGTTCTCCCCTCAGGCTGACGAACATAGCAATGGAGTCGCTGCGCTTTTCAAGGCCAATCCGCTTTGCCATCACCTTCGCTAAAACGCCTCCGAACCGGTATTGCATGTCGGTGATGAGAGTTCCTCGTTCCGGACGCTGAGCGAGATGGATCATGCCCGTTCCGTGCTCCGCTACCATGGCCTCCTTCGAATCATCGTCGAGACTCTGGCGAACGATCAGGATTGCCTTGCGATCGTTATACCCGTTCGGGTTCGGAAACGTTGCGTCCGCCGCGAGCGAGAAGTCTCCAGACATCTTCTTCCACAGGAAGCGGAACTCGTCTCGTGTGTACCAGACGTTATAACCGGCGGAGTTGATCGTGTACTGTTTGGTGGACGGGTCGTAAGTAGCGCTGCCCGGCACAACAGCACTTCCGATGTCTGACTCGCCTTCGAACAAGCCGATGGCTGTATCGACGGTTCTGGGAGGCCTGTGGAAGTCTGCCGGAGGCGGGATTTGTTTGTGAGTGGGTGAGCCCGGCTGAGCCCAATCGGGCACAGCCGATTGTGCCGCAGCAGTGCCGCCTGTCTGCGGATAAAGCAGCAAGGGTGCGCCACGACCAACAAGAAGCAACGAGGGCACGATTACTCGTCGGAGGTAGGGAAAGCTGAAGGAGTTTTTCATAGAACGATCCTGGGCCGCTTTATCGGGCTAAAACCGCAGCCCTGAGAGATAGCTGTAGCTAGCTCGCAGGCTCTCGAGCGGGTTTCCCGGGGTCTGGTCTTGCTCGACCAAGAAATGGTTCGCGCCGATCGATTTCGCAGTACTCAGGATGGCAGGTATGTCCACAGTTCGCGCTGGGTTCACGCTGGCGGTAGTCCCCGTCGATATGGCGCATACCAATTACGGCTTGGCCACTTTGTCTTGTAAGCCGCGATCGGAAGGTCGTCCTGAGTTCGTATCGTCCAGACCAGCAACTCCTGCAACAGCCTGTCGCGTTCAGCACTAAACGATCCATTTTCAAACAAGTTTGTCAACTCATAAGGATCAGAGGAAAGATTGTAAAGTTCGCCGTTGCCCATCATGTCGAACAGCAGCTTCCACTCTCCCATCCGCACCATCTTCAGATTCCCGCTTTGCGTCACCGCGTTCAAAGTGTCGAACCCTAGCTTTTCAGAGCCCGGCGGACGTAGATGTGCCGTCGAATATGGGACGTGATCATCCTCGTCGTAATACATGCCCCCAAACCCGACTTCACTGTAAACGCTCCGAAACTCTTCTTTGGGATAGCTCTGCCCCCGCAGCATAGGCCACAAGCTCCGACCTTGCGCACCGTGCGGGATCGGGACTCCGAGCGCTTCGCAAATCGTCGGCATCACATCCGATGTAGAGACAAAGGCATCGCTGACCTTATGCTGCGCCACTATACCGGGCCCCGCCCAGATCATGGGAATACGCGTCAGGTCTTCGGGCATGCCGACGCCCTTGCGCATCACACCGTAGTCGCAGAAATAGTCACCATGGTCGGAAAGGTACAGGACGAGTGTATTCTCCGTTAACCCTTTTCCGTCGAGAAAAGTAAGCAGCCGCTTGATCTGATCATCAATAAGACGAAGCATCCCAAGGTAGTTCGACCTTGTTCGCCTCCAGTGCGAATCATAGCCGGGATACGTACTCTCCTCGAGACCTCGCAGCCAGTGCCACTTGAAACCTTTCGAGTCGAGAGCCTCCGGTCCGACTGCGCGCTGCGGGACCTGTTCGGGAGGAAACATGCTGAAGTACGGCTCCGAAACCTGGTAGGGGTTATGCGGCTCTGGAAAGCTCACCCATAATGCAAACGGCCGGTTCCCGGTTGTCTCGATGAATTCGAGGGCGTCCGATACGATCCGATAGGGATGTTGAGCCTCCGGTGGAAACGGGGAGGCCTCATACTCATCCGCGAAGTTTTCCTTCACCAGCCACTCATCGAACGTAACCACTTCCTTGGAAGCCTTGGGCGGCTTCCAACCTTGGGCGTGAGTATACGCGCGCCAGAAATCGAGGTCCCCTGGCTTGAGGTACGTATGATTTTTGCCCGCCAACCCGGTTCTATAGTCGAGATCCTTGACTACACCGAAGAGATCCTTCTCGAAGATCGCGTGCGCCGCCGCGCTGTTTTGCCGCACACGGTGCGCGTGCGGCCAGCGGCCCGTCAACATGCTGATGCGAGCGGGGACGCATAGTGGAGCAGGCGTGTAGGCGCGCTCCATCCGCACTCCCCTTTCGGCCAAACCGTCCAGAGTGGGCATCACGTCCAGAGGAAATCCCGAGCCCTTCGTCACTGCCGCATGGTGCTGATCGGACATGATGATGAGGATGTTGGGCCTGCTTGGGCTCGGCTGACCCTGCGCTTGGACCGGCGCGCCCGCCGATGTCGTGCCCACCTCCGGCGACAGGGCCGACACTGACGCTAAGCGAAGAAACTGTCTGCGATCCGGCTTGTCTTCGTCCGAGCCTTCACTCATTTTTGACGGACTCATACATGTGAATTGGCGGCGATCAGTAGTACATCTTCAATCCGAACTGGATTTGACGAGGCGAATTTTGCTGTGAGCTGACAACTCCGAACTGCGCATTTCCAAACACCTGACCTGGCAGAGCGAAGTTGGGCGTATTGGTGAAGTTAAACATCTCGGCCCGAAATTCCACCCGGACCGCTTCTCGAATCGGGAAGTTCTTAAATATGGAGAAATCCCAGGCCCGAATGCCATCGGCACGTACATTCGGGAGTACACGAGGTCCGCTGCCGAACGTGAAAGCGGCCGGTTGACTAAATGCGGCCGTATTAAACCAGTGCGCCAGTTTGTCAGTGGTAGATCGGTCCCCGTCGAGATTCGGATCTGTCCCGTTGACATTCGGGCGCTGCGCAGCGGAAAAGGATTGGCTGTTATTCTGCGCGTTCACGATGGCAAGCGGCACGCCGGTCGAGAACGTGAGAATACCGTTAAGTTGCCACTGAGCTAGCAGCAGGTCGAGCGGACGCGCAAGATGCGCACCGAAGGCCTTCCCGCGTCCAAATGGAAGATCGTAGACATAGCTCAGCACCAGACGCTTGCTGACGTCCTGCGACGCGACCGACCGGTCGGCATGAAAATTGTAAACATCCTGGTGGGTGGGCGCCGGACCGAGGAAGCCCACACTCTGGGACGTATCCTCGATCAGCTTACCTCCGGTGAAGGAGGCGAGCAGAGTCAGACCGGC
>Ga0308176_10001555_pt1 | contig 14449 bp, 12 predicted proteins | sample PhyCR2_3_FD_203890 | JGI IMG/M metagenome (GOLD analysis project Ga0308176, IMG submission 203890) | Soil microbial communities from UC Gill Tract Community Farm, Albany, California, United States - DLSLS.C.R2 | ecosystem: Environmental > Terrestrial > Soil > Agricultural land | place: USA...
GGCGGTACACGATGCGCGCGTCGCTGCGCTCGATCACGTCCGTGGCGCCGCCGATCTTGTCGTGCGCAGCGTGCGCTACCGCGATGCGCGCAGGCAGCCGGTCGGGCAGCGTCGCCGCGAGCCAATGTGCATCCCGCGCCCACACCTCGCGTGAATGCCACCACGCCGTGAGCAGCCGGCGCAGCGCGGCGACCTCCGCCGGCGTATCGGTCCAGCGCGTGCTGCGGGACAACGCGATCGCCGGAATGCCATGGAACGTCGCCTCGCGCGCGATCGCAATCGTGCCCGAATAGGCTGCATCCTCGCCGACGTTGCGCTTGTCGTTGATGCCCGAGAGCACGAGGTCGGGCGGCTGTCCGGCGCACACGATGGTGATCGCGGCGATCACGCAATCGGCGGGTGCGCCGGAGCAGGCATATACGCGCTCGGTGCGCTGCGTGAGCGCGAGGTCGCGGTCGAACGAGATCTGGTGGCTGGCGGCAGTCCACTTGCGCTCCGGTGCGACGATCCATACGTCGTCGCTGACCGCGCGCGCGACATCGGCGAGCAGCGCGAGCCCCGGGCCATCGATGCCGTCGTCGTTGCAAAGCAGGATGCGGACGGCTCGCACGTCACAGCTCGATGCGATTGCCCGTCAGCGCGTCGACGCTGAGCGCGGGCACATGCGCGGCCAGGCGCGCAAGGCCGGAGGGGTCGCACGAATGTCCGAGCACGAGGTGCGCGCCGGTGCGCGCGGCGACTGCAACGTTTTCCGAGCGGGTGGGATGCGTCGGCAGGCGGATCCAATCCGCCTCGCCGCCCGCGACCATGCGCGCACCCGGGCTGCCGTCGGGCAGGTGGCCCGTGAACAGCACCGGATGGCGAACGTTGCGCGCCTCCTCGAGCAGTGCACGCGCCGGACCGGCGAGCCCCATGGCGTCATGACACAGGAGCGGCGCCGCGGGCAGCGGCATGCCTTCACGCCAATCGCGCGCGAGGGCGAGCCGTGCGGTGAGCGCGGCATGCGCGCCTGCTGCAAGCGAATCGTGGTCGGCGGCCTGCGCCACCAACGCCTCGCGCAGACCGGGTGCGAGCCACGCGGGACCGGGCAGCGCCACGAGCAGCTCGGCAGAGCGCCCGTACAACGGCGTGGGCAGCATGCAACCGCGCGCATGCCGCTGCACCCAGGCGGCCACCTGCGCTGCGCGCGCGTGCATCGATACGTCGTCATCGGCATACGACGCGTCGAGCGCAACGGCATCGCAGCGCGGCAGCGGATCCATCGCGAAGACCGGGCTCGCCGGGACCATGTCGCCGCAGTAGCCGAAGCGCACCGCGCCGTCGTCGACGACGCACCACACGCCGCCGGCAACGTGACCCGAGCGGCCGAGCTCGATGCGCAGCGGGCCGAGCGCAAGCGGCGCGCGCGGCTGCAGCGGCTCGATGCGCGCGCTGCGCACGCACGCGCGCTCGGCCGCCGTGGCATAGCCTGCGAGCGCGTCCTCGCTGTCACGGCGCGTCTGCGCCGTCATGTACACGGGAGCGCGCAATCCGCGTGCAAGGCACCAGCCGAGCGCCGCGACATGGTCTTCGTGCCCATGCGTCACGAGCATCGCATCGTACGTGCGCAACGCCTCCGGCGTGATCGCAGGGTAGTAGTCGGCCCGTCCCGCTGCGCTGGTCTTGACCCCTGCATCGAGCAGCAGCGCAAAGCCGCCGCTCACCACGCCGATGCAGGTGCGTCCTTTCTCGCCGAAGCCGCCGTGCAGCACCAGATGCATGGTCAGGACGCCGGAATGACCCAGCCGTCGTGGACGGCGAGCGTGAGCGCCGCCCCGGGCGCCGCGTGAAAGGGCTCGGGCGCACAGAGTTGAAGGCGTACGTCGGGCGCCGCCGAAACGACCGTCTCCAGCCTGAAATGGCCACCCTGATAAACCGCGCGCTCCAGCGTGACCTGCACGCCGCCCTCGTGCGTGGTCAGCCGCAGGTCGGCGGCGCGCACGCACGCCTGCGCCGCGCTGCCTGCGCGCTGCGACGGCGCGCAGCGCATGCCGGTGCGCTGACCGAACACGTCGACGTCGCACCGCCCCGTGCCATCGTGCGCAACGACGTGCACGGGAACCACCATGCCGGCGCCGATGAAGCCGGCGACCATCGGGTCGGCCGGTTCGCGATACAGCTGCGACGGCGTCGCCACCTGCAGCACGCGGCCGCGATCCATGACGGCGATGCGATCGGCGAGCGCCATGGCTTCCTGCTGGTCATGCGTCACGTACACCATCGTCGTGCCGGTGCGCTCGTGGAAGCGCGCGAACTCGTCTTCCATGGCGGCGCGCAGATGCACGTCGAGATTGGCGAGCGGCTCATCCAGGAGCACGAGCGACGGCTCGGTGACGAGGCAGCGCGCAAGCGCGACACGCTGCCGCTGGCCGCCCGACAGCTCACCCGGCCGGCGCGCACCGAAGCCCTGCAGCTCGACCAGGGCGAGCGCGGCATCGACGCGCCGTGCGCGCTCCGGATCCTTGATGCCGGCGACGCTCAAGCCGTACGCGACGTTCTCCGCGACGCTCATGTGCGGCCACAGCGCGTACGACTGGAACACGATGCCGATGCGCCGCCGCTCGGGCGGCACGTGGCGCGTCGTCGACGAGACGACCGCATCGCCGATGAGGATCCGACCGGCATCCGGGCGATCGAAGCCGGCCACCTGGCGCAGCAGCGTGGTCTTGCCGCAGCCGGACGGTCCAAGGATGGCGACGAACTCGCCGTCGCCGACGTGCAGCGTGACGTCGTCGAGGGCGCGGTGCGCGCCATAGGCCTTGGTCAATCCTTCGAGGGTCAATCGCGCCATGGCAACACACCGGGCGGCAGCTGCTTGGCGACCAGCACCGTGGACAGCATGAGCGCTGCGCTCACGAGCACGGTGAGCACGGCGAGCGCAGCCGCGTACGGCGTGTCGCCGCCCTGCTGGAACGAAAAGACCGTCACGCCGAGCGTTTCGGAGCCCGACGACCACAACAGCGCCGACACGGTCAATTCGTTGAAGGCGGTCAGGAAGACGAGGAGGGCGCCGGCAGCCGCCGCCGGCGCGACCAGCGGAAGGATGATCGTCGCGAGGCGGCGCAACAGGCCCGCGCCGGCAATCTGCGCGGCCTCCTCGAGCGTGCGATCGAGCTGGTGATAACCGCTCACGACGGGCCGCAGCCCGAGCACCAGAAAGCGCGCGAGGTAGCCGAAGAGGATGATCCACAGCGTGTTGTAGATCGATACGCCGACGAGCGGCAAAGGCTTGAGGAACACCAGGATGGCCGCGATCGCGAGCACGACGCCGGGAAGCGCGTAAGGCAGCTCTGCGAGCAGGTTGACCCCGCGCAGCAGGCGCGACGGGCGCCATACGACGAAGTATGCGAGCGGCACCGCGATCGTCACGATGGCGCATGCCGCGGTAGCCGACAGCCCGAAGCTGTTGCGAAACGCCCGCCGCGCGGCATCGTGCTCGAGCAGGACGAAGCGGTAGTTCTCCAGCGTGGCGCTGGCACGGCCGAGCGCAACGCCCACCGCGGGGACGAGCGAGGTCATCACGAGAGCGACGAGCGGGAGCATCAGCACCACGAGGGCGAGCGTCCACAGCAGCGCTTCCACGACCGGGCGCGCGGCGCCGAGCTCGAACACGCGCGCACCGGCCGCGCTCGTCGCGATCCGGAAGTCGCGTCGGCGGAGCATCAGGCCCTGCAGCGCAAGCCCGCCCACGGCGATGATGCCCACGAGAACCGACAGGACCGCGACATCCGACAGCACGCTTGGGCCGAGTCCCGCGAGCCGTTGATAGATCAGCGTCGGCAGCACGACGTAACCGCCGGGGATCCCCAGGAAGGCCGGGATGCCGAAATTGCCCAGGCACGAGACGAAGCACAAGGCGATGCCGGCGACCAGCGGCGGCGTCATCAAAGGCAGCACGATGCCGCGCACGACCCGCAGCGGTCGCGCGCCGCCGGCCAAACCCGCTTCGATGAGGTCGCGCGGCAGGGTGCGCAGCCCCGCGCGCAGCGTCAGGAAGACGAGCGGCGCGTACTGCACGCCCAGCAGCAGCACGATGCCCGACGCCGAGTAGAGCGGATTGCGGCTGCCGAGCGGCGGTGCGACGCCGAGCACCTTGAGCAGCGTGCTCGACGGACCGAAGACCTGCAGCCACGCGAGCGCGATCACCTGCGGGGCGATCAGCAGCGGCATCACGAAGCAGAACACGTACGCGTTGCGGGCGCGCACGTCGGTCAGCGACACGACCAGCGCCACGGTGCCGCCTACGAGGGTGGCGAGCAAGGTGCCGCCGAGCGCGGTGACGAGGCTGTGCAGCGTCGCCGTCCAGGTGACCGGCGATGCCAGCACGCGTGCCAGTGCGGCGGTCGACCACTGGCCGCCGGGCGCGACGGCTTCCGCGACGAGCCGCACCAGCGGCAGCGCCGCGAGCACGGCGACGACCACGATGAGCGCTGCGTAGAGCGCGCGCTCTTCGACGCGCTCGCCTGCGGCGTCGCGCTCAGTTGCCAAACAGCTCGGCGAAGCGCTTGAGATTCGCGCTGTTCGACTGCACGACGCTCGCGATGTCGGTGGGCATGAGGTTGATGCGCGTGCCTGCGGGCAGCCATGCGGGCATGCCGACACTGGCGCGCGCGGGAATGTAGCCCATCGCCGCCGCGAGCTTCTGTCCGTCGTCCGACAGGATGAAGTCGACGAATGCACGGGCGGCAGCGACGTTTTGCGTGGTCTTGAGGATGGCGACCGGCTCCGTTACCGCGGGAAGTCCCTCGGCCGGAAAGACGAAGTCCACCGGCGATCCCTTGGCCTTGGCATTGAACGCCATGAAATCGACGAGCACGCCGTAGGGCTTCTCGCCGTTCGCCACCGCCGTGAGGACCGCACCGTTCCCGCGCACCGCGACCGCGTCATCGGCTTTGAGCTTTTCGAAGAACGCCCAGCCGAGGTCCGGCCGCTTGGTCATCGTCCCGAGCATGATGGCGGCCGCACCCGAATACAGCGGGCTCGGCATGGCGATCTGCCCCTTGTATTCCGGCTTCGCGAGATCGGCCCAGGACGTCGGGCGATTCTTCGCGGACGTGTTCACCGCGATGCCCGTGGTGATCAGTTTCGAGCCGAAGTACGTCTTGTCGGCATCGAACGTGCCTTGCGCGAGGCCGTCGACCCGCGCCTGCGGATACGGCATGAGGCGCCCGTCGCGCTTGAGCGATTCCATGCTCGCGGCATCGGCGATGAGCAGCACGTCCGCTTTGGGCTGCCCACCGGAGAACTCGGCCGCGAGCTTGCCCATGACTTCCGTCGTGCCGGAGCGGAACACTTCGACCTCGACGGCCGGATTGGCCTTGCGGAATGCCGCGACCGTCTGCGCGGCATCGCGCTCGGGTTGCGACGTGTACAGGACGAGCTTGCCGCTCGCGCCCTGCGCGCCGGCCGGCGGGACCGCCAGTGCACAGGCGAGCGATACGAGCGCGAACGCGAGTTGCTGCACGCGACGCATTGCCGGATTCATTTCAACGCCTCCTCGGTGATTGCCGCACGGCGCGTGGGAAGTCGGCCGGCGCTCATTGTTGGGGTTCGCATCGGCGCGCGCGCAGAGCGCTCACTCGAATGCAGGGTGCTCGATGGACTGGCGCAAGTCTGCCATGAACCGGGCAGCCGTGACACCGTCGACGATGCGATGGTCGGACGACAGCGACAGCGTGGCGAGCGGACGCAGCACGATCTGGCCGTCGCGTCCGACCGGCGTGTCGACCACACGGCCGATCGCCAGGATTGCGCTTTGCGGCGGATTGATGATCGCGGTGAACGCGTCGACGCCGTGCATGCCCAGGTTCGACAGCGTGAACGTGCCGCCCGCCAGCTCGGCCGGCGGCAGCGTGTGCGCGCGCACGCCGTCGCGCAAGCGCGCGAAGTCGGCCGTGAGCTCGGCGAGGCTCCTGGTCTCGGCGTTGCGCAGCACCGGCACGACGAGGTCGCCGTCGCGGTCCATGGCGATGCCGATATCCGCATGGCGATGCAGGCGGGCGGCAGGGCCTTGCACGCTGGCGTTCACCATCGGATGGCGCATGAGCGCCCGCGCGGCGAGGAAGGCGAGCGCGACGGTGAGCGTCGGCGCGCTGCCGACGGCGCGATGCACGTCGCGGCTGCGCTCGGACAACGCGGCGCGCAGCGCCGTCATCTCGACGTGTGCCGTGAGATAGAAATGCGGCGCCGTGCGCACGCTCTCCGCCAGGCGCTGTGCGGCAATGCGCCGGGTGGCGCTGAACGGCACGAGGGCCTCGTCTGCCGCATCGGCGTGCTCGGCCGGCGCACGCGCGACGACGTCCGCGGCGACGACGCGGCCGCGCGGGCCGGAACCGTGCACGCTCGCAAGATCGACGCCGGAGGCGCGCGCCAATTGTCGCGCGTAAGGCGTGGCGCGGAGCGGGGGCGGCTCATCGGTGACGTTCGGCGGGTCGTCTGCCGTGCGCGCAGCCGCACGCGGCGCGCTCGCTTGCGCCGCCGGCGCGCGCGGCGGCGCGGCATCGGCGCGCCGGCTGGCGTCTGCCGCGGTTGCGTGCAGCGCGCGCGGAGCGTCCGCGCGCTCGTCGTCGATCCATGCCACTGGCGTCCCAACTGCCACGGCGGCGCCGTCGACCGGGGCGAGGTTCCGGATGATGCCGCTGCCCGGCGACTCGACCTCCATGATGGACTTCGACGTCTCCATCTCGAACAGCACGTCGCCCGCGTTGACGCGATCGCCCTCGGCAACTCTCCAGGCCGCGATGACGCCAGTCTCCATATCCATGTCGACCTTGGGCAGGACGACTTCGAGCGCCATTACGCCAATCCCTGGCGTACCAGCCGCCGGGCCGCGGCCACGATGTCGTCTTCCTGCGGCACCGCCGCGCGCTCGAGGACGGGGTTGTACGGGATCGGCGAATCGGCGCCGCCCAGGCGTGCGATCGGCGCATCGAGGCAATCGAAGGCCTCGCTCTCGGCGACCTGCGCCGCGATCTCGGCGCCGATGCCCATCGTCTTGACGCCCTCGTACACGATGAGCAAACGATGCGTGCGCGTCACGCTCGCGGCGATCGTCGGCAGGTCGATCGGCCGCAACGAGCGCAGGTCGATCACTTCGGCGTCGATGCCGTCGGCGGCGAGGCGCTCGGCGGCGGCGGCTGCACGCAGCGCCATGATCGACGCAGCCACGATGGTGACGTCGCGCCCCGGCCGCCGCACCACGGCGCGGCCGATCGGCACGCGATACGCCGCCTGCGGCACCACGCCGCGCGTCTTGTAGAGCAGCTTGTGCTCGAAGATCAGCACGGGATTGGGGTCGTCGATGGCCGCGAGGAGCAGGCCCTTCACATCGTGAGGCGTCGACGGCTGCACGACCTTGAGCCCGGGCACGTGCGCGAACCAGGCCTCGAGGCTCTGGCTGTGCTGCGCCGCCGCACCGGTGCCCGATCCGCCGGGGAGCCGCACGACCAGGGGCACGCTCGCCTTGCCGCCGAACATGAAGCGGATCTTCGCGGCTTGGTTGACCACCTGCTCCATCGCAAGCGTGATGAAATCGGAGAACTGGATCTCGAGCACGGGCCGCATGCCGGTAAGCGCCGCGCCGACGGCCGCGCCGGCGAGACCGAGCTCGCTGATCGGCGTGTCGATGACGCGCTCCTTGCCGAAGCGATGCACCAGGTCGCCCGACACTCCGAACGCGCCGCCGTAGACGCCGACGTCCTCGCCGAACAGGAACACGCGCGGATCGGCCTCCATGGCCTGCGCGAGCGCTTCGCGAATGGCCTCGGCGTACGTCAGCTCGCGTGCGGCAGCCTCGACCGCAACCTCGTCAGGCGGCATACACGTCGCGCAGCAGATCGGCGGGATCGGGGTCGGGGCTCGACTGCGCGAACGCGAGCGCCGCCTCGATGGTGCGCTGCGCCTCCGCCGCGATGTCGGCGACATCGGACGGGCCGAGCACGCCGGCCTCGCGCAGCTCGCCTTCGAGGCGCGGAATCGGATCGGCGGCGCGCCAGCGCTCGATCTCTTCCTTGGTGCGATACAGGTTGCGATCGCTCTTGGAGTGTCCCCGGATGCGATATGTGCGGCATTCGAGGAGCGTCGGCCCCGCTCCGCGCCGCGCACGGTCGACCGCCGCGCGCGAGGCCGCCGCGACGACCGGCAGATCGTTGCCGTCGACCGTGACGCCCGGCATGGCATAGGCGGCCGCACGATCGGCGACGTTGGCCACCGCCATGGCCTGGCCGATATCCATCGACATGCCGTACTGGTTGTTCTCGCACACGAACACGACCGGCAGCCGCCAGATCGATGCCATGTTGAGTGATTCGTGGAACGCGCCTTCGTTGGCGGCGCCGTCGCCGAAGAACACCATGCACACGCGGTCCTGCTTCTGCGCCTTGATGCTCATGCCGACGCCCACGGCGATGGGCAGCCCGCCCGCCACGATGCCGTTGGCGCCGAGGTTGCCGCCCTCGACGTCCGCGATGTGCATCGAACCGCCGCGGCCGCGACAGTAGCCCGTCTCCTTGCCGAAGAACTCGGCCAGCATGCGCGCAGGATCGGCACCCTTGGCGATGCAGTGGCCATGGCCGCGATGGGTCGACAGGATGTAGTCGTCGCGGCGCAGCGGCAGCACCGCGCCGACGGCGCTCGCTTCCTGGCCGATCGACAGGTGCATGGTGCCGTGCACGAGCCCGCGCATGTAGCTTTGCTCCGCCATCTCCTCGAAGCGGCGGATGAGATGCATGCGCAGCAGCGCGGTGCGCAGCGTGGCGCGGTCGAGTGCCGCAAGCTCGGGCCGCACGCGTGCCTTCACGGCGCGCACGGCATCACGGCTCACGCCGCGACCTCGTCGGCGACCATGGCGTCCTGCGCGCGCCGCACCTCGACGATCTTCTGCCGCTCGTCCGGAGCGCAGTTGGCGTACGTGAGGTATTCCCCCTTGGCGATGGGCCGCGTCACGCGCGCGCCTTGTGCAAGCCCGAGCGGCAAGGCGCGCAGCGCTCGCGCATCGGTGCACGACAGCGCGAAGCCGCGATAGCCGTACTGGCCGATCGCATCGAGCGTTTCCCCGGGTTGCAGCGCACGCTTCGCGCGCGCGCCCACTTCGGCCGACGGCAGCGGCAGGGGCCGCATGTGGCTCTGCCCGAACAGCACTGCAGCGGCTGCCGACAGCGGCACTTCGAGGCTGGTCAGGTGATAGGGGCGATAGAACTTGAAATACGGACCTGCACCCAGGCCGAGGTCGTTCATCCGCTCCCGCAGGCGCGGATGGCGCATCTCCGCGATGGCGAACACGCCGGGCGCGACGCCCTTGGCGACCGTGAAATCGACCACGCCCTTGCGGGTCAGGATGCCGCCTTCCTCGCGCGGCACGAACACCGTATCGAGCGTGTCGAGCGGCGCGTTCGGACCGTGCATGCCGGGGACGTCGGGCACGAGGCCGGTGGCATTCGCCAGCGCGACCATCTCGACCATCGTCTTGGAGCCGTCGACGAACTCCACGAGCATGCGCGGGTTCATGTTGCGCCGCGCCGCTTCCTCGGCGTACGCATCGGGTGTCGCGTCCACCTTGAACGGATTGTTCTTGCCCTTGCCGGCTGCGACGACGGGGTAGCCCAGGCTGCGCACGAAATTCACGAGCTCCATGGTCGAGCTCGGCTCGTCACCGGCCCCCAGCGTGTAGACCACGCCGGCCGCGGCCGCGCGCGCGGAAAGGTAAGCGCCGATGGTGACGTCGGCTTCGACGTTCATCATGACCATGTGCTTGCCCGCGTCGATGGCGGCAAGCGCGACCTCCGCGCCGACGTTCGGATTGCCGGTGGCGTCGATGATGACGTCGATGTTGCGGGCGGCGCAGATGTCGCGGTGCGACGCCGCAACCGCGAGCCGGCCTCGGGCCACCGCCGCGTCGACGCCGGCTGCATCGTCGACGGCTTGCGGCACGCGCGGGCCGTCACCGGCGACCTTGCAGGCGGCCAGCACGATGTCCGGATTCGCGTCGGCCGCTGCAGCGACCTCGATGCCCGGCATGTGGGCGGTCTGCACCAGGATGTCCGTGCCCATCTGCCCCGCCCCGATGAGGCCGATGCGCACCGGCCGGCCGGTGCGGCGGCGCGCGTCGAGCGCTTCGGCGAGGGAGCCGCCGGGAGAGGGCAGGGAGGGAGGCGGCATGGCGGGTCCTTGGCGAGGGCGAACAATTGTATGATCGCCTGAACATTGTTTCAACTGCGGCGCAGCATGCCGCCCCGACGATGCGCGCCGACCCTGCCACCGCGATGGTCCCCGACGAAGCCGTCGTGCATGCCGCGTGGCTGTACCACGTCGAAGGCTGGACCCAGGCGCGCATCGCGGCCGAGCTGCGGACCACGCGCGCCCGCGTGATCGCCTGGCTCGCCAGGGCGCGCGATGAAGGCGTCGTTACCGTGCGCATTCGCGGGCGCGGTGATGCGCAGGCGCGCCTCGGGCATGCGTTGTGCAACCGGTTCGGCCTCGCGGAGGCCGTCGTGGTTCCCGCGCCCTTGCACGCGGCTCATACCGCCGCGCTGGTCGGCCACGCCGCGGCGACCTGGCTCACCGATCGCGTGCACGATGGCGTCGCGCTCGGCGTCGGCTGGGGCGAGACCCTGCACCTGTGCGTCAAGGCGATTGGCGCGCATGCAGTGCCGGGCGCCTCGGTCGTCTCGCTGCTCGGCGCGACGACGCTTTCGCGCACCGTCACGCCGCCCGCGGTCGCGCGCCGCATGGCCGACGCATTCGGCGCCGAGTGCTACCAGCTGACCGCCCCGCTCGTCGTCGCCGATGCCCGCATGCGGGACACGCTGTGGGCCGAGCGTGGCTTGCGCGCGCTGCGTGCGCGCGCGCGCAAGATCGACGTGGCGCTCGTGAGCGTGGGCAGCCTGCGGGAAGACGCCACGCTGTTTCGCGGCGGGCTCCTGGCCCCGGGCGCTCGCCGCAGCCTCGTCGCGGCAGGCGCCGTAGGCGACGTGCTCTGCCGCTTCGTCGATGCGCATGGCAATGCCGTGGACCATCCCGTCAACCGCCGCATGATGGCGGTGGACGTCGGCGATCTGGCCCGCGTGCCCTGCATCGCGATCGCCTCGGGCGGGCAGGCGAAAGTGCCCGCGTTGCGCGCGGGCCTGCGCGCGCTTCGCGCGCGCGTGCTCATCACGGACGAAGCGGCCGCCAAGGGCCTGCTCCATGAGCCCTGACGCCGGCGGCGCACCCGCATCCGCCGAGCACGACCTCGAGGTGCGGGCCGCATGGCTCTACCATGTCGAGCGTCTGACCCAGGCCGAGCTCGCACGCGCGCTTCGCGTCAGCCGCGCACGCGTCGTGCGCTTGCTGGCGGGTGCGCGCGACCATGGCGTGGTCGAGGTTGGCGTCGATGAGCGCGCTGGGCAGCGGATCGCCTTGTCGCGCGCGCTCGTGCGGCGATTCGGCTTGCGCCAGGCGATCGTCGTGAATGGAGGCGTGCGCGACGACGCGACCGCCCACGCGGTCGGGATAGCGGCAGGACGCTATCTGGCGGGACGCTTGCGCGACGGTCTCATCATCGGCGTTGGCTGGGGCGCGACGCTCAACCACGCTCTGGCGCCGCTGGCCGGCGCGCGCGCCGCCCGCCTGTCCGTCATCTCGCTGCTCGGCGGGATGACGCATTCGCGCGCGGTCAATCCGGCTGCGGTGGCGCGGCGCATGGCCGATCTCCTGCACGCCGATTGCTACCAGGTTGCCGCGCCGCTGCTCGTGGCGCGCGCGTCGCTGCGCGCGGCGCTGTGGGCGGAGCCAGCGCTGGCCGACCTGCGCCGGCGCGCCCGCCGCGCGCACATCGCGCTCGTCAGCGTCGGGGACGCGTCCGACGATGCGACGCTCTTCCGCGAAGGGCTGCTCAGCCGTGCGGAGCTCGACAGCCTGCGCGCCGGCGGCGCGGTCGGCGACGTCCTGTGCCAGTTCCTCGACGCGCGCGGCACGCTCCTCGACCATCCCGTCAATCGGCGGGCCGTCACCATCGGGCTCCCCGACCTGCGTGCGGTCGGCGAGCTGGTCGTCGCTTCCGGGGGACCACGCAAGATCGGCGCGTTGCGGGCGGCCCTTGCGGCACTTCCCGTGGGAATGCTGGTCACTGACGTGTGCGCCGCCCAGGGTTTGCTCTCCGCCTGATCGTCGCCGTCTGCCGACGGCCCGGCAGGCCGCACGGCCGGACGCAGTCAGCGTGTTAAAATGGCGCGTTTTGTCCCACGCTCGCTGGCTCGCCGGTCCACCCGACACGCACGCCAGCCGACCCTGCCCATGAGCTCCCTCGATCGCCCGCCCATCCTCCGCCGCCGCTCGCATGCCGCCATGGTGGGCGGCATCCAGATCGGGGGCGGCGCGCCGATCGTCGTGCAGTCGATGACCAACACGGACACGGCGGACATCGACGCTACCGTGATCCAGGTCAAGCAGCTGGCCGACGCCGGCTCCGAGCTCGTGCGCATCGCAGTGAACGTCTCGGACGCGGCCGCCGCCGTGCCGCACATTCGGGAGCGCCTGGACGCGCTGGGCTGCCACGTGCCGCTCATCGGCGACTTTCACTTCAACGGTCACAAGCTCCTCACCAACTTTCCGGATTGCGCCAAGGCGCTGGCCAAATACCGCATCAATCCGGGCAACGTCGGCCGCGGCAGCCGCCACGATCCGCAGTTCGCGATGATGATCGAGCAGGCGCTCGAGTACGGCAAGCCCGTGCGCATCGGCGTGAACTGGGGCAGCCTCGACCAGGACCTGCTCGCGACGCTGATGGACGAGAACGCGCGCTCGCGCGCGCCGCTCGATGCCGCGCACGTGATGCGCGAAGCGCTGGTCACCTCGGCCATCCGCAGCGCGCAGTTCGCCGAAGCGCTGGGTCTGCCGGCCGATCGCATCATCCTTGCGTGCAAGGTCTCGAACGTGCAGGACCTCATCGCCGTCTACACCGAGCTCGCGTCGCGCTGCGACTATCCGCTGCACCTCGGCCTCACCGAAGCCGGCATGGGCAGCAAGGGCATCGTCGCCTCCACCGCCGCGCTCGCCGTGCTGCTCCAGCAGGGCATCGGCGACACGATCCGCGTCTCGCTCACGCCCGAGCCCAACGGCGATCGCACCCGCGAAGTCATCGTCGCGCAGGAAATCCTGCAGACGATGGGCCTGCGCTCCTTCTCGCCGCTGGTCAGCGCATGTCCGGGCTGCGGGCGCACGACGAGCGTCTTCTTCCAGGAGCTCGCGGACAAGATCCAGACGTGGCTGCGCGCGCAGATGCCCCTGTGGCGCGTGCGCTATCCGGGCGTCGAGAGCATGAGCGTCGCCGTGATGGGCTGCGTGGTCAACGGTCCGGGCGAATCGAAGATGGCGAACATCGGCATCAGCCTGCCGGGCACTGGTGAAGTGCCGGTGGCGCCGGTGTACGTCGATGGCCAGAAGACGGTCACGCTCAAGGGCGACAACATCGCCGAGGATTTCGAGCGCATCGTGACGGATTACGTGCGCTCGACGTACGGCGGTGAGGCGCCGGCGCCGCACCTGCGTCCTGCGCGCAAGCAGATCGCCCTCGTGCGCAAGGCGTGAGACGCCTCGTGGTCATTCCCGCGCAGGCGGGAATCCAGCGACGTTCGAACGACACTGGGTCCTCGCCTTCGCGGGGACGACAACCGTGAAGTACCACGCGCTCATCCCCGCCGCGGGCATCGGCCGCCGCTTCGGCGCCGAAGCGCCCAAGCAATACGCGATGCTCGACGGCAAGCCGGTGCTCGTCCACGCGATCGAGCGCCTGCAGGATGCCTTCCCGCTGCACACCACGCTCATCGCCTTGTCCAGCCACGATCACTGGTTCGATCGCGCGCCGCGCATGCCGCATCGCGTAACGGCATTGCGCTGCGGCGGCGCGACGCGCGCAGCAACGGTTCGCCACGCGCTCGACGCGCTGCCCGGCGCCCAGGCCGACGACTGGGTCATCGTGCACGACGCCGTACGTCCGTGCACGGACGACGCTGCGCTGCTGCGGCTGCGCACCGAGCTTGCGGACGACCCGGTCGGCGGATTGCTCGCCGTGCCCGTCGCGAGCACGCTCAAGACCGCCGATGGCGACCAGCGCAGCGTCGCCACGGTGCCGCGCGAGGGCCTGTGGCAGGCGCAGACGCCGCAGATGTTCCGCTATCACGTGCTGCGCCGCGCGCTCGCGCAAGCCGACATCGATCACATCACCGACGAAGCGCAGGCGGTCGAGGCGCTCGGCGAGAAGCCGCGCATCGTGTACGGCAGCCGCACGAATCTCAAGGTGACGTTCTCCGAAGATCTGGAGCTGGTCGCGGCCATTCTCGCCGTCGAGCGCGAAGCGGCGCGCCGCTCGGCCTAGCCTCCGACGTCGAACCGGCGTGGTCGCGGACCTCGTCGCGGGACGACGCCGACCCGACGC
>Ga0308176_10001556_pt1 | contig 14437 bp, 12 predicted proteins | sample PhyCR2_3_FD_203890 | JGI IMG/M metagenome (GOLD analysis project Ga0308176, IMG submission 203890) | Soil microbial communities from UC Gill Tract Community Farm, Albany, California, United States - DLSLS.C.R2 | ecosystem: Environmental > Terrestrial > Soil > Agricultural land | place: USA...
GCCGTTCCAGCCTGCCGACGTCGAGCGGCTGGTGCTGCGCGCGCGGGGCGATAAGGCTGCCGCGTCCTGACGTGAGCGGGGAGAACCCGTTCGGGGAGCTGCTCCAGGACTACGTGCTCGAGTGCCTGCCGCTGGCCGAGCAGGTGGCCGACACCTTCGTGGAGCTGGAGCGCCGCTGGCGCGCGGCCGATCCGGCCGACGAGGCGCTCGGCTCGCTCGCGGGCCGACTGCACACGATCAAGGGCAACTCCGCGATGATGGGTCTGGTTCCCATGCGCGAGGTGGCCCACGCGCTGGAAGACGCCTGCGGCCTGCTTCGCGAGCATCCCGAGCGCCGCGGTGACGCCGCCGCCTCGCTCCTGGTGGCGGGCGGCGGGCTCCTGGTCGATCTGGTGCGGCATGCCGCGCCGGAGCTGGATCCGGCCCCGGCCGACCGCTACGTCGAGCGGGTGCGCCAATGGCTGGCCTCCGACGGCGCGCCGGCCGCCGACAGCCGGCCCGAGCGCCGGCAGGGCGATCGGCGCGGCGCGGGCGATCACGCGGCTGGTGCGGACAAAGCCGCCAGCGTAGTGCGGGTGGATTTCCGCCGGCTCGACGCGATGCTCGAGGTCCTGGGCGAGGGCCTGATTCAGCACTCCGCCCTGGCCGAGGCGTACCGTGAGGTGGCCCGGCGGGCCGGCGCGAGCGACGAGCTGGATCGGCTGGATCAGGCGGTACTGGCGCTCCAGAAGACGCTCAAGCGGCTCGAATCCACCCTGATGGAGACCCGCCTCCTCCCGATCGCCACGGTGTTCGGCCGGTTCCCCCGCATGGTGCGCGACACGGCGGAGTCGGAGGGCAAGCGGGTCAGGCTGGTGCAGGCAGGCGGCGAGACCCCGCTCGACAAGGCGGTCCTGGACCGGCTGAGCGAGCCGCTGGTTCATCTGGTCACCAATGCCATCGTCCATGGCATCGAGCTGCCCGAGGTGCGCCGCCGCGCAGGTAAGCCCGAGGAAGGCACCTTGCGGCTGGAGGCGGCTCCGCAGGCCGGCCGGGTGGTGATCCGGATGAGCGACGACGGCCGCGGCCTCAACGAGCAGGCCATCCGGAAGAAGGCCGAGGGGCTCGGCCCCGAGGGGCGAAGCGGAGAAGACATCCCGCTTCGCAACCTGATCTTCCTGCCGGGGCTGTCCACCGCCGAGCGGGTCTCGACCCTGGCCGGCCGCGGGGTCGGCCTGGACGTGGTGGCGAGCGCGATCCACGCGCTGGGCGGCACCATCGACGTGGAGACCGTCGCGGGGCAGGGGACGGCGTTCACGCTGAGTCTGCCGGTGACGCTCGCCATCGTCCGCTCCCTCATCGTCGAGATCGATCAGGAGCGCTACGCGCTACCGCTGGCCCACGTGGCGGAAACCGTACGGGCCGAGCCCGAGGCGATTCGGCAGATCAACCGTCGCGGGGTGGCCCAGTGGCGCGGCGACCTGATCCACATCGCCGATGGGGGCACGGTGCTGGGCACCGATCGATCTCGCCCCGCTCCCCGGCGGTTCTACGTCGTCATGGCCGCCGGCGGCAAGCGCCGCGGGCTGCTGGTGGACCGCCTGGTGGGCCACCAGGACGTGGTGGTGAAGGGTCTCGATCCCGAGCTGGGGAGGCCCGACGTGGTATCGGGCACCACCATCCTCGGTGACGGCCGCGTGGCGTGCATCCTGGACGCGGTCCGGATTCTCGAAGGAGGGCGACGTGCCGGGTGACAACGCGCGTGGCGCCGAGGCGCTGCTCGGCTTCGCCGACGCGATGACGATCCGTGCGGCGGCGGAGACGCCGGCCACTCCCGGACCCGAGCTCCATCTCCTGACCTTCGCGCTCGACCGCGAGGAATTCGGGATCCCGGTGACCCAGGTCCGCGAGGTCATCCGGGTCGCGGAACTTACCCGTGTGCCGCAGGCGCCCGCGCACGTGCGCGGGGTGGCCAACCTCAGGGGCCGGATTCTCGCCGTCGTCGAGCTGCGTTCCCGGATGGGCCTGGCGCCGGCGGAGATCACGCCGCGCGCCCGGATCGTCGTGGTGGAAGTGCGCGGACGGGTGCTGGGGCTGCTGGTGGATGCGGTGTCGCAGGTGACCAAGGTACCCGAGGCCAGCGTGGCTCCGGCGCCGGATGAGGTGCTCTCGGGCGAATCGGACTATGTCACCGGCGTCGCCCGCTGGCAATCGCGGCTGATCATTCTCCTGGATCTCGAGAAGGCGCTGGCGCCGACCGAGTAGCTCTCTCACCCATGGGTGCGACGATGCAGAGCTTTTCGCAGGTCATCAAGGACTGGACCATCCGACGGAAGATCCTGACCGGCTTCGGCCTGGTGCTCGTGTTCACGGCGCTGCTCGGCTGGCGCGCCCTGCACGGCCTCGGTCAGATGACCCAGCTCGCGAGCGGAGACTTCGCCGGCGCCGAGCGGATCGTGAGCGACTCCCAAAGCGCCATCCTGATGCTGCTGGGCGTCACCATCGGCCTCGGGGTCGCGCTGGCGCTGGCGCTGTCCCGGCTGATCGCCGATCCGCTCACCAGCCTCGGGGTTCTGGCCGAGCAGGTATCCAAGGGCGACCTGACGGCCGACATCCGGAGCCGCTCGCGCGACGAGATCGGCTGGCTGGAGCACTCGATGCGCCAGATGGTGAAGAACCTGCGCGACATCGCCACCCAGATCGCGGTCTCCTCGCGCACCGTGGCGACCTCCGCCGAGGAGATTTCGGCCAACTCGTCTCAGATGGCCAAGGGCGCGGAGATGCAGAGCAGCTCGACCGAGGAAACCTCCTCCACCATGGTCGAGATCGCTTCCCAGATGCAGCACCTGGCCCGGAGCGCCGAAGCGCTGGCCGCCAACGTGGACCAGACCTCAGCGTCGATCCAGCAGATGAGCGCCACGTTGGCGCAGACGGCACAGAACGGCGAGATCCTGCTCGGCTCGGTCGAGCGCGCCACGGTCACGCTGACCACGATGATCCAGAACGTCGGCGCGATCGCGGAGCGGGTGCACGAGGTGGACCAGGTGAGTCAGCAGTCGGTCGCGGACTCCCGCGTGAACGGCGAGCGGCTCAAGCAGGCCATCGGCTCGATCGGCGAGCGCTCCGACGAGATCGGCAAGATCGTGAAGGTGATCGAGGGCATCGCCGACCAGACCAACCTGCTGGCGCTGAACGCCGCCATCGAGGCGGCCCGGGCCGGCGAGGCCGGCAAGGGCTTCGCGGTGGTCGCCGACGAGGTGCGCCGGCTGGCCGAGCGGTCGGTCCAGGCCACGCAGGAGATCGGCGGCGTGATCGAGACGGTGCAGAAGGACACCCACCACGCCGTGGCGCTGATGGCACAGGTGCTCGCCGGCATCGTGGACTCGATCGGCACCACCTCCGCGCTGGTGGCCGACGCCGCGCGCGCAGCCGACGCCCAGGCCGCCGACGCCCGGAGCGTGCTCGGCACGGTGACCGAGATGGCGACGCTCGCGCGGCACATCGCCGGCGCCATTTCCGAGAACGCCGCGGGCGCCCAGGAAATCAACGCCGCCGCGCAGAAGATGAACCAGCTCACCCACCAGATGTCCGAGGCGGTCGCGGAGCAGCGGCGCGGCGGCGAGATGGTGGTCAAGGCGGTGGAGGCGATCGCGGTCGTGTCGCGGCAGAACCTCGTGGCGGTCGAGCAGATGACCGGTGCCGCCAAGAATCTCGCCGGCGAATCCGACGCCCTCCGCCAGCGCGTGGCCGTGTTCCAGGTCTGAGGACGAGATGACGACGCCGAACGAACGACTGGCCGCGCTCGACGCGGCGATGCGCGGCCCCGATCGCGAGCGGGCCATCCTCATGGCGCTCGAGGACGAGGCGGTGCCGGTGCGGGAGCGTGCCATCCGGCTCGCCGCCCGCTACCTCGAGCCCGCGGTGCTGGGTGCGATGGTGGCCGACGGCGAGAACGCGGTCCGCCGGAACGCGGGCTTGAGCGCGCTCGAGCGCCAGGGCCCCTACGCCGTGCCGCACCTCACCGTGATGCTCGGCGCCTCCGACCCCGAGCTGGTGATGTTCGCGCTTCAGAGCCTGGCCCGGATCGGCTACGCGCCCGCGGGCCGCTCGATCCTTCCCCTGCTGCATCATGGCGATCCGAACGTGGCACAGGCGGCGATCGAGGCGGTGGGCCAGCTTCGCTCGCGCGAGGCGGTGCCGGCGCTGCTCGAGCTCGTGGGGGGCGAGCTGTGGCTCCAGCTTGCCGCCATCAACGCCCTCGGCGCGATCGGCGCGCCCGAAGCGGTGAGTCCGCTCATGGCCCTGGTGCCCGACTCGGTCCTGGCCGAGCCGGCGGTCCAGGCGCTCCGAAGCATCGCCGCGCCCGAATCACTGGCCCCGCTGCTGGCGGTGCTCCCGGTGGTACGGGAGCGCTCGCTGAGCGATCCGCTGCTGCTCGCGATCGGCGTGGTGATCGACCTGCATCCCGATCCGGGGCCGCTGCTGGAAGCGGCGGGCCCGGCGCTCGCCGAATCGGCCGCGCTGGCCGACTATCTGCGGCAGATGCTCGCCTCCGACACGGAGGAGGGCGACGGCGACGCGGAGAGTCTCCATCGCGCCGCCGCGACCCTCGTCATCGCGGCCGGCCTTCACGCGCTCGAGCCGCTGCTGCTGGCGCGGCTGGCCACCGATCCCGAGTCCGGCTGGATCGAGGGCCTGTTCCGCCGGTTTCCCGCCGGGCTGGCTGCCCGGCGGACCCGGCTCATCGCCGATCCCGAGCCCGACGTGCGGAGCGGAGCACTCCGGGCCGCCCGGTTCAACGACGAGGAGCTGCCCGAGCTGTTCGAACACCTGGAGGACCCCGATGCCCAGGTGCGGGCGGCGGCCTGCTACGCCATGGGACGCCTGGAGCTGGATGCGGCGGCGCCGTTCCTGGTCGAGCGGCTCCGCCGTGGCGAGCCGGCCGAGCAGGCCGCCGCGGCCCAGGCGCTGAGCCGTCTCTCCGCGGAGGCGCTGGGGGAGCTCGAGAGCTGCTTCCGAGGGGACACCCCGGAGGCGGTCCTCATCCTGGCTCTCGGCGTGATGGCCGAGCGGCCGGTGGCGGCGTTCGAGCCCGCGGTGCTCCGTCTGGCCGAGGATCGCCGATCCGCCGTGCGCCGGGCCGCGTTACGGGCGGCCGCCCGGATTCCCGGCTCGCGCACCGACGTGCTGCTGCTCCGGGCGCTGGCCGACCGCCAGCCGGCCACCCAGATCGAGGCACTCGACCTGCTGGTGAGCCGCGGCGGCGCGCAGTCGGTGGCCATGCTGGTGGCGTTGCTGGGCACCGCCGACTCGCTCCGGTTCCACATCATCCGTGCCCTGGGGCACTGCCGCGCCGCGGCCGCCGCCCCCAAGCTGCGCTCGGTCTTTTCCGAGTGCGGGCCGCACGAGCAGCTCCAGGTCGTCGCCGCGCTGATCCGGATCGCGCCGGAATGGATCGCCGAGTTCCTGCGCGACCGGCTGAGCGACAATGAGGTCGAGATGCGCCGCATCGCCGCCCAGGGCCTGGCCGACCTCGCCGGCGAACGCGAGATCGGGCTGCTGCTCCCGCTCGCGGACGACGCCGACTGGGGCATCCGCAACGAGGTGGCGCGCGGCCTCGGCCGCCTGGCCAAGCCCGCCACCCGCCACGTCCTGCTGGCGCTGGCCCGCGACGTCGAGCCCGTGGTGGCCGCCACGGCTCGCGCCTCGCTCGACCGGCTGCAGCCCGAGGCCATCCGGATCTCCGCGTGACCGGGCTCGACCAGGCCGAGCTCAAGCTCCTGACCGATCTCATCGAGGAGCGGTTCGGCCTGGCCTTCCAGGGCATCCGGCTGGAGATCCTCGAGTCCAAGCTGCGCCCCCGGCTCCGTGAGCTCCACCTCACGACCGTGCGGGACTACTACCAGTACCTCCGCTTTCATCCCGACCGTGAAACCGAGCTGGCCCGCCTGCCGGCGATGGTCACCAACAACGAGACCTATTTCTTCCGCGAGACCCACCAGTTCGATCTGCTGGTGAGCCACGTGATTCCCGAGCGCCGGGCCGCGCTTCGGGGCCGCCCGTTGCGCGTGCTGAGCGCGGGATGCTCGTCGGGCGAGGAGCCCTACTCGCTGTCGATCGCGCTGCACAACGCGGGTATCGCGCTCGCGGGGGTCAGCTGGGAGATCGACGCCTGCGACCTCAACGTCGAGCGGATCGGGCGGGCCCAGAAAGCGCTCTACCCCGAGAGCTCGCTCCGGGCCTGCGACGCCGACGCGCGGCGCAAGTATTTCCTCGCGGAGGCCGGCGGTTTTCGATTGCGCGAGAAGTACCGGGCCAACGTGCGGCTGTTCCCCGCCAACCTCCTGGCGCCCAACGGCGCGCTCGGCTGGTCGGTGTACGACGTGATCCTGTGCCGCAACATGCTGATCTACGTGAGCGAGGAGGCGTTCAGCCGGGTGATCGGACTGTTCGCGCGCTCGCTGCTGCCGGGCGGGTACCTGCTGCTGGGCCATTCCGAGTCCCTGCTCGACCGGAAGACCGCCTTCGCCCCGGCCATGGTGAACGGAGCCGTCGTGTATCGAAAGCAGGAGGCGGCGTGATCCGGGTGTTTCTGGTGGACGACTCGGCCTTCGTGCGTCGCGCGCTCACCCGGGTGCTCGCGGTCGAGTCCGAATTCGAGGTCGTGGGTGAGGCGGCGAGCGGCAACGAGGCTCTGGCGCGGATCACCGCGGCCGATCCGGATATCGTCACCCTGGACGTGGTCATGCCCGGCATGGACGGGCTCCAGCTCCTGCCGGCACTGCTGCGCTGGAAGCCCTCCCTCAAGGTCCTCATGATCTCGGCGCACACCCGTGACGGGGCCGATGCCACCGTGGCTGCGCTGGCTGCGGGGGCCGTGGACTTCATCGACAAGACCACCTTCAACGTGATGGACCTGGAGTATCTGCGACGCGAGGTGGTGGACCGAATGCGGGCCGTGGCGCCCGCCGGGTCCAATGGGCGCGCGCCTGCGCCACCCGCGCCCCAACCGTCGCCGGCGGCGCCCGACCTGAGCCGGTGCGAGCTGTGCGTGATCGGCGCCTCGACCGGCGGGCCGGCCGCGGTGCAGCGGATCCTGCAGTCGCTGCCCGCCACGTTCCCCTGGCCGATCGTGGTGGTGCAGCACATGCCTATCGGATTCACTCGCCCGTTCGCGCAACGGCTCGCCTCGTTGAGCCGGGTGCGCGTGGCCGAGGCGGAGGACGGCATGCGCCTGTCGGCCGGCAGCGCGATGATCGCCCCCGCCGGCTCGCATCTCCGGGTGTCGCCCAATCTGGCCGTGGTGTTGACGCCCGAGCCCAGCGAGGCCAAGCACATCCCCAGCGTGGACGTCACCATGCGGAGCGCCGCCCGCTCGCGGCCCGGGCGGGTGCTGGGCGTCCTGCTCACCGGGATGGGAGAAGACGGCGCCGACGGCATGGCCACGATCAAGGCTGGCGGGGGTGTGACGATCGCGGAGAGCGAGGCGAGCTGCGTGGTCTACGGCATGCCGCGCGCGGCCGTGCTTCGTGGGGCGGCAAGTTGGGTGCTACCGCTCGAGTCTATTGCGGATCTGCTCGGCCGCGCGGGCGCGCGCAACGGTCACGTCCCCGGCGCGACCGAAGCCTCGATCCAGCGCAGATAGGCCGGATCGCCGCCGGCGATCGGCAGCACGATGATCTCCGGGGTGTCGTAGGGGTGAATCTCGCTCAGGCGGGAACGGAGGGCAGGCGCACGCGCCGTCGTGGTCTTGAAGTGGACGTACCACTCCGTGGCGCTCTCGATCTTTCCATCCCAGCGATAGGTGCTCTGGATGGGCCCGGCCACCTGGGCGCAGGCCGCCAGCCGCTCGCCGACTGCGGTCGCCGCAGCCTGGCGGGCACCCGTTTCATCAGGAAACGTCGTGGTGACCTGGCAGCACGACGAATCGCTCGCCACGATCCACCCTTTATATTCGTCCTGGATGGTCGGAACGGTCAGGACTTGGAGGGCGCCTTCCCCAGTCCTGGTGTGTCGGCGCCGCGCTTGCCGTCCTTGATTGGCGCGATGCCGGTTCGCCAGCCGCTCTTGAACAGAACCGTCAGACGGTAGCCGAGACTGTCGGCCGACACGTCGACTACATCGCCGAGGGAGCGCGCGTAGGCCATGGCCGAGTCCGGATGGCCGGTCCGCCCGAACTCGCGACCGATCGCGACGGCTTCGGCCTGATCGTGTCCGTAGCGCGCGAACTGGTCCGGCGGCACGAGCCCGGCCTGATCGCTGACCTTGGGCTCATACTGGTAGTCCCGGCAGGACATGAGGACCAGCGCGGCCAGAGCCAGCCTCAGGCGACGGTTCATGGATGCCTCGTTGCTGAGATCGTATCACCAGATCGCTCGAAGGTAACCACCCAACAGGAGCGGGGCTACACCCGGCTCGAGAGTTCCATGATCCGCGCATTCCCAGTGATACTCGGCCTCGTAGCCGCGGCCCCGACGCTCAGCTCGGCACAGACGCTCGACACCATTCCGGAGCTGCCGGCTGTTCCGGCGCCGGCGTCCACCCACGTCATCCACTGGTATCACGGAGCCATTGCGGCCGGGGGCATCTCCACGCTGATGCTGCTCGACCACCCGGTGCAACGCTACGCCGTGCATAACGACGGACCGGGAGCGAATGGCGTGGCGAGGACGGTCCGCCATTTCGGGCAGCCCGAGGTCTACGGCACCATTACCGCCGGGCTGGTGGCCACCGGGCTGATCACCGGAAACCACGCGATCACCCGGAGCGGCGGAAAGCTGGCACTTTCGCTCGCCCTGGCGGCCGCGGGCACCGAAGTCGGCAAGTTTGCGCTGGGACGGCCGCGGCCGTCCCAAAGCCTCGACGCTGACGGGTACAGACCCTTCTCGGGCCAGGTGTCGCTTCCTTCCGGCCATACTTCGATGGCCTTCGCCCTCGCAACCTCGCTGTCGGATGACATCCACCGCCCTTGGGCAACGGTGGGGCTCTACGGGATGGCGACGGCGGTGGGCTGGTCCCGCATCAATGACAATCGCCACTGGCTGAGCGACGTGGCCGCCGGAGCGATCCTGGGGATCACGTCCGCCAAGCTCGCGTCCGGCCAATGGAGGATTTTCGGCCTTCGCCCGCCCTCGTTCATTACCGGACCGTCGGGCCTGGGGCTTGGCTGGCACGGGCAGTTCTGAGGGCTCGAGCCGGCAGTTCTGGCACCATGAGGATGACGGACAGCAAGGCGTACCGGAGTCCACCGCGCAGGGGTCACCCTGAGCAAGGCGGAGGCGGCTTGCCGAATGCCACTTCCTCTTCGCTTCGCTCAGGGTGACTCCCGTTCGCACCTGCGATAGTCGCTGTCCCGCTGTCCGCTCTCCGCTGTCCGCTCTCCGTCCGCTGCCCGCTGTCCCGCTGTCCGCTGCCAGCTGCCCCGCTGTCCGCCGCCGCGCCACCGACCGATCCGCCGCCCAGGTTATTTTCCCCTCCGAACCCTGAGCCCGGACCACCCATGAGCGGAATCACCAACATCCCCCATCCGCACAACGAGCCCGTTCTGACCTACGCCCCCGGGACCCCCGAGCGCGCGGCGCTCAAGGGCGCCCTCGGTACGGTCGGCAGCGAACGCCCGGATATCCCGGTTGTGGTCGGTGAGCAGGAGATCCGGACCGGCGACACCTACAACGTGACCTCGCCCCACTGCCACAGCCGGGTCCTCGCGACCCTCCACCAGGCCGACCAGGCGGCGATCGACGCGGCGGTGACGTCGGCGGTGGAAGCGCAGCGCGACTGGGCCCACTGGCGGTTCGAGGATCGGGCGGCGGTGTTCCTCCGTGCGGCGGAACTCCTGGCTGGGCGGTATCGCCAGCGGCTCAATGCCGCCACCATGCTGGGCCAGAGCAAGACGGCGTTTCAGGCCGAGATCGACAGCGCCTGCGAGCTGATCGACTTCCTGCGCTTCAATGTCTACTTCGCCGAGCGGATCTATCAGGAGCAGCCGGCGTCGGCGGCGGGCGCGTGGAACCGAATGGACCATCGGCCCCTCGAGGGGTTCGTCTATGCGGTCACGCCGTTCAACTTCACGGCGATCGGCGGCAACCTCCCCACCGCGCCGGCCCTCATGGGGAATACGGTCGTGTGGAAGCCCTCGCACACGGCCGCGCTGAGCAACTGGCACTTTTATGAGCTGCTGCGCGAGGCCGGCCTCCCGCCCGGGGTGATCAACTTCGTGCCGGGGGAGCCTGTCGCAGTGAGCCGCACGCTGCTGGCCCACCCCGAGTTTGCCGGCATTCACTTCACCGGCTCGACCGCGGTGTTCCAGAGCCTGTGGAAGACCATCGGCGACAACCTGCAGCGGTACCGCTCCTACCCCCGCATCGTCGGCGAGACCGGGGGCAAGGACTTCATCGTCGCCCACCCGAGCGCCGATGTGGACGCGCTCGCCACGGCGATGGTGCGGGGCGCGTACGAATACCAGGGGCAGAAGTGCAGCGCGGCCTCGCGGGCCTATATCCCGGACTCGCTGTGGCCGGCGGTGCGGGACCGGGTGGTCGCGATGATCGAGGACATCCGGGTCGGCGACGTGGCAGACTTCCGGAACTTCATGGGCGCTGTCATCGACCGGAAGGCGTTCACCCGGATTCGCGACCATCTCGAGGCGGCGAAGAAGGCGGCGGGGGTGAAGGTTCTGGCGGGCGGCGGCGCCGACGACAGCGTCGGCTATTTCGTGCAGCCCACCCTGCTCCAGGTGGACGATCCCGGCTATCGCACGATGTGCGAGGAGATTTTCGGGCCGGTGCTCACCACCTACGTCTATCCCGCCGCCCGCTGGAGCGACACGCTCGAGCTAGTGGACCGCACCGGCCCCTACGCCCTGACCGGCGCGGTGTTCGCGCGGGATCGCGCCGCGCTCACCGAAGCCGACCGGGCGCTCCGCCAGGCGGCCGGCAACTACTACGTGAACGACAAGCCCACTGGCGCGGTGGTGGGCCAGCAGCCCTTCGGCGGCGCGCGGGCCAGCGGCACCAACGACAAGGCCGGCTCGGTGCTCAACCTCCTGCGCTGGGTCAGTCCGCGGAGCATCAAGGAGACGCTCGCGCCGGCCACCGACTACCGCTATCCGTTCATGGCCGAGGCGTAAGCGGGGAGTGACTACCCCGAGTCATCCTGCGCGAAACGAAGGTGACATAGCGTCAGGTACCCCTCCGTCGCTTCGGTCAGGCCATACGTGAGTGCGGCCGCCCGCGTCGCGGGCCTGGCGGTCCTGGCCCTGGCGTGCCCTCCCGTGGTGCCCGCCCAGCAGCCTCCCGCCCCCACCCTCCGCTACACCGCGCCGCAGCTCGACTGCGCCACCTTCGTCGAGCACTCGCGCTCGAGGCTCGACGCCGAGACCGGTGGCCGCCGTCGGCGCGAGACCCTGAATCGGAGCGGCGTGCTTCGCTTCCGCGCGCGCGCCGTGGGAGACGGCCTGGCGCTCGAGGCCTGGTACGATTCACTGGCGCTCTCGCGCGAAAGTCCCGAGGTCACCCTCCGCCCCGACACCGACGGCCTGATCGGCGGCCGGTTCCGCGGTACGCTCTCACCCGACGGGCGCTACGGCGAGACGGCCCGCCCCTACATCCCCGAGGGCGTTGCCGAAGTGGCCGACGTGGGCCGCACGCTCGAGGACCTCCTGCCTCCGCTGCCGCCGCGGCCGCTCACGGTGGGCGAGCGCTGGAGCGACGGCGCGGGCCTGGAGCTCCGGCGAATAGCGGACAGCAGCGCGAGAGGCCGGCCGATTCGCCGCCTGCTGCTGCGGTCCCGATCTCAGTCCGACACCGCCGCCATCCGAGGCGACACGATTCAGCTTCCCGCCGCCGAAACGACGACCGAGGTAGGTGAGCTGGACTGGGACGCGGAACGCGGGCTGCTGCGCCGTACCCGCCACATCGTGATCGAGACGTCGGTGCCGGCGGGCGGCCCGCTCAAGCTGCCGTTGCGATCGCGGATGGAGCGGGAGGCGGAGTTGGTTCGGGGTGCGCGCGTCTGCGAGGCGGATGATCAGCAGTAGCCTGGCCCGGGCCGGGCGGTTCGGAATCGGGCGCTCAGCCTGGTGCGGGCCCCGCGCCGGCCGCGGCCTCCGGCGCTTCGGGCGTGCGTTGGCTTGTCCCGCCGAGAAACCGCTGTTCCGGGTCGAACAGCAGCGCGGTGAGCCCGAAAGCCGACGCCATGGTGCAGAGCAGGACTATGAGGTCCTTGCCAACCGTAAACTCTCCCGCCTGGCCCAGCGCGTGCCGCACGAGGTCCACCTGGTAGGTCACCGGGTTGACCGTCGCCAGCAGCCGAAGCACGGGCGGCATGCCGGCGGTTGGATATAGCGCTCCGCTCACGAACAAGAGTGGAAAGAGCACCACGTTGATGACGCCCGCGAAGTTCTCCACCGACCGAAGCCGGGCAGCCACCAGAAGCCCGAGCAGCGCGCTCGAGGCCGCGGCCAGCGCAAGCGCGCCCACGGCGGCGCCAAGCTCTCCCGGCGTCACCGGCACCATCAGCGGCGCGCACGCCAGCACGATGCCGCCCTGCACCAGGCCAACCAGGGCAGCGGCAATGGCCCGGCCGGTGAGCACCGCGGGCACGCCCGCGGGGCTCGCCAGCATGAGTCGGAGCATGCCGAACTCGCGGTCGTAGACGGTGGCGATGGCCGTGAGCATCGCACCGAACAGCGCCGCCATCACCACGATCCCGGGAAACACGAACGCGTGATAGGGCAGGCCGCCCTCCACCCGCGCAATCGCATTGTACCCGGTGCCCACCAGCAGGAGCCACATGAACGGCCGCACGACGCCGCCGAGCAGTCGGCTGGTCTGGCGCGTGGTGCGCGCCAGATCGCGCGCGACGATCCCGACGATCGCGTTCCACGCCGTCACGCCCCGGCTCCGCGGGTCCGCGCGAAGTACACATCTTCCAGGCTGGCCGGCCGGAGCTGGAGGCGCTCGATCCCCGCCGCGGCCAGGGACAGCTCCATCACCGCCTCACGCTCCCGGCTGATGCCGACGCGATATCCCCGTTCGGTTCGCAGCACCGTCGCGACCGCCCCGAGTCCGCGGAGCGCGCGTACCAGCCGTTCGGCCCCTGGGCCTTCGATCTCCGCCACCTCCGCACCCACTCCCGCTCTGAGCGCCGCTGGCGCATCATCCGCGACCACTCGCCCGCGTGACAGCAACACGACCCGGTCGGCCGGCTCCGCCTCGGCCAGATAGTGAGTCGAGAACAGGATCGTCACCCGGCGCTCGCGCCGTTCCGTGGCGAGGATGGTCCAGATGAGCTCGCGGTGCTCGGGGTCGAGCCCCACCGTCGGCTCGTCCAGGATGAGGACGTCCGGCCGGTGGAGCGTCGCTCGAGCGATGTCGAGCAGCCGGCGCCATCCGCCCGAGAGCTGCCGGGCCGGCTGACCACTCCGCGGGCCCAGGCCGGCGCGCTCGATGGCCCCCGCCACCGCATCGCGCATCCGACCGCCGCCGAGGCCCGCCAGGCGGGCGGCGAAGCGCAGGTTTTCCTCCACCGTGAGGAGGCCGTCCACGCTGGTCTCCTGGAACACCAGGCCCAACGCGCGGCGCACCGACCCTCGCGCCCCGACCACGTGATGTCCCAGGATGCGGGCGTTCCCGCGGGTTGGCCGGAGCAGCGTGGCGAGCAGCAGCATGGCGGTGGTCTTGCCGGCGCCGTTGGGGCCCAGCAGTCCGACCAGCGCGCCCGCGGGCACGTCGAGGTCCAGCGCGTCAAGGGCCCGGACGCTGCCATAATCGCGTCCGAGCCCTTCGGTGACGATCGCCGCCGGCGTGGACCCGCTCACACGCTCTGCGGCTCGGGTGCGTAACCGCGATAGACGTACGCGTCGGCGCCGGCGTGCTCGTGCAGCGCCTGGTCGATCATGTGACGGTGGGGACTGAGCGTGCAGACCGGATCGGTGTTGGCCGCGTCGCCGGTGAGCGCCAGCGCCTGGCACCGGCAGCCCCCGAAGTCCACCGCCTTCCGGGGGCAGCTCCGGCACGGCTCCTTCATCCAGGCGTCGCCCCGGAACGCCTCGAACGCGGACGACTCGCGCCAGATCCAGTCGATCGAATGCTCCCGCACGTTGGGCAGCTTGAGCGACGGAATGGCGTAGGCGCCGTGGCACGGCAGGGCCCGGCCGTCGGGCGCCACCACGATGTAGTAGCGGCCCCAGCCGCCATAGCAGGCCTTGGGCAGCTCCTCGAAGTAGTCCGGCAGCACGAAGAGGATCTGCATCTGCCCCTTGTAGCGCTGCATGCGGTCCTCGGCAATGTCCTTGGCCCGAAGCGCCTGGTCCCGCGTAGGCATCAGGGCGGCGCGGTTCTTGAGTCCCCACCCGTAATACTGGGTGTTGGCCAGCTCCAGCCGGTCGGCGCCGTAACCGGCGGCCAGATCGATGATCTCGCCGACTCGGTCGAGGTTGGCTCGATGCAGCACCACG
>Ga0308176_10001559_pt1 | contig 14425 bp, 13 predicted proteins | sample PhyCR2_3_FD_203890 | JGI IMG/M metagenome (GOLD analysis project Ga0308176, IMG submission 203890) | Soil microbial communities from UC Gill Tract Community Farm, Albany, California, United States - DLSLS.C.R2 | ecosystem: Environmental > Terrestrial > Soil > Agricultural land | place: USA...
GTCTGTTTCCGTGACAGTTGGGCGGCGCGATTCACGATTCTGGGTATTGCATTCCGATGTTGTTCTGGAATACTGTTTGGGTTCAGTTAGCAGCCTCACAAGCGGCTAACATCAAGGGAACGGAATGAGCCAACTCGCCGACTCACTCGCCGGGCAATTCGACCGACTCCCGCCGCATTCGATCGAGGCCGAGATGTGCCTGCTGGCGTCAATGATGCTGGACAAGGACATGATCGGTCAAGTGGTCCAGATCGTGGACCGCGAGGCTTTCTTCCAGGCCGACCACCAGATCATCTACGACCTGCTCGTCAAGCTGTACGAGCAGAACCGCCCGATCGACGCCGTCCTTCTGCGCGAGGAGCTGGTCAAGCGCCAGCTCCTCGACGAGATCGGCGGTAACGCCTACCTGATGCAGATCCTCGGCTCGGTCCCCTCCAGCGCGCACGGCGCGCACTACGCGTCCATCGTCCGCGAGAAGTCCCTGCTGCGCCAGCTCATCGCCGCCAGCAACGACATCCTCCGCGATTCCTACTCCCCGCACGAGCAGGCCGAGCTGGTCCTCGACAAGGCCGAGAAACGCATCTTCGAGATCGCCCAGAAGAAGGTCGGCGGCTCGCTGGTCTCGATGGAAGAAGTGCTCCACGAAGTCTTCGAGATGATCGAAAACCGCGGCCAGCGCGGCGTGCCCACCGGCTTCTACGAGCTCGACGACATGCTCAACGGCCTCCAGAACGGCGAAATGGTCATCCTCGCCGCCCGGCCTAGCATGGGAAAAACAGCGCTGGCGATGAATGTGATCGAGCACATCTCGGCCGACGAGATGCTGCCGTGCGCGGTCTTTTCGCTGGAAATGAGCAAGCAGCAGCTCGCCCAGCGCATGCTCTGCAGCCGCGGGGACATCGACGCCCACAAGCTGCGCAAGGGCATGCTCAATTCCGAGGAATACACCAAGCTCGCCAACACCGTCGGCGCGTTGGCCAAGGCGCCGATCTGGGTGGACGACTCACCGGGACTAACCGTCCTGGAATTGCGGGCCAAGGCGCGGCGGCTGAAGCTCCAGCACGACATCCGCTGCATCATGATCGATTACATGCAGCTCATGGACAACCCCGGCGTCGAGAGCCGCCAGCAGCAGATCAGCGAAATCTCCCGCGGCATCAAATCGGTCGCCCGCGAGCTGTGCATCCCAGTCATCTGCCTGTCGCAGCTCAACCGCCAGTCCGAAGGCCGCGACGGGCACCGCCCGCGCATGAGCGACCTGCGCGAGTCCGGCTCGATCGAGCAGGACGCGGACGTGATCCTGCTGCTGCACCGCGAGGACTACTACCGCATGTCCGAGCCGGATTTTCAGCCGGACAACATCGCCGAGGTGATCATCGCCAAGCAGCGCAACGGCCCCACGGGCACCGTGAAGCTGACGTTCCTCAACAAGAGCACGCGTTTCGCGAACCTGGCGGCGCAGACCGACCCGTTCTAGGTCTGTCCGCACCCGCGCGCGGGCGTTATAGTCACGGCATACCTTCGCAACTACCGGGAAACCGATGGCTTCCAGCCGCACGGGCAGTCGCTTGCTCCAACTCGCCGCCTTCGGCGTGCTCACGCTCGGCGTCGTCGTCTGTCTGCTTACGTGCGCCGTTGCCGCCGCCCTGCCTTCCAAGTCCCTCGAATCGATCCTCCGCGTTACCGCGCCCGGCGTGGTCGCCCTGATCGCCGGCGTCGGGCTCGCCGCGGCCCTTTTCGGGATCGGCAGCCTGCTTTCGCGCGACACCGGCGTCGCGCCGGAAGTTTCGGAAAGCCTTGAGGAATTGAACGGCACGGTGGCCGAACTCCGCCGGCGCCTGGAGCAATCTGCCGCGCCGGGTGCCGCCGCCGTCCCTCAAACCGACCCCGCCGCGTTGAATCGGATGATCGAGCTGCTCCAGGACCTCCGCGACGTTTCGCTCATGAGCGACGAGGACCGCCGCCAGCGCCTGTCGGAGCAGCGTCGCCGTCAGGAATCCGAGGCGGCCGAGTCCTTCGAACAGCTCCGCGGCCGGGTCGAAGACCTGATGTCCATGTCCCGTTGGGACCAGGCGCATCAGCTCGCCGAGTCTTTCGCCGCCGGGCACGCCGGCGACCGCGACGCACAAGCCCTGCTCGCCCGCGTCGTGCGCGAGCACGACAACCTCCGCGACAACTCGGCCCAGCGCATGTACGAGGAGGTGAAGCGCGAGGTCGAGCACCGCCACTGGCGCGCCGCGATGGCCGCCGCCCAGCGGCTCTTCGAGCGTTTCCCCGGCCACCCGCGGGCCGAAAAGATCCGCCGGCAGTTCAAGCTGATCCAGGACAATGCGGAAATCGAGGAGCGGCAGGAGCAGGAGCAGCAGATACAGGACCTGATCCGCAACAAGCGGTTGCCGGAAGCGATCGCGCTGGCCGAGGACCTGCTCAAGCGGTTCCCGCTGTCGCCGCAGGCCGAGGCCGTCGAGGAGATGCTGCCCCGCCTGCGCGACCTCGCCGCCGGCGCCGAGCTCGAGGGCGCCGACGTGAAATGAACAGTGGCACCGAAGTGCCGCCGCCGCGATACGGCTTGCCGTTTGGGGGGAAATCCCAACACTCTCCGGTCCGATGACGATCCTCGAAGAACTCTGCTCCGTCCCCACGGCGCCGTTCGCCGAACAATACGTCGTCCGCTGGGTCGAGGAATTCGCGCGGCGCCGGCCACGCCTGCGGCTTTCGCGCGACAAATTCGGAAACCTCCTGCTCCAGCTCCCGGGAAAGCGCAAGGACCTCCCGCGGTGGGTCTTCACGGCCCACATGGACCACCCCGGCCTGGTCGCGACGCGGATGCTCGACCAGCGCACGGTCGAAGCCGCCTTCCGCGGCGGCGTCCTGACCGAGTACGTCAAAGGCGCCAAGGTCCGCTTCTTCACCGGCGACGGTTCCACGCAAATCCCGGGCACCGTCACGCGCGCGGACGCCGGCAGATCCCCCCGCCCTTCTTACCCCGAGCGCGTGACGGTGCGCGTCTCCTCGGCCGTCGCCCCGGGCTCGCCCGGCATGTTCGATCAGGTGGCCGGCCGCACGCGTGGTGGCCGCTTCTACTCGCGCGTCTGCGACGATCTCGCCGGCGCCGCCGCCGCGCTGACCATGCTGGACCGCCTGCACGGGAATCCGCCGCCGTCGCCGCTGGCCGTCCTCCTCACCCGCGCGGAGGAGGAAGGCTTCATCGGCGCGATCGCCGCGTGCCTCCGTCCCACGCTTCTGAAGAAATCTGACCGCCTCGTCGCCATCGAAACCTCCGCCGAGCAGCCCTACGCCCCGCAGGGCAAAGGCGCGATCATCCGCGTCGGCGACAGGACCAGCGTGTTCAACTCCGACCTCAGCTACTTCCTCACCACCCGGGCGGAGGCGCTGTCGCACAAGGACAAGTCCTTCCGCTACCAGCGCGCGCTCATGCCCGGCGGCACCTGCGAGGCCACGGTGTACGACATTTACGGTTTTGTCGCCTCGTCCATCTGCGTCGCACTGGGCAACTACCACAACATGGACCGCGTGGGGAAGAAGGTCGCGCCCGAATACATCGACTTGGGGGACTGGCAGAGCATGGTCAAGCTCTTCATCCACGTCGCGCGCAGCGGACACACGTACCAGCCCGGCCACAAGCTCCTGAAGGCCCGCGTTGAAAAGCGATTCGACCGCCTCAAGCACCTGCTGCAACCCACGGGATCGCAAAGGACGCAAAGATGAAGACGAATCATCGCGAAGCTTTTCTCCCAAGGGCCTTCTTTGGGCTCTTAGCGGCCTTTGCGGTAAACCTCTTCGCCGCCGAGGCGCCAAGGACCTTCGACGTCGTCATCGTCGGTGGCACGCCCGGCGGGATCATGGCGGCCGTCGCCGCGGCGCGCATGGGCAATACCGCCGTGATCCTCGAGCGCACCAACCACGTCGGCGGCCTTCCCGCCAACGGCCTGGGCGCCACGGACATCGGCACACGCGGCGCGACCGGCGGGCTGTTCCTCGAATTCGTCACCCGCGTGAAGAAGCACTACGCGGACACCTACGGCCCCGACTCCCAGCAGGTCAAGGACTGCTCCGACGGATACCACTTCGAACCCTCCGTCGCCGAGAAGGTGTTCGAGCAGGTGCTCGCCGAGCAGCCGCGCATCACGGTTCTCAAGCAGCGCCAGTTCGACGCGAAGAAGGAAAGTGTCACGCTTGACGGCACGAAGCTGAGGGCCATCAGAATCAATAACCGCGACACCGGCTCCGCCGAGGAATACGCCGGGAAGTGCTTCATCGACGCCACGTACGAAGGCGACCTCGCCGCCGCCGCGGGCGCGCCGTTTACCACCCGGCGCGAAGGCAAGGCGGAACACAACGAGCCCCTCGCCGGCCGGGTCTATAAGAAATGGGGCACGTCCCCGACCGAGCTCGGCGAAGGCTCCACCGAAGAAGGCGACGACACCATCCAGGCGTACAACTACCGCCTCTGCCTTACGACCGATCCCAACAATCGCGTCGCCGTCGCGAAACCCGCCACGTACGACCGCGACGAATACGCGTCACTGATCGACGACGTGAAGCAGGACCGCTGGACGACCAAATCCGGGAAGCCTTCCGGCGAGATGGCGACGGGCGGCATCGGGCGGATCGTAAACATGGTCCGGCTGCCGAACAACAAGACCGACGCCAACAACCAACACGCCTCATTCATTTCCACCGACCTGCCGGAGGAAAACTACGCTTGGCCGATGGCGGACTGGGCCTGGCGCGACCGTTTCGCGGCGCGCCTTCGGGACTACACGCTGGGGCTGATCTACTTCGTGCAGAACGACCCGGAATTGCCGCGGGATTTCCGCGCGCGCTGCGGGGAGTGGGGCCTGGCGAAGGACGAATACGCCGACAACGACCACTTCCCGCGACAGGTGTACGTGCGAGAAGGACGCCGCATCCTCGGCGAGCACCTGTTCACCGCCGACGACGCCCTGCCAGCCACCCCCGGCGGCCGCCCGCCGCTCCATCCGGACAGTATCACCGCCAGTCACTATTCACTTGACTCCCACGCGCACCACAAGCGCGAGCCCGGCCGCGTCCACCTCGACGGGTTTTTCTCCCACCCTACCAGGCCCTACACCGTCCCGTACGGCGTAATCGTGCCCAAAGGCGTGGACAACCTCCTCACCCCGGTCCCCGTCAGCGGCACGCACGTCGGATTCTCCACCCTCCGCATGGAACCCTGCTGGATGGCCCTGGGCGAGGCTGCGGGCACGGCCGCGTCGCTGGCAATCCGAAACAACTCAATCCCCCGCGCCGTGAAGGTCGAGCAGCTCCAGTCCGATCTGCTCCGTCAGCACGCCATCCTCATCTATTTTACTGACGTGGAACCCACCGACCCCAATTCGGCCGCGATCCAATACTGGGCGCTTCGCGGCCTGCTGCCGGGTTGGGAGGCCAAACCGAACCAGCCGATCGACGGTCCGACTGCCGAGCAATGGCTGAAAAAGGCGAGCGTCACCACGCCGCCGCCGTACCACCCCGACCAAACGACCCGCGGAGAATTCCTCTCGTCTCTCTATCGGGCGGCCCACGCGCTGGAAAACGCCGCGCCGTGATGCGATCAGCTACGCCGGATCCCAGCCTCCGCCGCCCCAGGGGTGACAGCGCCCCACGCGCTTGGCGGCGCGCCAAGAGCCCCTGATTGCGCCGTACTTTTTGATCGCGTCAATCGCGTACTGGCTGCACGTCGGCTGGTATCTGCATTGCCCGCCAAGGAACCGGCCCAGCGTCCCCTGGTACAGCACGACGAGCTGGATCAGGACCCACTTCATCCGCTTTCATCCGGGTTCGTCCGCGTTCATCCGCGGCTTGCCCTTCCTGCCCTCCCACGCCCGATGCAGCCGCAGCGTCAAGGCTGCGAGCAGCTTCTGATACTCCGCGAGGATCAGCGGCGCGTGCGGCCTGACGGTCACCACCAGATCATACCCCGCCGGCAGGTCGTGGCGCATCAGCCGAAACGCCTCGCGCAACAACCGCTTCACCCGGTTCCGCCGCACGGCCGTCCCGACCTTCCGCGGCACGCTCAAACCCAGCCGCGATTCCCCCGATTCGTTCGGCAGCGCGTAAATCGTCAAAGGCCCGCGAGACTCCCTCACCTTTCCATCAAACACCCGGCTAAACTCCAACCTTCCCCCCAGCCGCGCCGCCTTCGGAAATGCGTACCGCCTCCCCCCTCCTCGGTTCCGCATTCCGCATTCTGAATTCTGCATTCGTTCAGTGAATCCCCTTCTCCGCAAGCCACCGCTCGGCGTCCAGCGCCGCCTTGCACCCCATCCCGGCCGCCGTGATCGCCTGGCGGTACACCGGGTCGGCCACGTCGCCGGCGGCGAATACGCCTTCGACGCTGGTCGTCGTCCGAAAAGGGTCTTCCAGCAAGATGTAGCCCCGCGGGTCGGTCTTGACCTGGTTGTTGAGGAACTTCGTGTTGGGCGTGTGGCCGATCGCCACGAACATCCCCGCCGCGTCGATCGTTCGCGTCTCCTGGGTCTTGAGGTCCTTGACCCTCACGCCGGTCATCCCCCGCTCGTCGTCGCCGATCACTTCTTCGACGGCGGAATTCCACAGCGGCTTGACCTTGGGATTCTGCAGGATGCGCTCGGCCATCACGGGGCTGGCCCGCAGCTTGTCGCGCCGGTGCACCAGGTGAACCGCGCTGGCGAACTTGGTCAGGTAGGTCCCCTCTTCCGCCGCCGAATCCCCGCCGCCGACGACGACCAGCGGCTTGTTGCGGAACCGCGGGAGGGCCCCGTCGCAGACGGCGCACGCGGAGACGCCGTGGTTCTTGAACTTCGCCTCGGACTCCAGACCGAGGTAGTTGGCGCTCGCGCCGGTCGCGATGATGACCGAATGGGCCGTTACGGTCTGGCCGGCCGAATCGATCATCGTGAACGGCCGCCGCCGCAGGTCGATCGACGCCACGTCTTCGGTGACGATTCGCGCGCCCGATTCCCCGGACTGCTCGCGCATGCGGATCATCAGCTCCGGCCCCAGCACCCCGCCGGGGAAGCCGGGGAAATTCTCCACGTCGGTGGTCAGATTGAGCTGGCCCATCGGCAGCGTTCCGCGCAGTCGGTTTTCCTCGCTGATGGCGCCCTCGTACACGAGCGGGTTGAGATTCGCCCGCGCGGCGTAGATCGCCGCCGTCCACCCGGCCGGGCCCGATCCGATGATCACCACCTTCTCCACCGCGGACGTCGTCTCTGCCATGATCACAGTTCCTCACCGACCCGGGTTCACCGACGCCATCCCCTCGCAGGTTTCCTGCACGCCGCACGCCTCGCGCTCGCAGACCGCGATGCGAAGGACGGCGGCGCGGGTGCCGGTCCCGGAGCCCTCGATCTCCTTGTACGAGAACGGCACGCAGCCGAACTGCTTCAGTTGCTCTGCGGTCGCCCGCAGCGCGCGCATCTCGTGGTCGTTGGACGCGACCAGCTCAAGGTGCGGGTGCCGCATGACCTCGATCGGCACGTCCGAACGCCCCTGGTGAAACAACATGCAAGCCAATTCCATAAACGCGCTCCTCGCCACGGTCTCGCGACCTTGCGCCGTCTCCGTTCCAGCAGATTGTAGGCCGGCCCGCCCCGTTGTCACCAGCGGCCGGCGGCTCTACTCAGGCCGCTCGCCATTGCAGCCCGGCGATTATTTCCCATCGTCCATCCGCGTGCTCCGCTTGGACTCCGCGGGAACGACGTCCAGCACCAGCTTCTGCAGATTCCGCAGCACGGTCAGCTCCCCTTTCACGCCGACCTGCTCCTCGGTCAGTAGCCGCTGAAGGTCATCTATGCTGGCGATCGGCTGCCCGCCGTAGGCGATGATCACGTCGCCGTCCTTCACGCACGCCGCGTCCGCCGGGCTGCCCGGTTCGACGTGTGAGACGAGCACGCCGCTCTCGGCCGACAGGCCGTGGAACCGCACGACGCGCCTGTGCAGCGGCACGTTCTGCCCGCCGACGCCGATGTAGCTGCGGGTGATCTTCCCGTCCCGCAGCAGCCGCGAGACGACGAACTTCGCCAGGTTGATCGGGATGGCGAAGCAGATCCCCTGCGCCGGCAGGATGATGGCGGTATTGACGCCGACGACCTTGCCGTCGCTGGTCACCAGCGGGCCGCCGCTGTTGCCCGGGTTGAGTGCCGCGTCCGTCTGGATGATGTTGTCGATCAGCCGCCCGCCGGCCGACCGCATCGACCGGGCCAGCGCGCTGACCACGCCGGCCGTCACCGTCGCCTGGAACCCGTACGGGTTGCCGATCCCGATGACGAGCTGCCCCACCTGAATCTTCTGCGAATCCCCCAGTTCCGCAACGACCAGGTTCGGTCCGTCAACTCGGATCACAGCCAGGTCCGTCTCGGGGTCGTCCCCGATCAGCTCGGCCGGAAACCGCCGGCCGTCGCTCAGCGTCACCTCTATGGCGTCCGCGTCGTGCACCACGTGGCTGTTGGTCAGGATGAAGCCGTCCGGCGTAAACACGAACCCCGACCCATTCCCGCGCTGCTCCCGCTGGGCCTTCTGCCCCTGCGGCCCGCGCACCTCCACCTTGTGCTTCACCTCGATGTTCACCACGGCCGGCCCGACCTTCTTCACGGCCGCGATCACCGCCTTCGAATAGGCATCGAGCAACTCTTCGTCGGCGGGCGCGGGCTGCGCTTCCGCCACCGCGGTTTCCGTGACAACGTCCGCCCGCCCGCCGTTCTCTTCGTCCAAGATCAAATCCAGTATCCGGTTCATGATCGTGCTCCAAAGTGGCACGGGCGGCCCGCCCGTGTCTTGCCTCACAATAGGCCATTAATTTCTACGAGTGAAGTACCTCCCCGGATCGTCTATAGTACCCTTATGGATACCAGCACTCCGTTCAAACCCCACCCCCGCTGCCCCGCCGAGTACACCCTCGGCGTCATCGGCGGCCGCTGGAAAATCCCCATCCTCTACCACCTCTTCACCGGCACCAAGCGATCCTCCGAGCTCCGCCGACTCCTCCCCGGCATCACCCAGAAAATGCTCGCCCAGCAGCTCCGCGAGCTCGAATCCCACGGCCTGCTCACCCGCAAGGTTTATCCCCAGGTCCCCCCCAGAGTCGAATACACGCTCCCCCCCCGCGGCCATTCCCTCAAACCCGTCGTGACCGCCATGTGCAAGTGGGCGACTGAAAAACAGCACCGGGTCGGATAGATTTGCCGGCGTGGACGCACGGACTTCCGCCCAGCCGCAAGCCGCCTCGCCACTCACCGCAGACACTCCCCGCCGGCACCACGCTTTACTTTTCAGCGGGATCGTTCTCGTCTCCTACGTCGCAATCACGGCATACGTCACCGCGCATCACGAACCCTGGCGCGACGAGGCCGACCCCTGGCTCGTCGCCCGCGACGCCCCCCTCCGCCAGCTCCCGCAAATCACCCGCCACGTCGGCACCCCAGCGCTCTGGCACCTCATGCTGATGCCCCTGGCCCGCGCCGGCCTGCCATACTACTCCATGCACGTCCTGCACCTGTGCCTGGCCGCCGCCGCCGTCGCCGTCTTCCTCTACGCGTCCCCCTTCTCCCCGCTCGTCAAGGTTCTCGTGACCTTCTCGCTCTACATCTCCTACCACTACGCCGTCGTAGCGCGCTCGTACGTACTGATCATCCTGCTCCTTTGGTTGATCGCCGCCCGGTGGCCACGACGATTCGCCGGCCCCCTCACCTTGGCCGTACTGCTCTTGCTCCTCTTTAACTCCAGCGCCTACGGCTTCTTCTTCGCCGGCCTTATCGGCGCCGTCTTCGGGTGGGACTGGTACAAGCATCACGGGCGCGACCGCCGCTACCTTCCCGCCCTCGCGCTGATCGGCGCCGGCGGCCTGCTCGGCTTCCTCCAACTGCTCCCCCCCGCCGACGCGCAAATCACCGGCTGGTTTGACGTCAAAAGCGCCTACGCCGTCCGGTCCACGATCAGCCGCATGGTCCTGATCCCGCCGCAGTCCGCCGTCGATTCACCCTACGGCCGCGTCGTTGATACCGCGGCGCTCGCTTTCAACGTCGCCATTATCGCCGGCTTTACGCTCACGCACCTTCGCCGGCCAAGGGCATTGTTCCTTTTCTACGCCTGCATGGCGTGCCTGCTGTACATCTCCGTCTTCAAAACGTTCGCCTTCTGGCGGCACATTGGGCTAGGCTTCGTGCTCCTCCTGTTCGCCGCCTGGGTCGGGGAATACGAGCCGGACGTGGACTGGATGACACGCGTGCAATCCCTCCGCTCCCTGGCCGTTCTCGGGTCCGACCGCGTCCGCAGCTTCGCCCGCCCGGCAACGACGGTGTTGCTGGTAATCGGCCTGGCGTTCTCCGTAGCCGCCGCGGTCTCCCAGTGGCGCGACGACATCGAATACCCCTACTCCTTCGCCCCGGCCATGGCAAAGTACATCCTGGACCACCACCTCGAGCACGCCCCCGTCGTGGCCAGCTTCGAGGCCGAGGCCGTCCTCCCCTACCTCCCACAACGCCAGTTCTATTACGGCGACATGGAGCGCTACGGCTCGTTCAACCTGTGGGACGCGAAATATGCCGAAGGGCAGCACCTGTCGTATCAAGTCTACGTCCCCAGGGCGCTGGCGCATTTCGCCGGCGGGGAGAAGCCGCTTTTGCTCACGCGCCGACAGATCCAACAGCCGGAGCGCTACGGATACCGCCCCCTCCTGGAACTGAACGCGCCGCTCCCGACCAGTGAAACGATGAACCTCTACGAGCCGCTCCCGGATCCCGCCGGCACGCGCTCCGCCACCAGCACGTCCGCCGAGTAATAGAACCGCTTCGACAGGACAAGCCGATACCCGGGCAGCAGGGTCTCGCCCTCACTCGCGTTGTCGCCGGCCGAGTTGGAAATAACCCAGATGCGGCGGCATTCGCGCAACCTCCTCAGCACCGCGTCACCCGCCGGGCCGTCGAGCAAGACCACGGGGCACCGCCCGCCGGGAAGATAATACGAGAGGCACAGGTACGGCACGCCCGGCCGCCACGGCCCCTCCGGCGCACAGTGGAACACGAGCGCGTCCGCCGGTGACACCCGCGTCGACAGGTACGCGGCCATTTCACGCCAGTCCTGCCGGCCCGGACGATAGGGTCCGACGGCGTACGGTAGTGCGGTCAGGCAGGCCACCGCCGCCGCCCCGGGAACCGCCCGTCGCATGAGGCGCCACGGGCGCTGAGGCAGCGCCGGTATCGCCAAGGCCAGCAGCACACACACGGCAGGCCCGGCAGCCGCCATGTACCGAAGGTACGCCAGTTGGCCGCTCGACCGGTACTGGTCCACCGCCGCGACCAACCCGACCGCCGCCCATAACCACATCCCCCACAGCAGGAGCCCTTCCCGCCGCCATACGATCGAGGTGAGGCCCAGCGCCAGAATCCCCACCCCCATCACCGCAGCCGAGGTCGTCCAGGTCGCCGGTTGGTCGGGCGGGCGCGGGTCCGTCAGGAGCAGCGCCGGTGCGGCCAGGGCGCGCTCCAGCGTAAGGCCGGCGTGGATCGCGGCGGGTTCGCGCAGCCACTGGTTGTTGCGCCCCACCGCCTCCGCCTGTGCCCCCAGCATCGGCCCCCAGGCGACCAGAAACAGCACGGCCGCCAGCGCAACCGCCACCGCCGCCTCCCGCAGCGCTCGCCCGCGCAGCCGCACGGCCGCGTACAGAACGATCGCCGCCGCCGGCGCGACGGCGTAGTAATGCGTCAGCATCATCCCCAACAAGCACGCCCCCAGCGCGACGCACCGCAGTAACCCCGGCCCCCTGACCGCCAGCCGGGTCACCGCCGCCGCCGCGAGCAGCGACAGGGTCACCATCAACGCGTACCCGCGCGCGTCCTGCGCCAGCCGCACCTGCGGGGGCGCCAGCGCCATCAGCAGACACGCCGCCAGCGCCATCCCGGGATAACCCAGCATTACGCACGCGTCGAACAGCGCCAGGATCCCCGCGATCGACGCAACGATTGACAGCGACCGCACCGCCGCCTCTCCCGACCCGAACGCCCTACGCCAGAGCCGCAGCAGGATGAAATACAACGGCGGATGGTTCTCCAACCGCAGGTGAGTCCACACCGCCCACCAAGGCCTCGCCCCCTCGTCCGCGCGCAAGCTCAAGAGCTGAGGCGGTCGCTCAATCACCCGATTCAGCGGCAACCGTTCGTGGGCCAAATCCCGCCCCGTGCAGGCCTCCAGGCTCCCCACCTCGTCAGACCACAGCCCGCTGCGCCGCAGCCGATACACACGCAGCCCAGCCGCCGCCACCAGGATGAGCGCCAGCAATACCCAATGAAGCGTCCGAATTGGAACGACCGGCGGCGCGACGCCGCCGCACACACGCGGTGCGGGCACGGAATACAACCTTGCGAACCCGGCCATTCGAACGCCGGTCCGCTCCCTTTGCCCCGCTTGTGATCGTCCGGCGCGCTACACCCCCGCCGCCGCCGGTATCGTCGGCGTCGCAGCCCCCGCCACCGACGCCGTCGCCGCCTTCGCCGGCTCCGCCTTCTTCCCGTACGTCCGCGGCCGCGGCTTCACCAGGCTCGTGTCCACCGGCTCGTACGTGATGATCGGCCGGTTATTGGCCGCGTCGTACGTCGCGATCGTCGCCTTGAGGAAGTTCGCGTCATCCCGCTCCGGGAACGCCGGCTTGTAATGTGCCCCCCGGCTCTCGTTCCGCTGCAGCGCCCCGACCAGGATCGTCTCGGCATAGATGATCATGTCCCGCAGCGCCCGCGTGAAGGAGAGGTTCTGGTTCGTCCACATCCCGGTGTCCGACAGCCGCACCCGCTGGTACCGCTGCTTCCACTGCTGGCAGCGGCCGAGCGTCTCCTCCAGCTTCTCGTTGTGGCGCACGACGGTGCAGTTGTCGGTCATCCACTTGCCCATTTCCTGCCACAGCAGGTACGGGTTCTCCTCGCCGCCGTTGCCCAGCAGCCAGTTCTGCTTCTCCGCCTCCTGCTTGATGACGCCGTCAAAGGCCGCCTGCCCGACGTCGGCCGCCGCAACCTTCGCGAAATCGTTGATATAATTTCGGATGCACGTCCCCCCGAACAGCCCGTCGAAGATGCAGCTCAGCAGTGAGTTCGCCCCGAGCCGGTTCGCCCCGTGATAGGCGAAGTTCACCTCGCCCATCGCGTACAGTCCCGGGATGTTCGTGGACATGTTCTTCGGGTCGCCGAACTTCAGCCCGCCGGTCTTTTCGTCTTTCGTAAACGTCGTCCACAACCCGCCCATCGTGTAGTGGACGGCCGGGAAGATCTTCATCGGCTCGTCCAGCGGATCGGTCCCCACGAACTTTTCGTAAATCTCCAGGATCCCTTCGAGCTTGGCCAGCACCTTCTCGCGCCCGATCTGCCGCGTGATGTCGCGCAGGTCCAGGTACACCATGTTCCCCCCGCCCACGCCCTTGCCCTCCACGCACACCTGGAAAATCTCGCGTGTCGCGATGTCCCGCGGCACCAGGTTCCCGTACTTCGGATAAATCCGCTCCAGGAAATAATCCCGCTCGTCCTCGGGAATCGAATTCGGCGGCCGCGTATCCCCCGGCTTCTTCGGCACCCATACGCGCCCCCCTTCGCCGCGCGCCGACTCGGAGATCAGCCGGCACTTATCCTCCCCCGGAATGGCGGTCGGGTGTACCTGGATGAACTCTGGATTTCCGAGTTTCGCACCCGCCTCATAACACCGCGCCGCCGCCCCGCCGGTGCAGATCACCGACATCGTGCTCTTGCCGAAGATCAGCCCATTCCCGCCGGTGGCCATCACCACCGCGTCCCCGCGGAATGCGCGGATCTGCATCGTCCGCATGTCCTGCGCCACGATTCCCACGCACTGCCCGTCGCTGATCACCGGCCACAGGAATTCCCAGAACTCATATTTCGTGACCTTCCCCTCGCTTTCCCACCGCCGCGTCTGCTCGTCCAGCGCGTACAGCAACTGCTGCCCCGTCGTCGCCCCCGCGAAGAACGTCCGTTTGTACAGCGACCCGCCGAACAGCCGCAGCGCCCGCTGCCCCTCCGGCGTCCGGTTGAACGGCACCCCCATCCGGTCCAGCAAATCGATGATCCGCGGCGCCCAGTTCGCCATCTCCAGCAGTGGCGGCTGGTCCGCCAGAAAATCCCCGCCCAGTGCCGTCTCGTCAAAGTGCTCCCACTCGCTATACCCCTGCTGCCGCGCGATCTCGTTGCACGCGTTAATCCCCCCCTGCGCGCAAACGGAGTGCGACCGCTTCACCGGCACCATCGAGAACAAATCCACGTTGACGCCTTCCTCGGCCAACTTGATGGTGCACGCCAACCCCGCCAACCCGCCCCCGACGACGATCACTCGTTTCTTCGAAGGTCCAGCCATGACTGCCTCTCGTAGGGGCGAACCTTGTGTTCGCCCTGCTTCATCGTTTAACCAA